>Ga0181612_130687_pt1 | contig 33845 bp, 20 predicted proteins | sample HoacroProtozoa21_FD_119630 | JGI IMG/M metagenome (GOLD analysis project Ga0181612, IMG submission 119630) | Hoatzin crop microbial communities from Cojedes, Venezuel. Combined Assembly of Gp0051906, Gp0051904, Gp0051908 | reverse complement strand
TCTCATAACATCTAGCTTAAACCTCCATTACTGCATTTTATGCACATTGCTTTCACCTTATTCACCAATGGTTATAGAAGGCAATTTATTACCAGTTTTGCCAGAGTAGCCTTGTACGTGTGTGACTAGTATTCCTTTGTCTTCATTTTTGCTTTCAAGACTGAACAAACCAAGTCTTTCCAAATTTCCTTTGATTTCAATTCAATCTATCCTCACAGACACCACTCACTATAAACAAAAACCTGCTAACAAACAAAGCGGTCCTGCACTTCACTTTATTCTTGGAGCAACCTTTGCTAAGAGCTGAGGCAATGTTCCAGATTCCTTCGTGTGGAAAGGAAAAGCCAAGCATCCAGTGTAATAGTGTGCATTACAAACAAAATGAAAATTAGAAGACCAAGTGATTTAATGGAGAACATTTTTTCAGCATTTTGGGGAAAAGTAGTCTATAGCATAATCACAGGCAAAGATGATACTTTCTGATTCTTGTATCTGCATGCACTGGATTATTTTTATGTGCTCTTCAGTTTTAAAGCCAGTTTCTTTCATTCTTTTTGTTACCTGCTTGCAGTTAGAATCTTATTTTTAAAATTTATGTTTATACAGCAGAGAGCGTAGTTACGTGGTCATATACCTTCATCATTACAGCTCGGTTATAAGTAGGATGTTTATTCTTGGACAATTCCGACTGAAGAAAACATTGCTAGGAATTAGATCATGTAACTAAACATATTTGCACTTGAGATATATGTTCTACTGGCTATATTGTTTTGCAGAATAAAGGATGGCCTACTTTTCCAAATGTTTTTATTAAAAATAATTTTCTGAAGTTGCCATTAAAAATATTTTGTTAACTTCCTTGCAGGAAGGACTTTATAGCAAATTAAGGAAACCCCAAGAGAAGTCATTTATTTTATTCCAACAATATATGAAATAATGACAGGTTTACAAGCCATAGCTTTGTTCTCCTGTGTAGTTTCTGAAGCCTACACCGTGTTGCATGTATGGGTACAAGACTCTTGCAATGTAATTTACAGTTGGGGACACCCAAAGCCCTCAGTCTAGTCAGGAGCTAAGCTCAGTAAGTAGGATACACATGCAGGTCGATAGAGATTCTCCAAGTGTCTCACCTTGTTCCCAAGACTTAAGGTCACCAGCTTGATACATGTTAATTACTGCTGAGAACCAATCCTTTTCCATCACAGAACTGCGTGTGTAGGAGAACCTGTTTTCCACTTGCTCCGTTTGGTGAGGAAAACAGTTTGTTCAGCTATTACCATAGAGATCTCATCAGAAGGAGAAACCCTTTTTATTTGTGCCAGCTTTGGTACTCATAGTCTTAGTCCAGAGAGGCAAATGGCATCTCCTGTCCTCCTCGTGCCCAGTGTCAGTGCCATATAGTATTGCCTTCACACAGACGGAGTTTGGTCTGCTCAGCTAGGATGCACAAGTGAATACAGCTTCCACCCTGGTCCCTCAAATGGAGGGAACAGAGCCTAGAGCTGCAGTATAGCAGGAATGTTGTTCTTTTCTTGGATTGTCTTTTCTGTATGTCGTAGGTTATGGCTTACTAGGAGAAAATTGTAAAATGGGCAATTGAAAGATTTGGAAGCTCTTTGAACTATTCCGGTATTTGCTTGAATTGTATTGATACTGAAGCACAGTTTAATGATCTAAAAAAAATTGCATTTTTAATTCCAATATTAAAAAGTGGATAGTTTTCTGAAAAAATGAAACAAAAAGAGTTTGAGAAAACATCTTTAAGCTCAAGACACCTTTCCTTCTGTTTGGCAAAGCTTATGTGAGTGCAGTTTATAGCTCATGTCCTTGAATGTCTGCACTGCTCGGGGATTTTTGGTTCAGTTGCTGCTTCTTGAAGTGGCACACATCACCTGCTTAAAGCAGCTATTTTAAAGCAAACAAAACCTGTAACATTTAAAAGCAAGAAGAATTTATTCTCAGGGTGGGGGAAGTAGGCAAAAAATGCAGTTTCTTTTGTCAGCCGTATGGGACCCTCACCCTTTTCAACTGATAAGTCTGAGAGCATTATTTGTTTCCAAGGTTTTCATTTTAACTAAATTCCTTTTCAATAGGATAGCAAGAAGAGTGAAAAAGGGTTTGAAGTGAAAGTGAGAAACATAATGTTCATGTGTTAATGGCACTGTGCATTGTTGGTTGTTAAGCATCGTTTTAATTTTGATTGGTTAATGAAACTGTGAGACTATGCTGAATCAAATTAGCTGGCTTTATTCCAGTAGTGACATCCTTTTACTCTATATTTATATACACTGAGACAGAATGCAAGTTTATATTGGGTAAATATTTATTTCACTCATTCAGTGGCCTAGTCTGTAAGTTAGAGAGAATATATCTTTCCACCCCTGTGTTTTAGTCAACTTCTGTGTACTGTTCTATACTGTGAACGTATTCCACTGGTTATTTTGCTAATGAATTTAGATTAAAATAATGGAAAAATTAAGAATAGCTGACTGTCTATGATAAAAATGTGGAATCATGTATCCACGCTTCTTGCTGGTCATACTTGACACATACACCTGACCCATTGAAAAGAAAAAGCACGCAGCAAGGCTTTCTCACCAAATTGGGACCACTCCTGACAGGACCCTTTGCACCCTGCATGTCTTTGCGAGCCACTTTTAAGCAGTGTAGTCTAGTCGAGTTCTGTAACATGGTGTATTGCTGATTAAACTGTTCCTCGTATCAGTTAAATGAGGTTTTACGCATTTTGTGCACTGCAGTTATATATTATTATTGGAAATCTTTTCACATAGTTCCCTTCCTTGTGAAGAAAGAATGAGCCGGTATCATTAGTATTCATACACATGTACGTATGGTTTTTTGGACAGCCCTCTTTTCCCATTTTTTATAGTTACCAGAATAAACTAATATCTCTGTGCATTAGAGTGAAATACTCTGGGTATTAGAGTGAAATGGAAGAAGCAAGAGTTATGAAATATCTACCCCAAATAAAAGGGCCCTTAGGTTTTTAGAGCCCAAAGAGTACATACGGTAATCTCCAAATGGAACTAACATCTTTTCCTCTGAAATTGGGGGAGAACCTTTCCTCATCTTTGAAAGTTGAAAAGTGATTTTTGCCATAAACTTCTGAAACATATAGATGCATATTGTTAATATCGTGTGGCTAGATTGCATTCAAGAATAGTGCATTCCTCTTTACTGCTCAGTAAATTTAAGGCAAACTAATCTGTTTAGAGCCTGCACTGCAAAAATTATTTAATTATTTACATTCCTTATTTACATTTATTGTTAGCAAAACCCCTGTCCTTTTAAGTACCAGGTGATGCTAATGATGTAACTAGTTAGGTATATAAATGTGCATACCCTGTTACAAACACACTTTAGCAAGTAGTGTGACATGAATATATGTCATTGTTTGCCTTGTAAATTCTTAAATCATTATGAAAATATTACCCTGTAATGGTTTACCTGTAGTTATTATAATTACTATGTATTTATTTACATAGTTATATTGTCTGTATCTAATTTAGAAACACATAAATGCCAAATAAAAAAGGAATGAAAGAATGTAGTCCTTGAATGGGTCCGAAGTAGGGAATTCTTTAAAAAAAAAAAAAAAAAAAATTAAAAACATTTTCTCTTGTATGTAGGTAGAAGGAAAAGCAAACTCCAAACTCATATTCAGTTCCTTATGTCCGCACCTGCAGTGTACACAATGGAGGGCCCTAATGACTTTTATAAACATTGGTTAGCAGATGAAAGCATTTGAAAGTCTTGAAAAAACAACAGAAACCTGACAACTAGTCAAGCTGTCTTCTGACACGTGAGTGAAAAGATCATGATTTTCTTAACGCAAAAGACAGTTTCAGTATTCACTCTCCATACTTAAAGTAAACAAATTTAAAATTTTATCATGACTATCAAGAATGACTACTAGCTGGAAGATACAAAAATCTTGAAGGGATAAAATTCACACACAAAAAAAGTGAGGAAAATGTAGAATAGAATAGTGTCAGAGAGATTTGAGTCTTATTCCTGTTAGTGAATTTTTATCCTTAAGCAGATTTTCACAGTAGGCAAAAAAAAAGAGTTTAATTTTTCTGGCTACAATAACCTTAGACTTGATGTAGAGGCAGAAGAAAAACAAAGGTGTCAAGTGCTGAAGTGACCTCTGACGAAGTAAGTTTTAAAAGCCAAGTTTCAATGCACAGCACTGGAGGTAATGGCAGCAAAAGCCCATTTTTGTATTTTTTTAGCAATTCCATTAAATGCTAGTCAAACACTTGCCTGTCCAATTGATCTGCCAGTGCTGCAGAAGAGACTCTACTTCTGTATTTTTCCCATCTTTGTGCTCATCATACCAAGGTATCAGTTGTCAAAAGTAGCAAAAGTGTAAGACTCGTAGTGGAAAACACTTGCTTCAGAAGACGGAGAAAGGGAAAGAGCAAAGCCAAATCCGGCTTCAGGGGTTTATTCTGTCAGTGGTCTGTGACATCATACGCGTTTAATCAGAGCTTAACTGAACCTTCTTGGGGAGAGGGAATTCTGGTGAAAGCCTAGGATTTTAAGAGGTTATCAAGGCACACAGATTAAGTTGATGAAATGTCATGTCATGAACCTTGCTCATTGCTCACAACATAAAACAAAGAACACGCTGTATGACCAACGAAAGTATTCTCTATACTGATTTTATTCTGACTGAATGCTTTTATGTCTAACAGTTGCAAAGTGCTGATCCCTTCTAATTTATAACTACCATAGGTGTTACATGCTGTTCATAGACTTCCGCAGAAAAGATATGACTGTACACGTAGAAGAACATTTGAAAAAGTATTATGCTCCTAGCAGTCAGCAGGTTATCTTTACACTAAGAATACTTTTAACATTAATGATATCCCTATGACCAAGAGTCATTTATTGTCCTAAAAACCAGAGATTGTCAGTACTTGTGCAGCAAGAAAGCTCCTTTCCCAAACAGACATGCAGATACAGGAAAGCCATAATAACAGGGTGATAAAAATCTTGAGGTATTACAATGCAGTGAGGAAGTTAGAACAGTTTGTCTTAGTTCTGTCATCCAACAATACTTCATAACCCAAAGGACATGGTTTTAATCAGTAGGTCTGAAATGTAAATGAAGCAAATTCTGACAGCCTTTGATCAAAGCCAAAGAAAAGGATGGAAAGCTTCTCAGATAAGTCTCTAAGGGAGCAGTCAGTCAGATAAACAGAACAAAAGTAAAATGTATTCACATCCCTAATTTTGCTAAATTTAGCTTTGACAAAAGAACCCAAAGGTAGCCTTAAGCCAACGTAATTAACTGGTTAAGAAAGTAGCAGCGGGCTAATACTTTTTGGTGGCAGACCCTGTGCCCACTGAAAACCTGTCTGATAAGGTGTGGGCTACAGAGATGACACCATCAAAGCGATTTTGAACCCTTTGATGGATGCCGAGAGACACAGTTTCTAAATGGGTATTCAGCTACTGATTGGTAATTCAGAAGAATCAGGTTAATACTTCTAGCTCTAAAAACCCTGAAGTAGAGATGTCTGACTTAGGATTCATTAAAAAAGCAGTCAGCTAGAGTCAGGCTTAAGAGCACTTCAGTTACGGTGGAGAGGAAGAATAGGCATGTTAGGGTGTAAGGCCCATTTCAGTTTTCTTTCCAGTAATCGGCACCAATTCAGTATGACCATTAAGTGCCAGACTAAATAACTGTCAGGATCTTACACTCACAGAGGGTATTTCACAAAATCATCTGTTTCTTATGTTTAAAAGGCTGAAACAAACAAACAAAGACCCCGTGGTATTTCATTCATTTTGTATGATTTACTGTGAGAAAGGGATTTGATTGAGTTGGCTTCATAATGATCAAAGTCATTGGTCCATTTTTAGACTGTAAGGTTGGACCAAAGGAAATAGCCTTCAGCCAGCATTTAATTGAAATACAGTGATGAAGTGTCAATAATTTTTAAGCAATATGATATAAATAGAACCTTTTAAATACTATATATTTAAAAGTCAGGGTTAGAATCAGCTGGTCTTTTTGTGGAAGTCTGGTCAGGCATTTGCCTCTTTGTGAAACTCTTGCTATTGCAGGGACTCAGTTTGATTTCACAATGTTCTGGTGGGCTATGAGGAGAATTTTCACAATAAACAGTCAGATTGTCTTCCAAACAGCCTGCTAAGCCAGGCAGTAGGCTGCTGAGGTGGGTATCTCAGAATTTCAGGTTCTTGTTGGGCCCACTAGCCAAACCCCTGAAAATCCAGGGCTCCTTTCAGCTCCTAGACTTCATTAACGCCTGTTAGACAACCCACCAGCTTGAGAAACCTCAGGAGGTGAAAGCTGATAAACGATTTTTCTTCATTTCCCTGCTGACCATCAATGAGCAGTAGAAATAAAAAATGACCATACTCTTCCGGTTAGATTAACAGAAACATGGTCATGTTTTTCCATCTCAGGTGGGCAGCGGAGAACCAAGCTGAATTATACGTCACTTTTAATCAGCAGTTGCCAGGGCGGTGGTTTACTGTGTGGCAGAAAAAGACTGCAGTTTGAATATATGATTTGGTAACTTTAAGTTTCACTATTTCTTAGTCAAAATACATTTTCATTACAATTTTTTTTGAGTTTAGTTTTTTGATCTTAATCTGGGCTGGATTTAATTTATCTCTATCATTTTTATGAGGTTAGTTTATTATATGGAAAACTGGCCGCTATCCCTAAATTTAAACACAAATGTGTAAACTTTATACCTATTCTTCATTTGTGCAATCGATCCTAGAAATTTTCACAAACTAATTAAGAACATGTTCATATGCTATTTGATAGCAAATTTCCTCATCAGCCTTGAAAACGTATAAAGAAGGTCTGTAATTCAATGAATGGATATTTTTTTACTGTCCTATTGCTGCTTCATTCCCAGTGGGAAGGTCCCATTCCCTGTGGGCTTTCAGGTGCCCAGAAGCAAGGGGCGCATGACTTGTACTCATAAGCCACTGCTGGACGGTGGACAGATGCATCCCTGTAGCACAGTGTTCACGGCAGTCACGAGAACAGGCATAACACAGGTCTCATTGTGCAGGTGGACTCTTCAGCTCCCCATGTCTGGACAGTGTAATGCTTGGCTTTATGAAAAGCTACACAGGTTGTGTTTTTTTTCTAGAAACAGTAGTGTTGTGTCTCTGAAAACACAGTAAATCTTAAATTATTTTGATAGCACCTGGGAGAATATACGGTGGCTCAATTAGGAAACATTTCTTTCAGGATAAAAGAGGTATAGAAAAATACATTATTAACATTTCTCAAATATTCATTAATGAATCTTCTAGTGTACATTTAATAATAAATGGGTATTTACTAAGAAATGTTCACTTCTGGTATTTGAAAAATTGTTCATAAGAGAAAGTTTAAGAACAGCACTGTGACTCAAAAAGTGGTAACGTATCTAGTAATATTATTTTCTTTATGCTGGAAAAATGCTTTTGCATCATTCCTCAGTGTCAGAAGAGAATATATTTTGAAAGTGAGAGTGTCTGGAAAGGAATCCAAGTAGTGTACTATTAACATTAAAACAGGTTATTGATTTGTAGACAAATCAAAAGAGCTGTTGCTGAGTTCTGAATTTTGTGCCCTAGTTCTGAGGGCAGTGAAAAGACCCCCACTGGGTTCAGTAATCATTAGATTTTTAATTTATGTGAACTTCAAGGATTTGAGCAACTCAGAATTGTAGAAACAGTGAAAATATAAAACATATTTAGCTGTACATTATCATTCTATTGACTTGTAAAATGATTTAAGATGGGCCAGTATTTCATGGTTTGGAATACTACCCACTGAAGACAATGAAAGTTATAGTAACCTCTACCTACTTAAGTGTCTAAGGGTAGATGTAGAGCCTATCCTGCAAGCAGTAAAATTATTCTGAATTCCATGTATTTAACTGCATTAAAACTATGCAGTCTTGGAGGTTCATAAATGTGTGCAAGGTCAAGTGCAACAATTTAGTCATTAAATAAACGTAAGTCCTGAAGATACTTCTATCCCCTGCATTAAAGAAAAAAAATAATAAGTGGATTAAATTTTAAGGCAACAAGCATGATGTGATTTAAACCACCTAGCTCAGAGTCTTCAGAATACCTTTGTTTTACTCTGGACAATAATTTTTCCATGGCAGCTGGATCATAAACTACATATATTTTCCATTTTGTGTGTTACTCTCCATTTACTCGAGTACTTCATAACCGCTTCTGTATTTGTCTTCTGGAGGCACAGCATCAACGTGTGAGAGCTCACACTTGGGAATATTGCACATGTATTTCATGTGGCTATCTAAAGTCCCCAACTCCCAAGCTCACTATGTTTTTTCCTTGTTTTATAAATTCACTAATCCTTCTGTAAATACTTTTGCATACTACTAAGACACTGGATTTTTGTTTAGACAATCTACTGTGTGTTCTCTCTATAGAGAATATCTTCAGTATTCTTTTAGGCTTCAATTTTTCCTTCAACCAAGATCAATATTTTTTAAAAAGAGATTTTACAGAACAGATCTTCAGAAAAGTGGAAAAAATTAGATTGTCTGTTTTAAAAAATTATTCATCTTGATTATATAAAAAAAGAGAGAAGCTCAAGAAAGAGAACTTGCATGCCAATTTTGGATCCAGGTGTGTTTTAAGTAAAAGGAGCTCAATGTTGCCATGCACTTTAGTGAACTGAAATGGACAAAACAAACTGACAAATGCTGCAGATTAAGGTACAAAGTCATTAGTAAGTCGTAGTTATTAGTATGTCAGTCTTTAGGAGCAGACCTACATACAGGCTGGCGTGCAGCTGTATCTTACAGGACGATGGTTCGGGAGACCTCTCTTTCAGAGTGATACAGATGCAGTCAGGCAGGACATTTCTTCCTATAAAGCAGAAAAGCTTACGGAGAAAATGAGAGTCTATCTTGAAAGCGATAAGACTACATGAATGCTCAAGGACCATTGGGTAACCTGCCTTGTCCAGTTTCTAGAATACATGAACAAACAATCTGGCATGAATATGGACCACATCTACTCCTTTGTAGCCGTTTGTCTTTGTAGAGCTCAGTATATATGTTAGGATCATTTATCACTACTTCCTACGGACAAGTCAGTGTTTGACTGCAGTTTTATCTTAATTTACAATATGTTGACTTTATATTGTTTAGTACTAAACATCAAATTTAGAAGAAATAAAAAAGAAAAGCTAAGGGTAAACTGCGGGATTTATTCCCTGATTTTATGTTGTAGAGAGTTAAGAGCAGTAAACAGAAGTGAGTTAAAAATAATAATAAAGAAAATCTTTACCATAAAACACCCTTGCTGATTTTTTACCACTTAAGAACATCTCTTCAGTTGGTTCATAAAACTGAAGTGGTCCAAGAACTACACAATATCTAATTAGTTGGAATGGTGGATGTAACAGATTCTTTTGGGCTCTTACTTTCATTAAACTTCATATTCAATTACATGATTAGAATATCAAGTTCCATTCCACAAAATTCCAAAAAAACCTGCAGGGGAGGCCCTGCAGGTACTTTCTAAAGGGCCATAAAAGTAAAGCAAAGTTATTATTAGCAATCTTAAATTCTCTATACAGGCTATCGTATGTCCAGTGGAAAATTGTGGGCGTGGCACCTCAAAAAAAGTTGAAAATCAGCATTATGATTTTAGGATGATAGAAGTTTAAGACCGTGAAATATTTTAGCGTAGAAACTATTTTTTTCTCATATTCTTAGAATGTATTTTAATTTTTAATTGAGCACAATTTCCAGCTGTCATCCTCAGCGTTCCTCCATTCTCAGCTGTTGTCTCATAAATGGTTAGAGAATGCTCTTTCACTATTTAGCACTAATTAATTTTGTTAATTAAATGTCACCCTGCTTTTTTCCTTATTAGAGTTTTTGTACCAAAATGGTTCCCAGGACATTGCTGCTAAAATCACTAAAGATTAAAAAGAAAGGATGGAAATTGAATGTGCAGGCACTAGAGAATTCATTAAACGCGTTGTAGGACTTGCAAATGCCTCTTGACAAGCAGAATGGGAACTGTAAGACACTTTCCTCCAAGGGTGAGTTAATAGGCTAGCCATTTATGTCAAATGTTTTGTTGGTGGGCAATAGTATCACTAACTGCTGAACTCAAGAACCAGTGTCAACATGTAATCCTATTCTGAAATTTCTCATTATAGTAATTACATTGTCTGGGAATTTCCCTGTATTAATTACATAAAGCCAGTGGACAAACATCTTGTTATTTCTTGTTTGCGTTTTCGATCTGAAGTAGCAAGTGCATGTGGGAAGAAAATGAGAAAGGCAGACTTTGTCTTCCTCTAATTCATTGGTAGCTCACCCGTCTATTAAAAAAACAACGAAAAAAAGGCTTGGCTTGCTTTCTGGGGGCATGCCGTTGTGTGTACAGGGGAGCTGGCAAGCAGCCACATTAAAATGATTATTGCTTTTTGAACCTCTGTAGTCTATGGTAGAGCATAATGCATATGTTAATATGCTCTTTTGTTGCGTTGAAGGGTTTCACTATTTTTTGCTGGCATGATACACAAGTACAGGACAATTGTATTAAGTAACATGGAAAGCTGCCAGCGAGGAATGTAGTCCAGGATATTATCAGGAGAAACATGCAATCTTCATTGATTTCTTGACACTGTCATTAATAACAAAGCCAAGGTTTCCTGTAAGTCCCTGAAGTTTTAAGTCAGCACGTTCTGTTAGTTCTTCTTACTGTCATTCATGCTTCTCTGAAGGCTTTTGGGAGAGTAGGGAGGGAGCGAGCAAATGCACCTGGTTGTGGTTCAACGGACCAGTCCCGCTTAGTCTTTCTCAGCTGCCTGTGGGCATGTGAATAGAAAGTGCTGTATGTTATGCACAAGACAGCGACCTGGGAGAAGCATCTGCTGGGTTTTGTGTAAAGTTTCGGATGATACCAGAATTAAGCCCAGTATTTCTGTCTCAGCTTTCAGTGGAACTGGGTGGAGGCATCAGTGAAGGATATTTTACTCAGTCTTTTTTGCTTGTGTATATGCTTGAAATGCACAGGGATGGCCTGGTTTGTCAAAGGCGATATGTCTAGGAGTTATCATGTGTACAAATAAACTTGTGGTACTTACCTAAATACCGTGTTCAGCCTGAGCTGACTATTTCCAGCCAGCATCTGGAAATGTTTAGAAAAGGTTATACACGTGATTGGGGTTTATTTAGTTTAGCTCTCTAAAACACTGTAATTCAAGGTAAAGCCTCTCTGTCTCTGCAGACTCTTCTCCCCCAACACTCCCCCTATACATCAAGATCTTGTAAGGGGGAGAAAAAAAATGTGTCTCGCAAATAAATCTAGTAGAGAGCCAACCCTTATTCTGTTCCAAGCCAGGATTTAATTTAGATTTGCTTCTTGAACTTTCTAACATTCAAATATGCATGCACAGAGACACAAGGTCTTGTGATTGCTAATCCTGTTGTGTTAGTTTATTAGTTAGTTTAGTTACTGTATTATTTAATACCTTTTATGTAAGGTCTGTCTTGCCATTCTCTATAGAGTAAAAGGTTCACAGTTACTATTTAGGGTATATAAACACTGTATTGCTGAACGAGCAATGAGAGTGTTTTCTAGTTCCAATGAGAAAATGAGACAAATAGAAGAAACAGTAAGTCTCTAGTAAAGCTATAAAGTAAAATATGTATAGTAATATAAATATATATATTTGATCTTAAGTAAAAAAGTATAATTCTTGGCGTATAGCAGACTCATCAAATGGATTCTTTTGTTGGCTGGTGCATATTCGGTCTTGGCGATTGAGTATCTGCTGGTCTTTAAGTTGGTTTCATTGCCCACCTGCACATTTACATACGACTGCAGGTTTTTATTGGCACTTTAGAGATGCTGAAACTGGTGTCTCAAAAATCCAAATTCAGCAAAATCAGTGCTTAGTTTTCTTCATGTGTCCTATAAAATTCTTTCTCAGCAAAGATCTCTTTCTTTGGTTAGTCGTCGAAATTCAAGGAGCCTGTAGGCAGAAATACATTGAGCTGACCTATTTTGTAAACTTTCCAAAGCAATGAATGCGTTCTGAGAGTTTTGAACAGGTTATCCACAAAAAAACCCAAACATTCAAACACACACTCTTTTTTCAAAACAAGCTGTTTACAGTCTGTATTTCAGCTAGTCCTAGAGGTGTGACAGTATTATGAGAGGGATCGGGAGAGTAAAAATAATTGTAAGGAGAAACTTCAAGAAGATGGCAACATTGCATGAATTAAATAGAAGAAAAATAGAAAAGAAAAAGACAAAATTATAGAACAGATCTAATAAAAGTAATAATAACTATAAGTATGTTGGCATCCCTAAAAGAAATGGAGGAAAAAATGTCCAGCTAAATCATAAAACAGCTGGCTAATGTATACGTATTACTGGATCTCAGTCATGCATAATAACAGGAAAAAACCTAATACGTTGTTCGTAGCCTAAACTTGTTTCTGGCTTAGAGTTACAACATCATTGGGAAATTGCTTAGAAATAAACTAAAGAATGGGGACTATTAAGATAATCTTCCTTCACTGCCAAAACTGTACAGTCGATACTATAATAGTAATAATAATAATAATAATACCCTTTATCTTTGACATTGACACTCTAGGAATATTGAGCTACGCTATGTCCAGACAGCTCACATGTGAAGCTAATCTGTGAACACAGGTGTTTGAGATGAACTGGTTTCTAGACACAGGAGAAAATTAGGTTGCCTGTGTGGATGGACAACAGGAGTATTATAACCTGCTCTTGGTAACAGGCTGTCATCAATTACCTCTCTCCTGTACGGTTCAGCGGGGGGGCAGGGAAGTCAAAGCCATCGCTGTAGCAAGCAAGATCTAAACCTCTATCATGTCATTGATCCACCCCCAAACGCCCTTTCCTGCGAGTTCCTCATGGCAAGGTAAATACAGTTATTTTTCTGACTTCTCGCAGTTAGATCTTTTACACAGTGTACCAGAAACAGAGTCAGCATCTCTGGTGCAGTATATGCTGTACCTATGCCATTGACTTATATTCAGCAAGTTGAAGTCAATTGCAGTCATGTTCCAGCTGAAGTGCCAGGGAGCATTCGGTGCCTTACAGCCTAATGCCAATCTGCAGAGGGCTGTAACAGGAGATTAACTTGTAGGAAAGTCACACTAACTGAAAGATCGAGCACAAAATAAGAGGGAAAGCGAAGCAAGATTGAAGATTGAAATATAAACATCAGGAGATCATTTTAGAGCTTATTGGAGACTGGCTGAAGTGGAGAAACGTGAAGCAGACTAAAAAAAAATCACTGGGGTTGCAGGAAAGGAAGTGGGAAAATACTACTCACATTATGGTCACGTCTGAAAATGCGATCCCTCTGTCTGCAGAGATACGAGGGAAGAAAGGAAAGCTGAACCCCTTGGGTTGTGACATTCCTCTACAGCCAAAATTTGGGGGATTTGAGGGATCTTGTAAATTGAACAGGATACTGAAAAAAAATCATTTTAACAGCTTCTGCAAATAGCAAAAAAAATCATACTAAAACTGGGACTTGGCTATAAAACTCCTATGTCTGAACATGAGCTCTACTGTGAGGAAAAGGTTAGTGGATCTAAAAAGACCGTAAAAGAAACAGAAAGATGTGGGGCTAAATGAGAACAGAAAAATCTTTACACAGATGATCAATGATCCATTGATTGTGCATTCACTCTCAGAAAGGTTAAATCTTTCCAAATTACAGTGACAGCAATAGTAGTCCAAGGTAGCACTCACACATGTATTTACTGAGTCTATCTATAAATTAATACATCTACATACACAGCACTAGCAAATCTGAATGATGTTGAGTAGGTGGTTGGCAACTGGATAGTTGATAGTAAAAATTAAGAGGTAGCTTCAGTTAAGGTACAGGACAAGATCTGTACGGAGTTAGTAAAGAGCAATTGCCTTAGCACATGGGAGCTAATTTTGAAATGGGAGAGAAGATAAAGCACTCCCATGGCAGAGCTGGCAGAGCTGGAAGGTCTTGGAGCAGCCAAGTTGGTCAGGATAAGCAAAACTCATGCAGTTTTGTTATATTTGCGAGGAATAGATAACATGGATAAATCAGGTAACTTCAGTTATTCTGTTTCTGGCCATATTCCTGTTGACACCTAAGAGCCTTTTAGCTACACAGGGCTAAAGATTTCTAGTGTACTGTTACAGAGGAGTCAGATCCATGTTACACTCAGGGCTATCTGCAATACAGGGGAAAAAATACCTGTTGGCAATTCCGTGTGGCTGTGGCTGTCAGGTTTTGAGTATGTGTCTCTAACACATGAACAGCACAGGAGCAGAGAGATTTTTAGCCACTGAGCACTGGCGTTTCTTCTCTTTAAAATCCTTGATAGCTCCAGAGGATTGAGAAATTCCTTGTGAATGCTGTCCTGTTGACTTGTTTCACCTGCATACATCAAGATCATTGCTGTTTTCTGGTGTAGCCATTTTTGTGGGGTTAATACAATCTATATTGATATATATATACACAACCATATAGTCATGGTTAAGAAATCAAGTTAGCTGATATAATGATTTGCAATCAGAGATTATATTCTTTTCTAGGAAATTGAAAGATTTAGTGAAAACCCATCATTTAACAAGAAATTAAAAGCCTAAAACAAATATGGAATAATAGATGCATTTCAGGCATTTCACAATTCTGAGCTACAACTACCTTGTCTGAGTAGCTTCAGGTGACTTTCTTGCTGGAACAAGAGTTTAGGCTCCCTTTCATTGACTTGTGTGCAACATTTATACTTAAAAGGCATTCTAAACTAATATTTCAGAGATACTTTACAATTTTATATTATCTACCATTTAAATTTGCAAGTTTCTTGTAATACTGGTGAGATTTTTGTACCATCCAGTTTCTTAGATATAAGGTCCTCTCTTTTCTAGAGCTGGCAAACAATCCACTTGCCATCCCTATCATTGCATGGGATATCTGTGTCTTGGAATGCAGTTACAAGAAGAAAACTTCTGGTGAATTTGTGTATTTTATTCTATGATTTTATGCCGTGGTGCTGAAATATTAATACATTGTTTTTCATTCATACCTTTAATGTTCCTCTATTTATTTTGATATACAACATCTATTGCTTCTGTCAATATGTAGATATGAATATAAGATCACTGGTAATATTTGTGTGCATTAAATGAGTCATATGTAGCAATTTTGGTATTGAAGCCTGTTATCAGAAATCTACTCTCTTGGAAAGATTTCTGGAAAAACAACAGAGAAACAAGCAAAGCGAGTGTTACTTGTGGTGAAAACTATGGGTTTGAAATTTTAAACTTACAGAAAAGTAAAACACATTTAATGGGGTCTGTCTCTAAGACCAAAGAACTAGTTTGGTGCAGTACAAGTCTGTAGGTAAAACAGGTAAACTGTGCAATAAGAACAAAAAATAAACTCATGAAAAATGAGACAGGTGAGCTCTGCCACGTTTTATATGACTTGCAATCCGTCATCTTTGGTTTTAATATATTTAGAACAGTTTGGTTAACATTATTCAGGAGAGAAACAAAGAAGTTGACATAGCTGCTGGAATATTTACGTACAGATAGAAAAGTAGGGACTAACACAGCTATAGGCTTCAGGCTATTATTATGTTCTCGTGTTCACTCACAAAATTTAGCTCTTTGGTTTCACTCTGTGTGTGTTCCTTTGCATGTGAGACAGAAGGAAGCGTATGACTTCCATGACAGGCGCAAGGTGCTTGTGCTTGAAATGTTTCAAGAGCTTTTTGTTTCCTTTCTCTTTTTCTCCACTAAGCAAAACAAGAAATTTATACTATGTATATATACAATTTGCAGCAGGGAAGAGAGTTGAGGGAAATGTCATCACCCGCAGTAAGAGGGTACGCCATTCAGTGTTACACCACTTGACACGCATGGGTAATTTCAGAAGCAAATCCCAAAATCGCACCTGTTTTTTGCTGTGTAACAACTTCTTCCTAGAGAAGCAGGATTAGGGAGTTTTGTGCTGTTACCATGCTCCCACTGGTGCCCTAAAAATTGAAGGAAGCTGCTTCACGCTGGGCTACACGTGGGGAATGAAGCATGAGCAGGTTCGCCACCCTGCTACCATGCGCACCTCTGCTCCAAAGCAGGCAGCAGCAGGGCATAACCTAACCTGCCAAGCCGTAGGGCAAACAGCACCTATTTCACAAGGAGAAAGGGCAAAAGAAATACTGGCATAGGAGTTTATAGAATACTCAGGCTCTCACGTACGTACGTGCTTGTAGCAGCACGAGAATCTGGAGGGCTTTAGTTTAAATTCACCGGTACTGAGATGTCGTCAGCCTCCCACAAAAATCCCTTGACCACAGAGGGAGGAGCGTGAGGAGACGTGATGCTTGCTGGGCCCGCGCAGCTCAGAGGAACGCTGAGCTCTGCCCCCATCATGGTGGTAATTTCAGAAATAGCGTGCCCAGCTCTCCCGCAGGCGCCAGTCCCACCCGCTGGGAGATGAGCAGTGCAGACCCGTGCCATGCAGAATTATACACGCGCACGTACATACAGAGACAGACACATATAGAATGGATAGAGAGAGATATACACCTACATACAGTACACGTGTATTTACGTATACTACCAAAAAAGCACATTCCTGGATCATTTAGATACTAAACATAGTCTATATGTATTTCTTTTTACCTGTGAATACATCGTAAATGTTTATCTATGTGAATATAAAGTCAATCATTTTATTCCTCCTTCTTGTTATTTTCAGTAGAATATTTTTAAACTGTTACTTTCAGTGAAATCATATTATTGCATAACAAAGTATAATAACTTTTGTAATCTACCAGCTTGTAATTAATACATGTTTTAATACCTAGCAACAGAAAAACAAAAAGATGCTCAGATGGACTGTGAGTTAGATACAGGTATTCTAAAATTATTCATTTCAAAGGAATGAAACAGCGTAACCATGTGCAAATAATGCTACATATCAGCTGAAAAGGCTGAAAGTGTGTTTCCTTGCAGGAAATATAAAATATCTGTATTAATGAAAGTAGGAAGCAAAGACAGACTACACTTAGGAATGTTTTTCTTCTGCTTGTAAGTGTTTTTAAGTTACTCTATTCTCCTGAAGTAAAGACCAGTGAACAAAAAAGATAACTTGGAACGGGAAAATTCAGTGTGGAATTCTGGCCTAGTGCAATTGGTGTGAGTTTTGCCTTTTGTGCCAGTCTGACCAGCTTTTCTCCCAACATACTTTCGCTGTGAATTTACAGACCTAATCCTACAAGTCTCTTCCAGAAGATCTGTATGCAAGCATGCAAGGCCTCTCAGTTTGCATTATCCGTTTCCTTTTTATGTGGACCTGCACAGGGCAATAAACAAAGATACCTGGGAGAAAATGGAACGTTGTTCTTTTTTACTAACACCAAAGATCAATAATAATAGATCTTAGCTCTTGAAATTTAGAATATAGCACTGACGGTATCTTAGTGGGTTTTCTGTTGAAATCATTAAGCTGAACCACTTCTGCAGAGTCTAATCCTCACTGTACACCGTTGCATACAAAGCATCTTCTGCTCATTAAAGCTCATCAGAACAAATTATACTTTTCAGATTTTACTGAAAAGTCAATTATCCTTCCAATGTCCAGCAAAATTTTTATGGCGAGGATTTTGTCTATCTGGGATGGCTGTGCTGGGTGAGGTATTTTTGGGGGTAACAGTAGATGTACTTTACTTTCCCACTTCCCTTTTAAATGAAGTGTTAAGGTTTACCTAGAGAGAATTAATAAAAATTAAGAAGTGGCAGACGGCACAAGGAAGCTAGGGTTAGGGTTAAGATAGTACTCATAAAACCAAAGAAATAAAGATTTCTTTTGCAGGCTTTTTAAAAATAATCCTTTACTTTTACACTTACTGCTTTGGTGCCACAGTCTCATAAATTTTTCTTCATATCAGTGGTCAAAAATGAAATCAGATTCTAGCTATGGTTTAATTATGAGAAACATTTTGGTTAGTGATTAAAATAACATTTACGTAAGAAATTTGTAGTTTCCAAGGAAACTATTCTTTCAAACAACAGAAATAACAGTGTGTTGATGTCCACTCTTACAAACCACTGGCAGTGGTTATTCACAGGGATTTTTGAAGAAAGCGTTCAACAGCCACCAATGGGCTGAAACATACCTTCCCCCAGACAAGAATACCTCATATATACACGCAAACCTATTCATGATAATCAGAATAATGATGTCTGCTCACATGGTTATTGATATATTTTACAAACAATCAATCAGCTGGTTTAGAAACTCTCAGAGACAGGAAGGGTAATGCAAGCTCTGGTTTCCTATTGAGCTACTTTTGCACCAACAAAGAAAAAGTTCGCAACAGCCATATGTTTTTCCACAGTGTTTTTCTTTCTCAGTTCTCTGTCAACTCCATTTGTCAAAGAAACATCAAATGTACGAACCAAAAAACTGCAAAACATTTGTCCCAAAGATTCTGCAAGCCAATTTCAGAAAACAATTTTGAGCATAAAATTTTACAGAGTATTTTCCAAATTCTTTTTTAGCAAATCTGTGTGTGAAAATATTTTCCATTTTCATTCAGCTCTAGCAAGGCCTCTCTGTGCTTCTTGTTAGCTGTACTACAAGGCTGTCGCACCACTCAGAATAAGGTACAAACTCAAAGCACAAGAATAAAGATAATTAATAGTAAACAATATCCTTTCTGGATAATAAACAAAATAATGGCTGACAAACTACAAAAAAAATCTGAGAAAAAAATCCATAAATCAAGGATGTTAATTGTTAGTTCCACTACTTGTTAAGATGAAAGATGACACGATGTAGGCATTTTCTCAGCATGATCTCTCATAAACAGATGTCCAATGCCTTGGGTAAACCTGTGCAAACTGAGAAGTATCTACTGACTGCATCATTAGTCGTCTTCTGATTTCAAGCCAGGGATGCTGAAGAACAAATTAGTCAACTGATCCTTGCCAAAGTCAAGTTTTATTAAGGAAAAGCATTTGTTGCAGGGTAGAAAGGAATGCTGGGCGTATACTGAACTTTATATAACAAAATCCCAGTCAGAAAATATTTTTGTAATTTCACATTTGAATAATTATTTGCAAACTTCATGTTCTTCTGCCTGCATCCAATTCATACTGTACATACATCTTTCCTCTAAAAGATGCTCTTTGAGTATGTTAAAAATATGAATGTGCTTGAGGATACAACCGTTGATATTCAAGTAAAATGCCACATTTTTCCCGCATCATTATTCACATGTACTCTATTAAGCACTGGTTTCTTGCTTACACCTAATAAAAGAGGTGAAGTGAATCCCCAGGTCACGCATATGTGAATTCTCAGCTCTAATAAGGCTGCAGGTAACAGCAAGCAGCAAAACCGCTTTTGATTTCGCAAGGCAATATTGCCCAAAAAGACTGATGCAGAATGTGATATTGTTCTCTTCCAAATGTATAGAATATACAGTTCTTCATTATGTTTCATTTTTTCTGAAGCTGATTTTTTTTTTACAATATTTGAAAAGTGACATTTAAATATCAGAATGAAAAAGTAATTATTTAGGGATACACTGATCTGAAAAGTGGGGAATGATAGAATGAAATCAATATAAGAATAATTTAGACATATATCAGGAAAAAATTTCTGACAGTGAATGATTAGGTCAAGGACAAATACTGCAAAAGACTTAATGGAAGATAGATGTTTTAAGCTCTTATCTGTATATTTTTAATAAAAATAATAAATAGAACACTAAATTAATGAAATAATTTTGCATAAAGGATGAGAAGGTCTGGATGAGATCAACTCAACATTTCTTCCTATCTCTACTATCTATAACTCTGTGCTTAATTCGTATGAACACAAGCAACAATGAATTGCCAGAAACTAATTATCAAGGAAGAAGTGGCTTTAAGACAAAAATTTACAGTTATACTGAAAACAGGCTTAAAATAAGGCTGGTTATTGGTTTATTGTCGTTGTTTAGCTTTTTCTGTTAGATGAGACAGCGTAAAAAATTAGGGACTAAGATAAAACACATTTTTACAGAAAAGCCCAGACACAATTTCTCCCAGCAGTCCTTACTGCAAAAAATCACACTGAATGCAATGCAGTTGCAGAGATGGAAGTGACCAGATAAGTCACCTGGCTATAACTGCAGCATCTATTTACCACCGCTTCAGAAATTAGACTAAACAGGAGCTGGATGTACCTACAGAGATCTGACCTTAGTGGCTTTAATAGGCATTTGCCTGCGTGCCAACTGAATAAAAGCAGAGAACAAACCCAGGAACATGGCCCTTTAATGAGGTGTATCCTCATGACATAGAAAAATGAAGGGACTTTGTCCTGCTCCTGTTGAGTTCAGTAGGAGTTTGGCCGTTGGCATCAGCCGCAGCGGTGTGGTGCTGGAAGTCCAGCTCTGGGTGGAAGGGAACGTTTGCTCTGCACAGGCAGTTCAGAGCTGCTTCGCTCATCCCCTGCACACCCTCCCCAGCCCCTGCTGCTTGGGGGCTGCTCTGTGCACCTCTTGCTGTTCCAGAATCAGTGTGTTTTCCTACAGCACTGAGTGCAGAATTCATTGCCTTGCCCTGGAGGTAGCAATACACTAAGCAAGTCCAATGCAAACAACAGATTTCTTTTTTCTTTCTAAACAATATCTTGAACTACAAAGTCTATTACTCTTGCTTGTGTTATGATAGTGCATTAGAGGTATTCTGATTTTTCTAAACAGTAGTTCTTTCTTAAACTCCGTGGCATTATAAATATTAATGGCGCATGTTTAGAAACAGGTTTGATTAGCAATTAAATTAGCTTTGAATAGACAGCAGAACAGCTAAATGTCAACATTTAAGTTTATCTCTCAAGGTATGATAGTTAAAAATAACATTAAAAAAATCATAATTATAAAAAAAGCTAATGCTTATTAATTGAAAATAAAATTAATGGTTGTTTCCATCTCTTTGGTCTATTTCACATTTCAGAGTAACACATTAATATTAATTGAATAACGAGACCAAATATCTTGCTGGAAGCATTTGAAAAATTCAGTATGATTTTGAAATGACTATATTTAAGTGCAAGGAGTCTACAAGTGAAATATGAGAAAGCCCTGTCATCTTAAGTGAGTGCTTTTCCAGCAGCATTTAAAAAAATACAAATTTTTTGTAGTCTTCATCACATCTGGGCATTAATTGCAATGTATCCATCAAATACTGAAGGTAATGTCATGAATCATATAGAAAGATATATACAGTTATATTATTTGATACTGCATTGCTCACTGTTTGACATTAGGATGGCTTTGATTAGCACTGTCAATGTGAAGCAACAATTGGAAGCTTTTATCTACCACCAGTTGCTTTTTTTTGGTGAGGTACAACCTACCTCCTTTTACATCACATTCTCTTCCAAAACCAAGTAATAAGCGTAGGCAATTTGGATCTAAGCCTATCTGAATCTGTGAATGCAATTTGTCTACAGTAGCTGTAAGCGTATGCGTTAAGGCACTGTAGGTTCTAAAATACAATAACCAGATATACTAAAAGTACAACCTTGCACAAAATGTGTTAAAGTTTGCCGTCAGAGGAAATGTCAAACAAATGTTCTAGAAGATCTTGAAAATCTGAATGTTTGCTAAATAAAAACCCTACAGTTTACCAAACTGAGATTAATGTATAAAAATATTAAAATAAAACCCATTTCTTTAGTTCTTTAGTTATTACTATTATTATTATCTGCAAGACTGGGATGTTTCATGCTTCTACATCACTTATGTTTTTCAAAGTGTTAGAAAATAATTATTTCAAATTATGCTGCATGTTGCCAAATGAACTGGAGCTGAATAAACAGCATATTTAGATAGAGCTATGCATTTTTTCATACAGTGTAAATTTAGTAATTCCAAATTTCATATTATTTAAACTCCAATTCCCAACCAGAACTGTGCTAGAGGGCTTCTTATGACAGTAGGGCCCTCCCAAGAGTAATGGAAATGTCTAATGCCAAAAAACTGCACACAATAATGCAAGAAGAGCCTGTACGTCTAATTTCATATGCAGCTTCTCGCTGCACATGAAAGTACCTGGTTACCATGCCTCTGGGCAGCACAACAAAACTCTCAGTGCAGCATTACGCTGGAAATGACTCTTGCAGTAGCTTTACTAAATATTTAACTTCAGGAAAACTTAATGGAGACATCACGACCCTCATTTTCCATGGATTTACATGCACTGTGTGTAAGCGTTGATGGCTAGTATGACCGGACGTTTTGCCACAGCGCCTAAATAATAAATCTCCTGGCCTTTTCTGTTACAGAATCATGCTTGCTGGGGTGTCTCATTATGTTAGAAAGGAGTGTGCTGGTTCTGACGAATTCGGCTTAGGGACTCAAACTCCATCTGGCTACTGCCTTTCTGGGGAGTGGCCTAACGGCACCTCCAGGCGTACAACAGCTTTTCTGGGAGGGAAGCTGGCTGACACTCCTTCTTTCTCTGTCTCTTTTTCTCTCAGTTACGTATTCTGGAGAAGATTTTTATATTATTTTAAAAACATTAATATTAAAAATATTAATTTTATTTTATCAGAAAAAGGACATTGACAACTGTTGATACAGATAGATGCTTCAGCTGGAGGAAGCTGAGATTAAATCCTGAGATTTATGGGCATGTTATTCTTATGCAGTTTTATTATTCACCTTTTTTCATGAAACATAAGTAAGAAGTAGCTAACTGTAACAGGATTTTCCTCCATAGATTAAGCACAGTCTCAATTTAATGTGTCAAATTTGAAAAAAATGATATAGAAGATGTAGTTTTTGTATACTTTCACTCTACAACAGGAAAAATGGAAGAAAAGGTAAAGAAAGATAATTTTAAAAACCTAAGAATCCACAAGACGTTAGGCAGAAGGACCTGAAAGTTGTGAGTGTGCAAATCTTGTAAACTGGCCCATATTCACCTGTATTGATTACAAAGCAGGGAAGAAATGTGACAGCTGCTTAGAGTCAGGGTGGAAAATGATGAATTGGGGAGAAAAGAAAAGGAAGTAGTAAAAGACATCTCATTCTCAAAGTACCTACCAAAATGTGGAGGAGTCTGTCATCTGGCACCCATCAGGATACAAACCCTGGCAGCAAACACAAATAAATCCCAGAGGGAAGTCAGCAATACTTCAAAGACACCAAGGTATGTTCACAGTTAGCTAGCAGTAGGCAGACCTCAAAAGTTTATCATTACGGAAAGATGAAATACATTTTCCGTGAATAAACAATCCAAAGATTTAACTCTTTTTCAGTTGCTGCTTAGAATGGTTAATTTGTTGCTGGTGAGTCTTTGATGAAAAGCTTATGCTAATAAATTTCAGCCTATATGATATCCGTGAACTCTTCATTAACTGTTTGTTTTCAGAAGGTGTGCTTTGCCATTCGAATCACGTGCTGTTATTTTCACTTCCCAACTGGACAAGTAAAATATTCAGACAAAAAAAAAATTATCATCACCGAATGTTTAAAAGTTTTGTTTTGCTGTGCATGCTTAACTCTTCGTGAGAGCTGTACAGGTATTAATATAGGGACCAGCAATTCTTCAACCATTTATGCAAACAGAATCTTAATAGTCCAGATGTTCATGAATAGTAAATAAAAAGCAGCAAAACCATGAATGAATGGAGCAGCTGCTCAGAATGTGGAAGAATGTTTGCAAACACCATTTTGAAGTATGCAATCAGCCCTGGCTCAGAGGGAAAACTTGGATAACCAACAAAAAGTTTGAATAAGCAACTGAACATGTCAACAGTGTTATCTAGTCTATCCAAACTTTGAAACTATTCAGCTGAAACAGAAGTTTCCTGTTCTTTTAGGATTATTTCTTACTCCCAAATAGATCAAAACTAGAGCAACAAAAACGCTCTCAGGTTTATGTTGATGTTTCTGTATGAGGGCACAGAGCTGTGCACACATGTGTGCATGCCTTTGCTCGTTAATGTGACTGCCTTACTTTGTGGTTCTTTAGGTATGTAGGCCCTAAATTTCTAATTAAGGAGCCATCAGCTGTCAGAATTTAGGTGTAATTGGTGGGCCAAAGATCAGGGTATTCCACTTACTTGGTAAATGGGACAGAATAAACTTTATTATTTTGATTGCCACGACCCATCATTTATGAAAGGCCTGCCATAAAGTGTGCTCTTGGGCCTGCTCCTGGAAGGCATCCTGCCCAGATGTGGCCAGGGACCAGCTGTGTGCACACAGGCACCGCTACCACTGTGCTCGTCTTGCAACGCCAGGACAGATTCTTCTCCCGTGGCTGTCTTTCCTCAGCAGTGAGTTTGCAAGGAAGCTCTGAAACAACAAGCTATATTTTCTGTTTTTCTAATTTTACCATTCTTTTTCATTTTAGTGTGAGTTTGAGCTAACAAAGAACAACTGCTCCAATCCAATTCAATGGAATTTTTCAAGTCTCCCTCTCCAATTCCGTTGCTGTTGAATTTAGCATGTGATGGTCTCCATTTTCAAAATCGTAAGAGTTTAGTCTTTGCATAGAGTTGCATACTGAAAGAGTCATATTAACACCTGGGGCTCTCTGAGGATGGGTATGTCTCTTGCTTGCTCATGGTACCAGATATATCTCCAGGGGCCTATGAAGCTTGCAGGAAGAAGCAGGAAAGCAGAGGGAGACTAAAGAACGTGGCAGGAGACTATTGAAAAAAACAAGGCACAGCCATTTAGTTGGCCTCAGAGGTGACAGAAAAAAGAAAATATTTCTTAGGGAGCAAGAGGGGATTTCATAGTGTTTGTTGCAACCCAGGAACTCAATATAAGATGTTCAATTAAAAAAAAAGTATCAAGGACATGCCTTGTAAACTGCAGCAGAGGAAAGAGTTTTCTTCAACACGGGCTTTTGTCTTGATTTATCTCTGGTTTTCTCTGTTTAAAAATTCTGTATTGTAATATGTGAGCTGGTAAAACGCTGACTTGGAATTTAAAGCCGCTGTTGTGTTTTCGCTGTGTTTACTGTAAAGAAAAGATTCAGCTAAATGCGCCCAAAACCTCTGGACAGCCGTCTGGTCAATGCTGTCTGGCCCATTTAGTCATCAAAATTAACTCAGCGGTGGTTCTAAGCTGAGCACCTGCAAACTGCAGCAGATAATGGATTTCCTCTCTTCACTTCCTTTACCTCCATCTGCAGGACTGTGCTCTGCTGCTGCATGAGCAACTGGTGTTAACAAAGTGATGGTGCAGAATGAGTTAGAACTTGGAAGGAAGAGTAATAAAAATAGCAAAAAAAAGAGTATTGGATTATTTGTATTGTTTTTCATGAATAATTTCTGAAATACTTGTGTTCTATCAGTTATTTGTTTCAAATTTTGGCAATAACATTAATGTGAGGAAACAAAAGGCACGCTTCTTTGTGTATGCACACACAAACTGGTTGCCATCATCAAACATCAGAAACTGAAGATAAGAGAGGTTGATCTGCTTGAGAAGATCAGCCCAACTGTTTTGACTGCACACAGGCAACAGCTAGCAGAATATTTATCTCCAAATAGTGAGGAGCGAGTTGATCTTTGTTCAATTTCTGTTGCTGATTCAGATTTTGTATTAATGTGCCTTGTCCAAAGTGCAATGAAGCCAATGCACAGATCCCATTAAGCTTTAATAAACCCCAGTTCAGGCCCATAGCAGAATGGACATACTTATGAGCCTAGAGACTTTGCAAAATTACAGTCTTACTGGGCTACAAATGTCTAACAAGTAACCACCTGTGTAAATGCATGGATTTGTCTCAGTAATTGTGTAGTTTTAGCATTTTAAATTCATATTGTCAGACGAAAATCAACTCTCATTGAACCTACAAGCAAAACTCATAGTGGTGTAGCCTGGAGTTCATACTCGTGGCTTTTATGTTTTATCCATGTAGCTTGAGTCTCGAATATCGAGGACATTATTCTATGCAGACATACAAATACCATCACGCTTGCTGTCTTTTTTTTTATTAGTTTAAAGATATATAGTCCTATTGCTGTTTTGACTAAGTACGCTCTAAAATTTCCAGCTGTCTATAGAAAATAAGCCAAGTTGCATGCCATTCTCTATTTTTATTTTATTAGCCTTGCTACCCTTCCAAACTTTCTCTGGCAAAATATAAATATAGAAAATGTTCTTTTTGGCTCAATGTTACGTGCCGTTCTCTTAGTGTAAGGTGTTCCAGCAGATACCTCATTTGTTTGTAGTGATCTCACATTATGTATCTTGTTCATCATCTTTTTCAAATTTGGCTGACCACCCTAGAGTCTTTCTGTAGGAGAGAAGAAGAACAAAAAAGAACTTCTCGCAAACTGTTTTGAAACCATTTCACAACGTGATGCTAATGAAATGAGAAGGGTGGGGTTTTGTGCTCACACAAGCAATGGCACCCAAGATAGGCAGAATTTCCTCCAGTATCTGTGGAGTTTGGGCTGCTGCTTGAATGATTTGGGTGAAGTCAGTGAACTAAAGCCTCCAGGTGGAGGTGAAATGCTGAGCAGCATAGTCTTTCATGATGCCACTTTAAATCTCTGTGAGGACAGGCAGCTTTGCTAGTATTGGTAAGAGCTTGTTTAGAAATATTCTCATAGATAGTACGCTAGAAGTAGGTTATTAAGTAATATTCTCGTAGGTAATACAATCGAAGTAGTTTATTAAGTAATATTCGCATAGGTAATGCAGCAGAAGTAGATTATTAAGTCATGTAAGACTCATGATCTCACATAGGGTAACATCTGCAAAATCAGGGTGAAAATTTAGATCTGATGTTGCGTATTTGGTCTTTTTCTGTGCTTAACTTGGGATTGTCATGTCTTGTGAATATACCTTGAACATTTTAAAAGCAGTTAACACAAAAGGATAAACACGGAGCTTCACTTAAAACAACTTAGGCTTTTTCAGCTGTTCCTTTTGATTTCATGTTTTGTACGTCTAATGCTTGGCTGCTGTAGCTTAATTAGAAGATGCTGAGTATCATAACAACGAACAGTCAGAAAACATGTCATTTTTTAGCTTGCCTTCTCATTTGAAATCCCACATGCTGTATTTTTAAATGAAAACGAATGATTATAGTATGACCAGTCATAAAGCATTTTTTTCCAGAGCAGCATGTCATGAAAGGGCATATGCACAGAGCTAAGTGTCTAAAATGAGATCTTTATAGCTAGCTCAGACACTGAGAGCAATGGACTGAAAGTGGTCACTAATGACATTGTTAATGATAGATACCATTACCTTAGAACAGATGTCAACGTGAAATAGCATTATAGCCTTCAAGATGGACTGCCTTGTTCTTCTCAGTAAATCTGTTATGGTGGCTTGCAGGAACAAAACAGTGGGGTGTTTCTTTTCTCTCCTTTTGCTGAAATGCAAACCATTCTGTTCTACGCATGTAACTCATTTACCTGCAAGAGGCTCAAGGAAGAACAAATTTTGTGAGTGGAAAAAGTATGTGGGGAAGTAAACAGAAAAGATTAGGCAAAAACCAGGAAGATCATATGTATTTAAATAAAAAATATTCTGGCTAGACAAAGACAAAAAAATAATTAATTCAGACTAAGATCAAACACTAAAATGTTGTCAGCACCAGCTAGGAAGAACAGGAACTTTGGATTGCTGTAGCCGTACCTAAAGACCGCAGAGAAATCTGCATGGTGATAGGTGACAGGTATAGGGCTTAATTTTAAGAAACTGTATTTATTTCTAATCTGGGAGATGTGAATTCCCATGTCTGCTTGCCTACAAATCTCTGTGTGATTGCATGTGTGTGGGCATAAATACAGCCATGAAATTCCTTACTAAGTTAGGGCAGTGCAGGAGTAAAAATATTAGCAGAGAACAAGTTAACCTGTGACTCTCCCTTTATTTAATAATTTCTTTTTAGACATACGAATATGTAAGGTAAAGTTGATTTTAAAATTGTAAATTAGATTTTAAATATATATGTAAACACCCATACATGAAAACATTTAAGCATACGAAGGTGAAAAAAATCCCATGTTGAAATGTGTCTGAGGATGCTGACAAAAGAAAAGCAATGATTTTGGATTTTATTCACTTACCATTCGGTAAGTGCACTGCTGCCACATAACAGATCGATGAACATGTGCATCAAATTAAACACATTACTGCAATATGAATTGTACTTCTAAAGTACAACAAGTACAGAGTATATAAAGTCACTTCTGATGACTCTTATTTGGAATATCAGATTGAATGTTGGTTGCAAATACTCGTCATGCAAACTATAGAAGTTTATTTTCTAGACTTACTCTGTGTCTGTAGGTTTTATCTACTACACCATTCATTTCTATATGTGTTTATATCTGTGGTTTAATAATGGAAAAAGAATGGACATAGTCTTTTTGCTAAAACTATAGCTTAAATTATCACATCTGACAGCTAAATTGAGATATCCATCAAGCATATGAATGAATACATGAAATACTCATGCATTATTCACCAGTTTTAGCTCAGTGATGGGGGCCTCTGGATCATCATCTGTTGTTGCGGCTCTGCGAAGTGCTTTGCAAGGTAAGAAGTGTGGTACCAACGTTAGGAGGGTGGCTCAGGCAAAGGTGGATGCTTTTATGCTCTCAGAATGGTCCAGTCAAATTAAATCTGCAGCTTTTAATGGGGTTTGAAGCATGTTGTGGAATACGAGTAGTTCTGATTTTGCAGGGGCAGGAATAGTAGAGAAGAGAGAATATGGATCATAAAAACTTGGTCCAAAGTCCAGCGGGTGCAACAAGATTGCTTCCATTTCTACTGATTTCAGTGTGCGCTGGAGCAAGCTCAGTGAAATGATCTCAGACCAAATGTCGACACACTTGCAAACACATTTCCTCACACAGACAGATGAAATTTGGGTCCAAATTTCACAGCTTTCCTGCCATACAAATCAAGGGAACTTTTTATTACTCTCAGTTATTTCATATCCTCAGTAATAAGTGGGGAAAATGCCTCACTTCACATTTTGCTTCATGTACTGTTACATTATCTTTGAGGCAGAATTTTTATCCTTTTGTTTTTGCGCTGAACCTTGCCAAAAGAGTCAGCGAAGGAGAGGTAAATGGAAATCACTGTCCTTGCACTCGGCAGTGCCTGTTCTGCAATAGCACCAGACCCAGCTGAGGGAACATGAAGAATTTATGCAGACACACCCTTCAGTGCGTGCTTCCGAGCTCCCAGGTCTGCTTTCAAGTCAAGCAGCAGTGTTTGGTACGGAAGTGGGATCAACAGCATTTGCAGCATCATGGAGAGAGGTGCTAGTTTGCGAAGTGAGAACAAGCAGGAGTAAGTTGGGTATGAGCCTAATGAGCAAATGGAGGGACAAGACAGTGATTTTCATGAAGCCCGGTGGGGTCTGTTCATTTGAGTCAGGACCTTTAATGAGCAGCTTGCTGCAGCTATGGTTATTGTCAGCACCTGTATCAGTTGCTGCTTATTGGGATTTCAGCTCAAACTGCTGCAGGAAATGGGATTTGGCTTCAGATTCAAGGTTTAAAATTTTTCTTATGTGTTGCGACATTGTACCATGTTTTCAGATCCTTGGCACTAGCAAGGTGACACTAACAAGAATTAGAGTTCCTACTGACAGAGGACTTTTCTGAGCTCAGACATGCTTGTAGCTTCCAGACACGCAGCAGATCATAGAACAGTTGCCAGACTAGCAGCCTCTGTTATATGTTTCTCAAATTAAAAACCAAAACCAAAAAATATTTAAATGAGAAGCCTCTCTGCTAGAGAGCTGCAAATTTTAAGCATTTCAGCTTCTGGGCTGTGTATGTGTGAGCCAGCTGAATACACACTGAATTCTATGAACAAGAGTGTGAACGTTAACAAAAGCAGGGTTCTTTCTGTTTTCATGAATTTGGAAGACAGATTCAGAGAGAGCAGTCATGTAGGTTATAGATGTGTGCAAACAGGAAAAAAGAGTTTACAGAAGAGCCCATCAGCAGTGCCCTGCCTTAAGTAATCCTTTTCCTAATGCTTTGTTCCCTCAAAAACTGTCTCTCTTTTGATTACAATAATGAACTTTTCCTCTCTTCCAAAATCACCTCTGCTTCTGACTCCCTTGCACTCTGCTTCTGATTTTGAGCAGGACATCTGAGCATGTGAGTGTCTAAGGATGCGTGTTCTCTGAGAAGGTATTTCGTGAAGTGGGATTTTTAAGAAAGCTGGGGTTATCAGAGATGGGGGGTACTGTACACGAGAAAATAGGGCATTGAAGTCCTCAGGATCTGCCTTTTATTACAGTTCCTGGAAGAAAAGTTGTTTAATCGCTGGCTCTCTGTAAATTGTTAGTATAAAGTTGCAGGCAGGCCTATTATTAGCCTACAAATTCCTAGGGAGGATTTAAAAAAATTCTCTGATTTTCCTAGGTGAAAATACAGGTGGAGTGACATTAAGTTGATCCAGGTTCCGAGAGAACGGTTCTGAGTCAGTTTTATGTCTATTCTTCTTTCATAACATCACTCTGAGAAAGGGAAATTTTCTTTCTTGGCTGTTGGAAATTAAAACAAATGGTTGGCTTTTGATCTGTTGGAGTACCAGACCACATTTGCCGTTCCTGTACAATAACCTGTCATAATCATGAATGTAACTGTTAACTTCACCTCAGTCTGCAGCGTGGAAGCTTGCATACTGTCTTGCAAATGCTGATAAATCCTGCTCCTTCCAGTAAAGGACTCTTCCACAGTGCATCCTCTGGAAGAGGTCCTGTCATTGCTGAGGAGTTTATTTATGGACCAAAATGTCTCTCCCCGATTTTTTATTTCACAGGAAGACCACTTTATCCAGCCAATTATACTGTTGAAAATTATATGCCAGTCTGAGCTGTTTTGAACAGGAAAGGAAGCAACATATTTGCCTTCTTAAAGAACTGCTGCTAAGTTACAAATAAATTTATTTTCTCCAAATATTCACAAATGTGTGGGCTTTTATCTGTCTCTGCTGAAGAAAGAATAAATGAAGATCTCACCCTCAAGCCTCAGACATTTCTTGAGCTCTTAATAAATAAGGAGGAAGTCCAAGGTCAACGACTTTGTGCCTGAAGTACCTCTTTTCTTGTGCTTCTCTTTTCCTCAGATGTAATCAGAAGACATATTTTAACAAAGATAACCCACTCATGTCCTAATGTTGAAGAGAAACAGAGGTCTTTCCCTAAGACTCTGATCTTTAACCCCTAGAGTTTTTCTAGGATAATCGGTTGTCTGTTGTTCAGGTTGAATCAATCCTTTTCACCAGCCATTTATTTCTTTTTTCCTTATGACCGTAGTTTGTCAGGTTAATGTACCAGATGGATGTATTCTGGAAGCATCACGCTCAATGCCTGTTTCTGAGAGATATATGAGAGACCAGAAGAGGCCCAAGTGCAAACAGGTGTGAGTCAACTTGGATGAGATGTCGAGATTAGTCCTGATTCATTTTTGTCTCTGATAGTGTATCATCAGTCTTTTAAGTCTGAGGACTTAGATGTCCCAAAGTCTTTCATACAAACTTTTGAATGTATCAGTTCCAGCTCTTAGGTAAGATGTGCTTTTCTTATTGCGATTGAAATAATGCAATGAGCTTCTTATTTCTAAAGATGTCTTGTCTTTCTCTTCACATCTGGCAAAGCAATCTATCTTTTATCTGAAACCATATCATTGTAAAATGCAATAGAGCAGAACAAAGAGGAATCCTCTGACCTGTGGTGGTCTTCAGATATTGAGCAAAGCCAACTATTTTCTCCAATTGGATAAAAGCTTTTTTCCTGTTGTTCTCCATTTGGCAGTTTAGGCACTTGGACTCACAAAGATTTATATTCAACGGAAGTGTCAGTAAGAAGCTATCGGAATGGGGGGATATCGACATTATTCAGTCAAGCTATGGATGGAAACAGAAAAGATAAAACTGACACCATAAAACAAGGTGTAGAATCCTGTTCACACTGCTGTCGATAGCAGATTTCCTAAGATTTCGCCCAAGGGATTTTTAAAAGCTTGTGGGTGACCTGGGAGCACTTATAATGGGGTTTTATGGTGGAAAGGCATGCAAACACTTCTTGAAGTTTCTGACTGTGACCTAAATTGAAGTATTAACTGGTACAGTACATTGTGATTTTTTTCTTCTGTGTCTACACTGTAGCTAGGAAACAATTCAAACAAGCCACAACACTGAGGACTGAAATGTCGAAGTTTATTCAAACAAGGGAGGTAGGATAGCCAACAACTGTCAAAAGTTTTGTGCTGCTTTATTAACACTTCTCACTTGTGAGAGGATCTTTTAAAACTTTGGGAAATTCAGTCTCTTCACTGAATTCTTGCAAGTTGTCTAATAGGAATTGTGTTTTGGGTTTTCCTTTATGGTCCGGACATCCCTGCTGTGGGGAGCTACACACCACACACAAACTGCAGAGAAACTTAGACGTAGATGCAGTGTGTTGACAAAATTTTCTTCTTTTGTATTACTGTTATTGAGAACCTAGATCTTGGTGACTAAACTAGATGATAAATGGTCATTGGTTATTTACTATATGCAGTACTTTATACAGAATACTCATGAAATCGTAAAAAGAAAGAAAAAATCTATATACTATATTCATAGCAGCTTTCTATCACTGAAGTTTTTCCTTCTTTCTGAAATATCCATTTTTTATGTGTATGGCCAAAATTCATCTATATTGCAGTCAGCAAGGCTGCATTAGTGATTCACCTGGTTCTCTTTGTGTAGCTCCACTTCTTTACTATTTTATATTGTCTGACCAAAACATGGAGAGATTTAGTTAGCTAATTAACTCGAAGAAATGAAATAAGAAACAGCATATATAACATTAATGAAAAATAAAGATACTGGGAGTGTGCAATATATGTGTCTTACAGATTTAAGCATATGTTTTGATTTTCTTTTTTAATTCCTCAGTAATAATAGTAATAATACTAGATTTATTTAGAATGAGAGAATGTGGGAAGGCTTTTCTTTGAGAATAATGAGGACATTTCCAGTGACATCTTTTTTCATTTATGAGAGAAGAAATTATGTTTCTACCTTACAATTGTTTTTTCAAGTCCAAACAGTCCATCCTATGGATTCAGTCTCTGGCTTCCAGAGCTGCGAATAATTTTACGTGCTCTAAATATTATCTGTGGCTTTCTCTTGTACTGTGTTGAAAATAATAACTCTCAAGATCACTTTCTTTCTTTCCTTGTGCAATTTTGAGCTTGGCTACAAGATAGGCAGTTGGATACAAAGGTTTCTTCCTATTGTCTTAAGTCTTTTCTTTCAAACCTCGCATGTCTTCTGGCTTCACCAACTGTAATTTTTTTCCCCACGGAGGAAATATTTTTCCCAGCGTTTGTCTACTGTGCTCCTCCTGGGATACACTGAGTGCTAAATATTATTTGCTTCTCGGCCCAGTGCAGTGCTTGTGCTGTGGCCCTGGCACGGAAGGTAGGCTGAGGACCAAAGCAACGTGACGATGGTGCCCCTGGCTAGCTCACTGCTAGTGGAGTCTTGCTTAGGGACTAATGTCAGTCATGGGATTAATCAAGAAAGAGCCAGAAGGACACAGAACAACGATCATCCTGCTTGCTCCTATTGTGTAGCCCAAGCTTGGGTCATAGAATCGTAGAATCATAGAATGGGTTGAGTTGGAAGGGTCCTTAAATATCATCTAGTTCCAACCTTCCTGCCATGGGCAGGGACTCCTTCCAAAGACCAGGTGCTCAAAGCCCCATCTAACCTGGCCTTGAACACTTCCAGGGA
>Ga0181612_138734_pt1 | contig 33877 bp, 29 predicted proteins | sample HoacroProtozoa21_FD_119630 | JGI IMG/M metagenome (GOLD analysis project Ga0181612, IMG submission 119630) | Hoatzin crop microbial communities from Cojedes, Venezuel. Combined Assembly of Gp0051906, Gp0051904, Gp0051908 | reverse complement strand
TGCTTGCGAGGAGTTGATGGCTCTTGCGAGTGGTGAGATTTCAGAGCCTCGTGAGGAGGAGTTGCCGTGGCAGTATTGGCTTTATGCGGCTATTTTCTGGGGGCTTATATTTCTTCTTATTTATTGGACTATTAAGGGTAGTAGCGGTGGCGGTGGATCCAATGGTGGCACTGGGCGTCGTGGTCCTTATATCTATGTCGGTCCTTTGGATGGCGGCTTTGGAGGTGGTACCATTCGTGGCGGATCCATTGGCGGTGGCTTCGGGGGAGGCTTCGGAGGCGGCGGTTTTGGCGGCTTCGGTGGAGGATCCTTCGGTGGTGGTGGCGCCTCCGGCAGCTGGTAAAATTATACCTCTCGAACCTTTCCAAAAGAGATCGGAGACGACTGCCTCGTCGACCGTCTCGCAAGCGAGACCCCACCATTCACTACGTTCATGGTCCCCCCTCTTATGTTGCCGAGGGTGGCACAGGTCTCTCGAGGCAGTCGTCTCTCGCTCATATTTTACATTCCTGATATAATCTCCAAAATGAAAATGAGGGCGGAGACTAGTGCTTCGTTGAGATGGACGAGGAGTAGGGGACAGATGCCGAGTGCGGAGAGGGCTATTGTGGCGACGGAGGTTATCATTACTCCGGTCGTGATGGGCATTGCAAAAAGATTAGTGATTAGAAAATATTTCGGGAAGGTATGGAATTTTAGCCATACCAGAGGCGAGGTGAATAGCTGGCAGGAGATGGCTAGGGCGGCAGCGTCCCAGATTTTGCGAGGCATATCAAGTTTGCGTTTCAGCCCTATGCTGCCATCGTCGGGCCACCAAGCCTGCAACTTTGGAAGCAAGAGAACGATGCCTGCCATGGCAAGATATGAAAGCTGGAAGCCGAGAGATTGCAGCACGAATGGGTCCAAAAGTAGCTGAATGCATAGCGCCACGCAATAAACTCGAAGAAGTGAAGGCTTGCGTCCAAGAATTCGACCAGTCTCATTTATCAAAATAAACAAAAAGGCCCTCACGATTGACGGGGCCGCACCGGTGGCTATTGTATAGAAAAACATCGATCCCACGATGAGAATATACTTTAGCCATTTAGCTATCATGGATTTACCCATAAAGGCGGTTGCCCAAATCAGAATCATATAGATGATGCCTAGATGTAGGCCGGAGAGGGCGAGGATATGCGATGCACCGCTCTTTCTGAATACTTCTTTGGTGTTTGAACTAAGGTCGCTTCGGTCTCCTGTGGTGAGGGCTTTGACCAATGCGCCAGTCGCCTCGCTTTCGTAGGGGATGGCGTCTATGACATCTTTGGCTTTGCCGGCTGTGCCGATTGCTGCCGCGGTGATGGGGTCTCGGCTGGAAACAAAGCCTCTGCCGTTGCCGGCGATAACAGCGCAAGAAAGGCCAGTCATAAAGATTAATGAGAAAATAGGCAAAGGCTTATAAGTCAAAATGGAAAATAAAGCGGCGGCACAGAAGAGGATCATCAATATGCAGGGGACTAAGATGGCGGTCCCGCCAAGGCGCACGGAAAGAAACACACCGGCCAAAGTGCCGGCGGAAAGAAGAATGGTCAAGCCCACTATGTCCCTCTCACGTTCCATTTTATTATCAATCCCTACAAAAGGTCCAACAAACTGTTTGCTAAAATAGCGATTTTTCTTAAATTTGCGAAATAACGACTGAAATCTAATTCTACAAAATTTATGATAATTCTTGTTATTAACTGCGGAAGTTCTTCAATCAAGTATCAGCTTCTTGATATGAAGAGCGACGATGTCTATGATCTCATAGCAAAGGGTATCGTTGAGAAAATCGGACTGGAGCATGGTATCTTCCAGTACAAGCCCACAAACGGAGAGAAAATGGTCGAAAATCTCACCATTCCTGACCATAAGGTGGGTATGCAACTCGTTTTGGATGCTCTCACAGACAAAGACCATGGTGTGCTTAAATCTATCGATGACATAGAGGCTGTCGGCCATAGAATCGTACAGGGTGCCGATTTCTTCAATGGCAGCGCACTTGTCAATGAGGACGTTTTGAAGAAAATCGAGATTTGCTGCGACTTCGCACCTCTCCACAACCCCGCCCATCTCCTCGGTATCAGAGCCGTTCAGCATGTGCTTCCGGATGTGCCTCAGGTAGTGACTTTCGACACGGCCTTCCATCAGACCATGCCTTCGTATGCCTATATGTACGCACTTCCTTATGAATATTACGAAAAATATCATGTACGTCGTTACGGAGCCCATGGTACCAGTCATCAGTTTGTAGCCAACAAGGGTGCGAAATTCTGCGGCTTGGATATAAATAATTCCAAAATCGTGACTTGCCACATCGGTAACGGAAGTTCAGTGACTGCCGTTCTCAATGGCAAATGCGTGGATACATCCATGGGATTTACCCCTCTTGAGGGTATGATTATGGGTACTCGTTGCGGTAATGTAGATGCCAACGTGATTACCTACATCATGAAGAAAGAGAATCTGACTCCAGATCAGATGATTGAGATAATGAATAAGAAGAGTGGTTTCTTGGGCCTTTCAGGCAAGACTTCCGATGCTCGCGAAATGGACGAGTTGGCAAATGCCGGCGACCCCAAGGCGAAACTCGTTCTTAAGAAACTTACCTACGACCTTATTAAGAATATAGGTCAGTATGTAGCGGTTATGAATGGAGTTGACTTGATTGTATTTACCGGTGGTATTGGTGAGCACAATAGTCGTCTTCGTCGTAGAGTTTGCGAGAACTTTACCCATCTCGGACTCAAACTCGACTATGAGGCCAATACCGCATGGGGCGAGGATACCCTCATAACTCTGCCGGATAGCAAGGTTAAAGCCGCTCTTATCACAACGGACGAGGAATTGGTTATCGCAAGAGATACCATGCACATCGTCGAGGAAATGGAAAATTAATAAACACTAAATACGATGATTACAAGTTTTTCAGACGTATTCGCCGAACTTAAAGCAAAAGGCGTATGCAAACGTATGGTTGCCGCATGGGCGGTGGATGAGCACACCATTGAAGCTGCTTCTACTGCTGTAGATATGGGATTTATTACCGCTACACTCGTTGGTGACGAGGCTATGATTCAAGATGTTTGCGCAAAGAATAACATCGATGTAGCTAAGTTCACAATCGTGAATGAGCCCGTAGAACTCAAGGCGGTTTCTAAGGCTGTGGAGTTGGTTCATAATGGCGAAGGCGATGTCCTCATGAAGGGACTTTGCTCTACTGATAAATTCCTCCGTGCCGTCCTTAACAAAGAGACAGGACTTCTCCCTGCTAAGGGTCTTCTCAGCCATGTAGGTATTATCGAGAATCCCAACTATCATAAGCTTCTCTTCCTTACCGATATGGCGGTAATTCCTCTTCCTGAGTTCCGTCAGAAAGTGAAGATGACAGGTTTTGTAGTTAATGTGGCTCAGGCTTTCGGTATCGCAAAACCTAAGGTTGCGTTTATCGCTGCTTCCGAGCAGATGATGGATTCAATGCCCGCTTGCTGCGAGGCTGCCATGCTCGCCAAGATGTGCGATAGGGGACAGATCAAGGGCTGCGTAGGCGATGGTCCTCTTGCTCTTGATGTTGCTATTGATAAGGAATCCGTTGAAATCAAGAAGCTCGTTAGCCCCGTTGCAGGTGATGCTGACTGCTTGGTATTCCCTAACATCGAATCCGCCAATGTTTTCTGGAAAACCAATTCTAAATTGGCTACCGGAATCCGTTCAGCCGGTATGTTGGTTGGTACCACAGCACCTTGTATCCTCGCAAGCCGCGCGGACACCGCTGATACCAAACTCAACTCAATCGCTGAGGCGGTTATGTTTGTGAAATAGCTATTTCTTAAATAGATCGCGAGTGGGTAACTTGGATGAGTACTTCTCGCGAAGATCGTTGAAAAGGGCCGTTGTCTCGCGAGAGAGAGCGTGCCCTTTCCAAGTACTTGTATTGGACACCAAAATCCAGCACTCCCCATCAGGGTAGTATCTGATAAGCGCATTGGTGCCGGAGAATGATCCAGTTCTTTGCCAGCCCGTTTCTGGATTGGTGTCGTTCCATCCAAGAGAGAAGGTGTCCTTGTCGATATATTCAATCATATCGATTACGCTGAGCGAATTGATTACGTCCCTCACGATAGGATTACCGTCAATGGAAGCCACGAATCTGGCAAGCTCAGGAACTGAAGCAACCCATGCTCCTGCCGCTCCAAGAGCCCTGATATCATTGCCTCCGTAGCATCTAGTGACGTTTTTGCCGCTATTGTTGTATTCCGGAACCGGCTTGGAATTGGCGGGGACATAGTAGCGCACCTCGCCTGGATAGCGCTCCTTGTAATAGTTGTTTGCAATATGGAAGTCATAGCAACCAGCGGGAATGAGCAAGTTTTCTCTAACGAAATCCTCATAATTCTCGCCAGTCACTTTCTCGATGATTTGCCCCAGCAGCATGAATCCAAAATTGGAATACGACTGCGAAGCTCCAGGCTCAAATATGGGCTCATATTTCAGCACTAGAGGAATAAGTTCCTTATTGGTAGGCGGCTTGCTGAGGCCGTTCTTAATCATGATTCCTCTGGTGGAGAACATTGGGTCCATGCCACGAGGCCCGAAACCTCCCTTGTGGCGAAGCAAATCTTCGACGGTGATATTGAAATAAAGTTTGTTTTTTATAGCTTTGGTATAGGCCTCGTCATTGAGAATGCCGTGAGGTCCGAAAACGGTGTCAGCGAGAGAGAGTTTTCCTCTTTCTTGCAGCAACATTATGGATGCCGCGGTGACGAGTTTGGAAACGGATGCCAACCTGAGTATATTGGAAGGCTCCATTTTTATGCCTTGGGCTTCATCCGCCCAACCATATCCTTTGGCATAGAGAAGGGAGTCGTTTCTCATAATGGCGAGAGATACGCCCTTGAGACCCCAAGTGTTCATATATCCCCTCACTTTCATGTCCAGCCCCTCCATGCCGACAGAATCCGACATGGCGTTTGTGAGCGTTTTATTCAAATCTACCTCTATGGGTTCACGGCTCACGCTATCACTTTTGCATGACGCGGAGCATACAAAAGTGGCTAGAAACAGGGCCAAAACTGATGTCAAAGGACGGAAAATTCTCATATCATTCCTTTCTTTTTGGCGAATTCAATAATCATATCAGCGGTGCCTTCTATGCCCAAAATGCTTGAATCAATGCAAAGGTCATAGTTGGAAGCGTTACCCCATTCGCCATAAGTGAAATAGTTGTAGTATGTCTGGCGAGTGCGATTTTTCTTGGCGGTGATGCTCTTTGCCTCTTCCTCTGAAATGCCTTCTCTCTCGGCTACGCGAGCGACTCTGACATTCTCGGGGGCGGTGATGAATATGTCCAAGCAATCCATGTCGCGAAGTATATAGTCCGAGCATCTTCCGATAAAGATGGCCGAACCTTTCTCCGCTATGTCCTTGATGACGGCGCTCTGCATCTTGAAAAGCTCGTTGTCGCTGATGTAATTGTCGCTGGGAGCGAATCTGGTGGGAGCGAAGAAACTTGACATAGAGAATATGCTTCTCTTTTCGTCGCTACGAGAGAACAACTCTTTGCTAAAGCCACTTGTCTCGGCAGCTTTGGAAATGAGTTCATTGTCATAGACGTCAATGCCCAATCTTTTGCCGATCTCATCGGCGATTAGCTTACCACCGGCACCGAATTCGCGGCCAATGGAGATGAGAATTTTTTTACCTTCCATGTTAATTGATTTTGCCTCCAAGAATGGTCGGATCATCGCCATCTTGAAGTTTATTTAGTTTTCGTATTAATGATATTATGAGGATAATTGTAAGAATGCAAGCCAAAATGTCCGAGATAGGGAAACTATACCATACTCCTTTGACGCCCAGCCATAAGGGCAGGATGTAAATGCAAGGGAGCAGGAAGAGCAGCTGTCTCGAAAGGGAGAGCAGAATAGACTTCTGCACCATGCCGAGGCTCTGGAATAGGTTCGTGGAAATCATTTGCATGCCGACAAGAGGGAAGATGAGATTCATGCATCTCAAGCCATTCTCGGATATTTGCTTGAGTTCTGGATCATTGGTAAATATGGATACAGCCACGCTAGGACACAATTCGGAAACGAGGAAACCGATAGTCGTAACCAGCGTCGCCCATTTGGCCGTGAGCAAATACACTTCCTTTACTCGGCTATATTTTCTAGCTCCGAAATTATAACCCGCAATCGGTTGCATACCCTGGTTGAAACCGGCCACAATCATTATGAATAGAAATGAAATCCTATTGACTATGCCGTATGCGCCGATGCTCAAGTCGCCACCATATTTGAGAAGCTGCTGGTTGATGAACATGGCCACGATACATGAGGCTGAATTCATCAAAAACGGCCCTAAACCTATCGCCAGCGAGTCTTTCGCTATTCGCCAATCGAGGTCGAACACCTTCTTCGGAAGATGCAAAAACTTATTCTGGTCCATGAAATAATGGATCGTATAGGCGAGAGCCATCAACTGGCAAAGCACGGTAGCAATGGCGGCTCCACGAACACCCATCTTGAACCCGAAAATGAATATCGGGTCCATGATACTATTCGAAATAACCGTGAACAGAGTGAGCCCCATGGCCATTTTTGGATTGCCGGAAGACCGGAGCATGCTGTTGAGTCCGAAATACAAGTGGGTGATTACATTACCCAGCAAGATTATGAACATGTAGTCTCTGGCGTAGGGGAGAGTCTTCTCGCTGGCTCCGAAAAACATTAAAATCGGATCTAGCCAAACCAATGTTACCAAGGTAAAAAGCAAGCCGATAATGGTGTTGAGGGTGACCTCGTTGGCCAAAACCTTGTTTGATACCTCGTAGTTTTTCTGTCCCAAAAGAACCGATACCAATGTGGCCGCACCGACACCCACCAAGGTGCCCAATGCGGAGGAAAGGTTCATGATTGGGAAGGAGACGGCCAAGCCGGACAACGCATATGATCCGCCTTCGGGAATATGGCCGATATAAATACTATCAACCATATTATAAAGAGAAGATGCGGTCATGGCTATGATACCTGGGACCGCATATTCCTTCAATAGTGTACTTATCTTTTTAGTTCCTAATTCGGTAGGGATAACTCCAGTTGGCATAAATCTTACTCCTCGTCCACTATTTGAATATCAAAAATAAGAGGTGAATAAGCCGGAATCTTAATTCCGGTACTATTTGATGATCCGGTTGAACTATAGCCTAGACCGGAATAGAAAATCGCTCTGCAACTCTCTCCTGGCTTCATTTGCTTGAGGGCATAAGCCATACCGTCAATCATGGAGCTTGAGGATGAACTGCCGGCCGTCTTTATGGTCATATCGTCTATATCCTCGTCGAAGGTTATTGTGGCGGCACCGTAAGTGGCGCTTTCCTTGTAGATGTCGTAGAATTTAGCGGTATCCTGAATGGAAGTATCGAATACATGACCATCCAAAAGACGTCCGATGTAATTGATCGTTATCGTGGTATCATCTGGGAAAACATCCTCGCTGGATGCCTCGGAAGTCAAGAAATAATAGAATCCATATTTGAGAGAATCCGCATTGTCGTAATGTCTGTTGATATAGGTCTCAAGCGAATCTATTTCGAACTTCTCAATATCATCCGTGAATCCCTTAAGTTCCAACTCATATATTTTGGTGGATGCGTCATCGGGAGAGTGCTCGATATATTCAGACGAATCGTCGTAGCGGTCATACCCCATTAACCAGCTAGGAATAAGGGCAGTGCGTTTGCCTCCCACTTTCATGTCGTCAAGCAAATTCTCAACACCAACGGGGATATTGCTATCCTCCGTGTAGAATGTCGCGGGACCATACCAATAAGAAGTGGAATAGGTGCCCAACTGCTTTGCAAGGTCCTCATAGAGGGTGTAGCTATAGGTGCCGGTGATGGACTTGGTGCTATATTGAACCATTACATAATAGCCATCCTCGTAATTGAATGTTTCGCCGGTGCCGACTGTCTCGTCCATAAGATAAATGCCGTCGCCTATCGTGGTGCTATTGGGATGATTTAGCTGTATCCATGAGTCCAAGAACTCTTTTGTCTGCTCGTTGGAAGATGATGTAGAGGATTTAGCGCACCCCGCCACTACCAATGCGCTGATACTTAGGATTATAGAAATTTTCTTCATATTCTGATTGTTTACCGGTTTCAAAGAAACCATACTAGTTGCTCACGCTTTCTATTCTTAAATAATAAACCAAGGCAGAGTTTGCAGGAATCGTGCCTAATACATGCGAACCGAAGCCATATTTGCCTGAAAATAACACATAACACTCCTCTCCGGCTTGAACTCCGATTATTCCGTCTCTCAAACCTTCAACCAAAGTGCCGTCAGATAGATTTACGGTGTCGGGGTGGAAAAGAGTGCTATCTGATATATTCCAATTGGCATAATTGGCTATCGTTGTGTCGTTTGTCGCAAAAAGATTGCTGCTGCTTATCGTGGAGGATTTGAGCACATATCCGGCGTAGTAGAATGATACCGTGCCGCTTGAGGATAGGCTATCTCCGCTTCCTGGGGAAACAACCAATCTCTGCGAACCGCCATTGGATACCACATAATAAGTGCTATCCGCGCTGAGCTGGTTCGTGAGGTAGGTCTCTATGTTGGTTTCTTGCTTGGAGAAGGTCGTTTTGAGACTCTCCGAGGTGCAAGAAAGCGTCATAGCCGCCAGTATAAGCCAGAAAAATATATTTTTATTCATTTCCTAAAAATTCACTCGTTACTTTTTCGATATATTCCGCCGCATCTTCCTTCGAGGGGATGTTTTCGGGCCAGAAAAGTTTGCCTCCGGCTGCCATCTCGTGGCCTCCGCCATTGAACCATGTCCTTGCGCACATATTCGCCGAGGTGCCTTTCTTGGACCTTATAGAGACGCGAAATTTTCCTCCTTCTTCCCTCAAAAATATGCTCATGCGCACCTTTGCGATAGATAGAGGTATATTCACGAACCCTTCAGTCTCGCCGTCCTGCACGTCATATTCTTTGGCGATGTCTTCCGTCAATATAATATAGGCAACTCCCTTCTCGGTGATTTTGAGATAATCTTTGAGCAGGGCGCCCATGATGCGAATTCGATTCTCTCTATATGAGTTGTATAGGTCGGCCAATATGGCGTTTCTGTCCACTCCGGCTGCCAAAAGCGCTGATGCCATGGCGAATGTTTCTGGGCCGGCCGAATTGGCGAAATTGTTTGTATCCGTGGTCATGCCGATCATGAGGTCGCGTGCGCACTCCGCCGGAAGACGATTAGCATCGCCGCCAATTTCTGGCATTGCCATTAATATATAGAAAAGCAATTCGCAGGTTGAGGACGTCTCGGTCTCCGAGAAAACCAGTGCAAAGCTATCTCTGTCGGGCGAAAGGTGATGATCGATAAGTACCTTCGGGGCGGGGGACTCCTTTAGAACGTTTTCGGCGATAGCCACCCTCGGGAAGCCGTTGAAGTCTTGGCATATTATCAAATCGCTTTTCACTATTCGAGCCTTGGCTTCCTCCTCGTCTTCGCTGAAAATCAAAGGCTTGCTATCTTTGAGTATGAAATGAAGGCTAACCGGAATTGGATCAGGTAGCACCACTTCGGCATCCTTGCCAATCGACTCAAGGTAGTTTTGCATGGCTAGACATGAACCCACGGCGTCCCCGTCCGGATTCGTGTGTCCGAATATCGTTATCGTGCTGCTTGCCGACAACATTTGATGGAGGGTTGCTACTGCGTTTTTGTCTATTCTATTCATGCTTTCCAAAGCTTCATGCCGATTGAAGGCTTCATCGAAAATCTTTCGGTTGCAAAATTAATCAAATTATTGCTTTTTATAAATCAATTTTATAACTTTGTCCGAAGTTTGTGATTATAAATAAAAATCTATCATAATGAACAAAGCACTGAAAACTATCATTTGTCTGTTGCTCCTTGGCGTTATCGCATTTCTTGCTTATGCGAACGTAAAAAGCATCATGGAGCCAGTAAACTTTGAGAAGGCTAGGGCCCATCGTGAGAAAGTAGCCATTCAGAGACTTAAGGACATCAGAGACCTTGAGGTTGCCTACAAGTCTTCTACCGGCAAGTTCACCGCTAGCATGGATACTCTCGCCATGTTCTACAACGATGGCAAGATGGATGTTGTCATGCAGGTTGGTTCAGCTGATGACTCTGTAGCCGTTGCTAACACCGAAAGGCTCAAAAAGACCGTTCGTGGAATCACTCCTCAGCAGATGTATGAGCGCTATCTCAATGGTGAGAATCTCGTGTTCTCTATCAAGAACACCGTCCCCGTTAAGGATACTCTCTTCCATTCTCGTACCGACTTCAACCTCGATTCTTTGAGGTATATTCCTTTCTCAGGCAAGGAAGAAGTTGAGATGGACGCTGTCGTAAGACAGGTTTCAGGTGTGGATGTTCCTCTATTCGAGGCTAAGATGCCTTACAAGAAGCTTCTCAAGGGTCTTGACAACCAGCTCCGTATCAACTTGGATGCTGACCGTCGCGCACAGAACCGTTATGAGGGTCTTCAGGTAGGTAGCGTCACCGCTCCTAACAACAACGCGGGTAACTGGGAGTAGTCCTCCTCCGCCGTATGAAAATGGACCAAATAAGTACAGGAATATCCATTCAAGTCTCCTTGAGTGGATATTCTTTTAAGTTATATAATGATGGTAAAGTCTCTTCTTCGGGGTGGCTTGGCGCTGATCGTATATTCAATACGCCAGAGTTGCAGAAGCGTTACGACGAGGTGGAGATTTCGCTTTTGACGCCCAAGGTTGCCTTGGTGCCGGTCCATTTTTTTGATCCTAGTTCCGCTCGTTTGATGCTTGGCGAGGTGGTTTCGCTGAGGGATGCCGATGCTGTGGAATATGTCGAGGTACCTTCTCTTGGTGCCGTTCTTATCTATTCCAATTCCATGGATGAGTCCCTTTCCAGGGCTGTTTCGCAGATTGTAAGGACTTCTTCCGGCGACACCGTGAGAGTGCTTCCGGAGATGTATTATATCTTAAAGGAATTGAGCGATGGTGCTGAATATAATAAGATTCTAGCGTCTTATGCCGATGGTTATCTCCATCTTGCTGTCGCTCAGGGCAAGAGTCTTTTGCTTGCCAATGTTTTCGAGGCGGCTGATTTTACAACTGCTGAATATTTTATTTTTATGGTGCTGAAAAAGCTCCAACTCAATCCTGAACTTACCACTATTCGTTTCCGTACTCCGCTTGAGAGCGAGCAGGAAATGTCTCTCTATCGCTATTTCAAGTCAGTTGAGTCTGTCTGAGGCGCTTCGAATATGCTGAAGTGAACTCTTCCGTATTTTTTCTCCTTTACGAAGTTGGGATGTGACGAGAATTCGTTTTCGTCTCCATGCTCCAATATCAAATAGCCTCCTGGGTGGATTATGTCTCTGCCGAGGACTTTGTCGGGTATTGTGGCTAGGTCCGCTAAGGCGTATGGCGGGTCAGCGAATACTATGTCGAATTTCTCGGTGCATATTTCCAAAAATTCGAATACATTGTGGCGTACCACCGATAGGTTGGTGATGCCGAGTCGCTTGGCTTCCGATGAGATGAATGCGGCGTTGTCTGGGTTCATTTCCACGCACCAGACGTGGCCGACGCCTCTTGAGCAGAATTCAAATGAGATTGATCCCGTGCCTCCGAATAGGTCCAAAATCTTCAAATCTTCGAATTCGTATTCGTTGTCGAGCATATTGAATAGGCCTTCCTTGGCGAAATCGGTTGTCGGTCTCGCTTTGTAGCCTCTCGGCGGATCAATGGTTTTGCCCTTGAGTGTGCCTCCAATTATTCTCATTTTCTGCGTTCGTGACGTGATTTACGCAGATGGTATGCGCTTTCCACAAGCACCTGGTCGGCGTATATGGCTTTTGCGGCCAGTACGTCGAGGATGGATGCGAGCAATGGGAAGATTGCGCTTACTCGGAATACCATTTCGTCTTTGGTGACCAAGAAATCGACCAGTAGCCAGATTTGCAGAGCTACGCAGAAGATGGCTGCCAGTGCGGCGGTTCTCATCTGGAATACCCTTATCTTATAGGAGAAAAGTGCCAGCAGGTTGAGGCCGGTGGCGATGATTATAAGTACAAGATAGGGGATATAGGATATAAATTTGATGCTTTCGGAGATGCTGCCGTCGCCTGCTACTATGACGGCTTTGTCATTGAAGAATAGCAGCGCCAGCATTATTGTTGCCGTCGCAAGATATAAAGTTTGAACTCTTTGCCACATGTTTTCTATACTTTTGAAACGCAAAAATAGGAATTATCATCAAAAAATCCTAAATTTGCTATTCAACATTAAATAAACACTAAAATTAAGAGATAATATGAGAATACCAGAATCAGAACTTATAATCAATGACGACGGTTCAGCGTTTCACATTCATCTGAAACCTAGGGAACTTGCGGATAAGGTGATCATGTGCGGTGACCCAGGAAGGGTTGACATGATTGCTGAGTATCTTACGGATATTGAGTTTCGTCATCAGTCCAGGGAATTTGTCTCTGTGACCGGTAAATACAATGGGCAGCGTATCACGGTGCTTTCTCATGGTATCGGTACCGATAATATCGATATCGTTATGACTGAGTTGGATGCTCTTGCCAATGTTAATTTCAAGACCAGAGAGGTTAAGTCCAAGCATAAGAGGCTGACGCTTGTGCGTATTGGTACTTGCGGTGCTATTCATGCTGATATTCCTCTTGGATCATACATCCTTTCTCATATTTCCGTTGGTTGCGATGGTCTTTTGAACTGGTATGCCGATAGGGATAAATATACCATCAAGGACATGGAGGAGGCTTTCAAGAAGCATACTCATTGGAATGAGCATCTTCCGGATCCTTATTTTATCAGGGCTAGCCAGAAGCTTATTGATAAGTTCTCTGATTGCACTGTTAAGGGTGTGACTGTTTCCGCTAGCGGTTTTTATGGCCCTCAGGGCAGGGTAGTGAGGATTCCGCTCGCTATGCCTAATATGCTTGAGGATTTTGAGACTTTCCGTTTTGGCGATTATCGTATTACCAATTTTGAGATGGAGAGTTCTGCTCTTGCAGGCTTGGCTGCTCATCTTGGTCATGATGCTATTACGGTTTGCTGCGCCATCGCTAACCGCTATCTCAAGGACAGTAATCCTAACTATAAGCCTCAGATTCGCGGCCTAGTCGAGTTGGTTCTTAATAAACTTACAGAGGATTAATTATTTTCTCGAGGCAGTCGTCTCTGCGAATAAAATATATAAATAAAGAGTGGCTGAAAAACCACTCTTTTTTTTATTCCTTCTTCTGGAAGTCGCTGTCGGGGATAAGTCGTCGGATGACTTTGACGTCGTAGAAGAAGCGGCAAGCGATGACGCGGACGACGGTGTAGGCCGGAATCGCCACAATCATACCCAAGATGCCACCGATATGACCAGCCATCAGCATGACAATGAAGATTTCAAGCGGATGCGCCTTGATGCTGGTGGAGTAGATTAGCGGCTGGAAGACGTAGTTGTCGATGACCTGAGTGAAGGCGAAAATGGCAATCAAAGTGATGGTGAAGGTCAGCAAATTGATATCACCGGTAGCGGAAGTGCCATATTTCAAAGCGAGGCCAAGAACGGTACCCAAAGCTCCGCCAATCCATGGACCGGCATAAGGAATGATATTCAAAAGGCCCGTCATAAACGCCACGCCGACGGCGGCCGTAGTGCCCAACTTGGCCACGAAAGCAAGCCCTATGAAGTTGCAGATTGCCACACCTAGAACCTCCAAAAATATGCCTACGAAATATCTGGAAAGAAGATACTCGACATCACCGATGGCCTCAATCACATTATTCTCATGCTTGTCCGGAACCATGGAAGCAACAATCTTGCGGAATAGGTCTTCATCTTTGAGGAAGAAGAAACCTATGAAGATTATAGAGAACAATGCTATACCAAGAGTGCCGATGGCGGAAGCTACCGAACCGACTACGGAAGTGACTGAAGAAATATCAAAGGTGTCCTTTATTATATCCTCCAAAGCTGCCTGAATGGTAAAATCAGTGCCGGCTGAAGGGAAGGTAGCTATAACCCAAGTGTTAATCTTTTCCAAAAGGCCATCGATCGCGGATGATGAACCCTCTGCGGACTGGAATATGGCTGAAAGATTCTCCACGATGCTCGATACCACAGGGATGATCTGTGTTACCAATGCCATGATGATAAGCAAAATGAAGATAAGTGTAATTATAGCGGTAATCCATCTAGGGATAGACTTGCCCTTGATTTGAATCTTATCGAAGAATCGCATGATAGGGCGACCGATAAGAGCCACGACGGCAGCGGCGATAACATACACTATCACGCTTCTGAAGTACCAGCAAACGGCAATAATCGCAGCGGCAGCCGCAATATACATTATATACCTAGATAGCTTATCTACACTTCTTTCTTTTTCCATCTTTTTTTTGAAAAAATTTTAACTTGTGATGTACTTTGGCACAAGCTGGGGGTATCTTTGCAATCGTAAACAAAAACACTGCATTATGGTAAACACAGAATACAACTTGGATTTCAGCGCAATCGTTTCTTCAGAAACTTCTATCGAGACCCTCCTCGATATTATCTCGGATATGGGCCTCGAAGTAACGGAAGTAGGACGATCTTAATCAAGCGCAGGCTCTGTGGTGGCCTCCTTCAAGGTTACAATAGTGCTTTCCTTGTCGGGACCTAGAGCCACTCTGAGCTGGCGAAGTTCGCCATTCGCGGCTTTCTTGCCTTTGAGAACTCTGTCGGAAATAATGAATTCTGACACGGGGTCTTCCACATATTTCATGACAGCCCTCTTGAGTGGTCTGGCTCCGTAAGCGGGGTCATAACCAGCCTCGGCTATGAACTTCTTTGCGGTAGGAGTGATGGTAATCTTATAACCGGCTTCCTCCGCTCTGCGTCTAAGGTTCCTCAATTCGATATCGATAATCTTCTCGATATCTTCCTTGGAAAGTGAATTGAAGAATACCTTTTCATCGACTCTGTTGAGGAACTCCGGAGGAAAAGCCTTCTTAACCGCTTTCTCCAGCACGGTCTGACGATCTTTAGCCACATTCTTGCCTGAAGTGGCGAAACCTATACCCTTGCCATATTCCTCCATGTCGCGGCTACCCACGTTGGAAGTCATTATGACTATGGTGTTGCGGAAATTCACCGTTCTTCCCTCGCTATCGGTTAGACGACCATCGTCAAGCACCTGAAGCAAAAGGTTGAATATGTCGGGATGCGCCTTCTCAATCTCGTCGAGAAGCACTACGCAGTAAGGTTTACGCCTTACTCTCTCGCTAAGCTGACCGCCTTCCTCATAGCCTACATATCCTGGAGGCGCTCCGATAAGTCTGCTGACCGAGAACTTCTCCATATATTCGCTCATGTCTATTCTGACCATATTCTCTTCTGAATCGAATAGATATTCCGCAAGACATTTTGCAAGCTGAGTTTTTCCTACACCGGTGGGGCCGAAGAATAGGAATGAACCGATGGGGCGACCAGGGTCCTTAAGGCCGGCACGGTTGCGCTGGATGGCTCCAACGACTGTGTCAATGGCCTCATCCTGACCGATGATTCTGCCTCCGAGACGCTCTTTCATCTTCATGATTCTGTTGCCCTCTGACTCCGCCACCTTGCTTACCGGAATGCCGGTCATCTTGGAAACTACCGCTGCGATATCGTCCTCAGTCACGGTCTTGCGGGCACCTCTGATTCTGACCATTGATCCGGCCTCATCCATGGCGTCGATGGCCTTATCGGGGAGTGACCTATCGGTGATGTATCTATCTGCAAGTCTTACGCATGACTCAATCGCCTCGTCCGTGTAGGTTACCTTATGGAACTCCTCGTAGTTGGGGCGAATTCTCTTGAGTATGGTGATTGACTGGTTTACGTCCGTGGGCTCAACCACGATTTTCTGGAACCTTCTGTCAAGGGCTCCGTCTTTCTCCACAATTTTGGTGAATTCGTCCATTGTGGTGGCGCCGATGCACTGAATTTCGCCTCTGGCGAGGGCGGGTTTCAGCATGTTGGCTGCATCCAAAGAACCGGCTGCGCCTCCCGCACCGACTATGGTATGGAACTCATCTATGAAAAGAATGATATTCGGGTCGCTGCTGACGGTGCTGATGATGGTTTTGAGCCTCTTCTCGAAGTCGCCACGATATTTGGTGCCGGCCACAACCGATGCTATGTCTAGGGAGATGATTCTCTTCTTTGCGAGAACGGGGGAGACGTCGCCTTTTGCTATTTGCAGAGCGATTCCTTCTACGATGGCTGATTTGCCGACTCCAGGCTCGCCGATGAGCATGGGGTTGTTTTTCTTACGCCTTCCGAGAATCTCGATGACTCGGCTGATTTCCACCTCACGTCCCACAACTGGGTCGAGTTTGCCCTCGGCCGCGGCTTTGGTAAGGTCGTAGCCGAATTCCTCTATGTCGCTGCCTTTCTTGGCCTTGGGCTGTTCTTCCTCTCCGCTGGTATATTCAATCTCGTCTCCATCGTCATCCTGCTGCGAACGGCTGCTCTTCGGGGTGCCCAGCATGCCGGATTTCTCCATGTAGGAGAGAATCCTTCCGTAGTCTATGCCGAGACTTCTAAGATATGCCTGACCATAGCTGCCGGTGGTCCTGCAAAGGGCTAGAAGCAGATGGTGTGAGTCCGCCTCGTTGCGTCCCATTCGTGTCGCCTCCATGATTGTAAGGCTAAGCACGTTCTGGGCTGCGCGTGAGAAATTGATGTGCTCCAATTCGGAGTAGGGTATGTTCTCATTGGTGAAGATTCTTGAGTCGATGAATTTCTTCATCTGCTCAAGGTCTACTTCCAAGCCAGTCAGTACTTCTCTCGCATTATTCTCCCAATGGCGGATGATGCCAAGGTAAAGGTGGTCCGGTCCGATGCCGTAGCTGCCGGTACGCATGGCTTCCTCTCTCGCATAGGAGATGATACTATTTAAATGGTCTGAAACTTTAATGTCCATATAATTTTGTTTTTCGTTTTGGAATATAATTATCCAATCTCACAAATATAACAAAAATCCTGCAAATTGCCTATGCTGAGGCGTAACATTTTGCAATTAGATATATGGCAGTGTCATTATGTCATGACAGTGGATTTCGTGTTGATAAATTAGGCTTCCTTTATGCGATTTTTTCTTGGTAAAAACGAAGAAAATCCTTAAATTTGCGTGTTATAGTGAAAATGAAAAATGAATGCCTCTGATGGCATTTTGTGACTGATAAAAAAGCTAAAATGGAAGAAATAACTGAGAAGAAAACAGGCCGGATTGAACAGGTCAATATCGATCAGGAAATGAAGAGCGCGTACATTGATTATTCAATGTCAGTGATTGTTTCGAGAGCTCTTCCTGATGCGAGAGATGGACTGAAACCGGTACAAAGGAGAGTTCTTTATGGAATGGATGCGCTAGGTTTGAGCTTCTCCGCAAAAACTTTGAAATCCGCGAGAATTGTCGGTGAGGTCATGGGTAAATACCATCCTCACGGTGACTCCAGCGTATATGATGCCATGGCAAGATTGGCGCAGCCATGGAACCAACGTTACCCCTTGGTATTCGGACAGGGTAACTTTGGATCAATGGATGGTGACCCCGTGGCAGCTATGCGTTACACGGAGGCTAAATTGTCTAAGATTTCAGCTGAGGTTTTGGCTGACTTGGATAAGAATACCGTTGATTTCCAACCTAACTTCGATGATGGTCTCCAGGAGCCGGTAGTTCTCCCTACCAAGGTGCCTCTGTTGCTCCTCAATGGATCCGCCGGTATCGCTGTAGGAATGGCTACAAATATGGCCCCTCATAACCTCGGAGAGGTTTGTGATGCTATTTGCGCATATATTGATGACCCCGATATCGATACCGAGGGTTTGATGAAATATATCAAAGGTCCTGATTTCCCGACCGCCGGTATTATCCAAGGCGTTCAGGGTATCAAAGATGCTTATGAGACCGGTAGAGGTAGGGTAGTGATTCGTGCCAAGACCGAAATCGAGGTTGCTGACAATGGTCGTGAGACCATCGTTGTGACCGAGGTTCCGTATATGGTCAATAAGAGAGAAATGATCGAGAAAATCGGTCAGATGGTTGAGGATAAAAAGTTGGAAGGCATTACCTATGTCAATGATGAGACCTCTCGTGAGGGCCTTCGTATCATCATTAGGGTAAAGCAGGGTGCCAACTCAAACGTTGTTCTCAACAATCTCTACAAATACACCGCTCTTCAGTCCAGCTTCGCGATTAATAACGTAGCTCTTGTGAAGGGACGTCCTATGACCATGAGCCTGAAAGATATGCTCAAAGTGTTCGTGGACTTCCGTCATGAGGTAGTAGTTCGCAGGACTAAATTCGAACTTGAGAAGGCTCAGAAGAGGGCTCACATCCTCGAAGGTTTGCTCAAGGCTCTCGATATTATCGACGAGATTATCGAAATCATAAGGGCTTCCAAGAGTGTTGATGAGGCAAAGGCTTCTCTCATGTCTACATTCGGTTTCTCCGATGAGCAGGCTACCGCTATCGTTGAGATGCGTCTGCGTCAGTTGACCGGATTGGAGAGAGAAAAGCTTCAGGCGGAATATGACGAGTTGGAGAAATTCATCATGCACTGCCAGGAGGTTCTTTCAAGCGAGAAACTCCAGATGGATATCATCAAGCAGGAGACTCTTGACATGAAGGATAAATATGCCGATCCAAGACGTACCGAAATTACTCTCAGCGCTGACGAATTCAATCCTGAGGACTTCTATGCCGATGATGACGAGGTTATCACTTTGTCGCATTTCGGCTATATCAAGAGAACTCCTCTCACGGAATATAGGACTCAGAATAGGGGAGGCGTTGGAATCAAAGGCAGCTCAACCAAGGATACCGATGTGATAGACCATCTTTATGTGGCTAATATGCATAGTACCATGCTGTTCTTCACCGAAAGCGGTCGTTGCTATTGGCTCAAGGTTTATCAGGTTCCTGAAGGCTCGAGGGCTTCCAAGGGCCGCGCCATTCAGAATGTGCTCAATATTCCCGACGATAAAATCAAGGCCATAATCAATATCAAGAATTTGGCCGACGAGGATTTCGTTAAGAATCATTATGTCACTCTTGTAACCAAGAAGGGTATCATCAAGAAGACCACCCTTGAGGCTTATTCAAGACCTCGTACCAATGGTATCAATGCCATAACTATAAAGGATGGTGATGAACTTCTCGCTGCTATCCTTACAAGTGGTAATGATGAGATCTTGCTCGCAGGCAAAAATGGTTATTGCTGTCGTTTCGTTGAAACCGATGTTCGTCCTATGGGTAGGACCGCCGCCGGTGTTAAAGGTATAAATATTGCAGACGAGGATGAGGTCGTTGGTGCGATTTGCCATTCAACCGCTCCTGAGGATGCTGAGGGTCATACCGTGCTGGTTGTCAGTGAGAATGGTTTCGGTAAGCGTTCCGATTTCGACGAGTATCGTATTACCAGACGTGGAGGTAAAGGTGTTAAGACTATCAACATCACCGAAAAGACTGGCAAACTTGTTGCAATGAAGAACGTCACGGACGACGATGACCTGATGATAATCAATCGTTCCGGCATCACTATTAGGATGGCCGTTTCCGACATCAGGGTGGCTGGAAGGGCTACTCAGGGTGTCAAACTGATAAATATCAGGGAGGGCGACGCGATTGCTTCAGTGTCAGTTGTGGCAAAGAGTGATGAGGATCCTGAGGTTCCGCAGACCGAGGGCGCTGAGGCTTCCGCAGAGGCAAATGATTCACCTCAAGCTGATGCGACCGAGACAAAAGATTAAAGTTCCGCAAGGAAATAAAATAGAATTTAAGTCATCAAATTAATAACTAGTGAGACAATGAAAAAAGTTCTTTTAGCTCTGGCAGTTATCGCTTCAATGCAGGTAGCTGGAGCACAAGTAAAATCAGTAGCTGACGCAGCAAAAGCTCTAAGTTCAGCTAAAGAGGCTGTCAATAACCCTAAGAAAGCCGCTAAAGCCGCAACTTGGCTAAAACTTGGCAATGCTTATCTTTCGGCTTATGAGTCTTCTATTGGTAACGTATGGACTGGTGCCACTAAGTCTGAGCTTGCTCTCATGCTTGGCAAACAGGAGCCTACTTCCACTTCAGAGGTAGAGCTTGCCGGCGAAAAAATGACCAAAGAGGTTTATGCTGACAAGAATCTTTATTTCAATCAGGAAGGCAAACTTGCTCTCGTTGAGGTGACCAATCCTGTAGAGGCAAATGCTTTGGAGGGCGCTACGGATTCTTATCTCAAGGCCTATGCTCTTGACAATGGTAAGGGTAAAGATGTAGCTGCCGCTCTTGAGACTGTTTCCCAGAAGTATCTTAATGAGGCTTACAATCAGTATCAGCTTGGTTTCCCTCAGAAGTCTAGTCAGTACTTCGAGCAGGCTGCCAATGTTGTTGCTAATGCTCCTCTTTCAAAGATTGATACCAACTCTATCTACAATGCGGGTGTGACCGCAGCTATGGCTCAGGATACTACTCGTGCTCTTAATTTCTTCAAGAAGAGCTTGGGTTATGGTTACTATGGTACCGATGGTGAGATTTACTACAAACTCGCTGAGCTTGATCCTACCAATGCTAAGTCTTATCTTGAGGAAGGTTTCACCAAGTTCCCTAACAGCCAGAACGTGCTGATTGGTCTTATCAATTACTACATTGAGAAGAAAGAGGATCCTCAGAAGCTTTTCGTTCTCCTTGACAAGGCAAAGGCTAATGATCCTGACAATGCTTCTCTATATTATGTAGAGGGTAACATCCACAAGCAGCTTGGTGAGGAGAAAGAGGCTATCGCTTCTTACAGACAGGCTACCAGCAAGAACCCTAAATATGAGTTCGGTAGCATCGGTGAGGGTGTTCTCATGTACGAGAAGGCTGACGCTCTTGCAGAGGAGATGCAGAAGACCATGGATAACAATAAGTACAATCAGATGGCTGATGAGTATCTCCAGATCCTCAAGGATGGTGTAGTTCCTTTTGAGAAGGCTTTCGAGACCACTCAGGATGCTGGTGTTAAGCTTGCTGCCGCTGAGTATCTCAGAAGTATGTGCTATCGTCTTCAGAATGAGGGTGGAAACTATGCTGAGCTTTACAATAAGTATAAGACTTACGTAGAGGAGAACTCAAAATAGTTCCAAACGCATAACTAAAAGAGGATGACCTTCCGGCCATCCTTTTTTTTATTCCTTTTCGATTTTGTCGAAGGCTTTGACGATTTTGCTGACAAGGGGATGTCGGACAATGTCTTCGTTTGTGAAGAAGATTGTCGAGATGCCTTTGATGTCCTTGAGCATAGAGATGCCCTTGAGAAGGCCGGAGTCCTCTTTGTGAGGAAGGTCAATCTGGGTTGCGTCGCCAGTGACTATGAATTTGGCATTGGATCCCATACGAGTCAGGAACATTTTGAGTTGCCCCAGATTAGTGTTTTGAGCTTCATCAAGAATCACGCATGCACGGTCCAATGTACGACCTCTCATATATGCCAGCGGAGCGATTTGGATGGTGCCTTCAGCGATGAAATCCTGAAGTCTCTTCGAAGGAATCATATCGCCAAGAGCATCATACAAAGGCTGAAGATACGGGTCTAATTTATCCTTGAGATCGCCAGGCAAAAAGCCCAATCTTTCACCGGCTTCTACCGCAGGTCTGGTAAGAATTATTCTCTTGATTTCTCTATTCTTCAAGGCCCTGACAGCCAAGGCTATGGCTACATAAGTTTTGCCGGTACCGGCGGGTCCCACGGCGAATACGAGATCATTGTCAAAATAGGCCTTGACCATGTCCTGCTGAGCCTTGTTGCGAGCCCTGATGGGCTTGCCGTCAGTGCTGTGAACTATGACGGCATCTGACTTGAGACGGAACTTTTCGGGCGAATTTTCTCCATCGAAAATGTCCTCCACGTCATATATGGTAAGATTCATCTTATGGTGACGCCTCTCGATAAGTTCCCCAAGCTTGATATTGAACTCATCGATTTGGTCGGGCTTGCCATCCAATATAAGTTCATTTCCCCTGGCAACCACTTTCAGTCCAGGGAAATAACTGCAAAATTCTTCCAAAATTTTATTGCCAGCTCCGTAGATTTCAATCGGATCAATGGCTTCCAGAGTTATGGTTTTCTTCATACCGCTAAGTTACGGATTAATCTTTAATTCCGGTAGTATTCTTTACCCTTTCGTAAGTAGAAATCATATTCTCGTAGTCGGAAGGCTGCTTCCACAAGTCGCCGCGGCCAGTGTAATCTTTAACTGCTATGGTCATGTAACTATCTGTAAGAGTGCCTGGAAGGGTACACCATAGGAATTCTATTTGTGGGGTGAGGAGTTCGATGTTGCCATGCTGGTCGTGGGTGAATTTTACCGTCACCGCAAGCTCCAAACGGGTGTTTATGGCGCTCATATTCGACACCGCGTTGCCCATGGAATAGACTGTAGGCACGTTTTTGCCGGTCGAGGTTTTGATGGTGGTCGAGTCCTGAACCACATGGGGATGCGCTCCGATTATGTAGTCCGCACCTTGTTCCGCCAGCCACTGAGCCATTTCCTCTTGACGATCGTTATGTTCAAGCTGATATTCTTCTCCCCAATGCGGCAAGGCTATGATTATGTCCGATTTGGCTTCTTTTGCCCTTTCTATGGCCGCTGAAATATCTTTTTTGTCCATTCTGTTGACCTTAGGCCATTTTGTGGGGATGGAAAGATTGGTGCCATAGGTGAAGTTTATCAGGGCGACTCGAACTCCGCCGACCATTACTATCAGGGGATAGCTTTCGATGTCCGCTTCCTCGTCTTCAGCGATGCCGGTGAAAAGTATATTTTCCATTCCGCGATAGACTTCTATGGTCCTGTCTATGCCGCTTTTTCCTTTGTCGAGAATGTGATTATTCGCCGTTAGAAATACGTCTACGCCACAATTCGCAACATATTCCGCATAGCTGTCGGGGGCTGAAAATTGAGGGTAGCCGGAGTAGGGTTCGCCTGCGAGGGTGAATTCCATATTCGCTACTGCCAAAGTTGCATTCTCCAATCGAGTTCTTATGCCTTCCAGAAAAGTGTCGTGGTTGTATTTCAATTGCTTGGCGTGCATCATGACGTCTCCGATGAAAATTATCGAGCTCGTGTCGGTGCGGGTATAGAGAGGAATTCCTTGGATGAAAGGCTCTATCCATGGCTTCTCCAGTTTGCCATATGGTCTATAATTTTCCTCTTGAGCGGATAGGCCAAGGGGCGTCAAAAGCATGAGTAGAGATAAAAAAATTAATATTTGTCCTTTCATCGTCAATTTATGGGATAGATTTTGAACTATTGGGATGCAAAAATAAGCAATATTTGACTAAATTTGCAAATCGTACCAGATTGTGCTAAAAAATGAAAAGATCCTTAATACCAGCAATACTCGCTCTCGGAATGATTCTGACGGGCTGTAACGCTTTCCGTAAGATGGCGGGAAGGCCTACCACGAAGGAGTTGGAGACTCTGAGGCAGGAGATTATGGAGAAAGAAAGGATAGAGCATGAGGCTAGAATAGACTCACTTCGTAAAGTGGAGCAGGCTTTGGCCGATTCCATAGCTTTGATGGATTCACTGAGCCAGCTTCAAGGCACTGTGTTGAATCCTGCCAAACTGGGTGGGCTGTTTACGACAAAATTGGAGGCTAAATACTATGTTGTAGTAGGAGCCTTTGCCGGCAGAAAAAATGCCGAAGCATATCTCAAGAAGGTGAATTCCTATGGATATAAATCCACGATGATCAGTTTTCGCAATGGTCTTAACGCCATCGGAATATGTCCTACAAATGATTTGAATAAGGCGATAGGAAGCCTGAATAAGGTGCGAGAAGAGCCTTTTTGCCCCGATGACGTGTGGATAATGGTGAATGAATAGATGATGAAAAAAATATTTTTAATTGCTTTACAACTGATAATCCCGACCTGCATGTTCGCACAATTTAGGTCTGATTATCATGATCTTGAGGATAGCGAAACTATCCAAGCCTTTAAGCAACATGTATCTTATCTCTCTTCCGCGGCGATGGAGGGGAGAAAGGCTGGTTCCGCTGGTGAAAAGGCCGCTGCTGATTATATTGCCAACCTTTTCGAGGAAAACGGAATCGTGATGCTGAATGGCAAGGAAGGCGATACTTTCATGATTTCCAGGCAGCCTGGCGACACTATAACATCTCGCAACGTCATGGGAGTTGTTCAGGGTTATGACCCCGCACTTCGTGACAAATATATAGTTGTGGGTGCTCGAATGGACAATTTGGGTGTGAATGTTTTGCCCATTGACGGCAAGCAAACCGAGCAAATATATTATGGCGCAAATGGTAATGCTTCCGGCATAGCCATGCTTCTGGAGTTGGCCAAAAAAGTGGCGACCAATGATGTGCTTTTCCGCAGATCAGTTATTTTTGTGGCATTTGGCGCTTCCAGAGAGGGGCTCATGGGGTCTTGGTATTTCTTGAATAGATCTTTCCCCGATGTGGATAAAATCGACGCCATGATTAATCTCGACATGCTGGCGACCGGTGAAGAATTATTGGCTTATACCGCTTCCAACGGGGATATGAATGCGTTTTTGGGTACCATGACAAGGTCCCTGCAGCCTATTCTGCCGACCATAACAACCCAAGAGCCATATCCTTCCGACCATAGGTCTTTCTATTCATCTGAGATTCCTTCGGTATTTTTTACCACAGGTCTTTATCCGGATCATGACTCTCCGAGGGATACCGAATCCATTTTGAATTACGACATCATGGAGAGAGAGTTAGAGTATTTCTACTCTTTCACCGTGGCTATTGCCAATACCAGTGTGATGCCGAATTTCAAGGGCGATGCATATAGCGGCAAGGATACTGATGACAAGGCTTATGCCTTTGGCGATTGCGATGTCAAGCCTTCGTTTATGAATAGCAATGACCCCAGAAGATTCATCCAGAAATGGGTTTATCAATATTTGAGATATCCTGACGAGGCCGTAAGCCAGGGCATTCAGGGTCGTGTGCATGTGCAGTTTACGGTGGAAAAGGATGGCAAAGTCTCCGATGTTAAAGTGACTAAGGGAACCGATCCGCTTTTGGATGCCGAGGCTGTCAGAGTGGTGTCGGCTTCTCCAAAATGGAAACCAGCCAAGATAAAGGGCAAACCGGTGAGATGCTATATAACCATACCGGTAGATTTTATACTCACTGATAAGAAAAGCAAATTAAAGTTAAAGAAATAACATGGACTACGATTTCAGGGAAATTGAAAGTAGATGGCAGCGCTATTGGGCTGATCACAAGACGTTTAAGGTTGAGATAGACGAGTCAAAGCCTAAGTATTATGTTCTCGATATGTTTCCATATCCTTCGGGAGCGGGACTGCATGTAGGACATCCTTTGGGCTATATCGCCAGTGATATTTATTCTCGTTACAAGAGATTGAAGGGCTACAATGTGTTGCATCCCATGGGTTATGATTCTTTCGGATTGCCTGCGGAGCAATATGCCATCCAGACAGGTCAACATCCCGAGGTGACTACAACAAAGAATATCAACCGCTATCGTGAGCAGCTAGACCGCATAGGTTTCTCCTATGATTGGGATAGGGAAGTGCGTACCTGCGATCCTGAGTATTACAAGTGGACTCAGTGGGCTTTTCTTAAAATGTTCGATAGCTGGTATTGCAATAAATGCGGCAAGGCTCAGCCCATAGAGAAGCTCGTGCATCGTTTCGAGGAGAAGGGAACCGAAGGACTTAATGCAGCCTGCACCGAGGAATTGAGTTTCACCGCAGAGGAGTGGAAATCCTATTCAGAGGCCGAGAAATCCAAGATTTTGATGAATTATCGTATCGCATATCAGGGCGAAACTTCCGTTAACTGGTGCGAGGGCTTGGGTACCGTTTTGGCCAATGATGAGGTTAAGGATGGCCTTTCAGTGAGAGGCGGTTTCCCTGTTGAGCAGAAGAAAATGACTCAGTGGCAGCTCCGAGTTTCCGCTTATGCAGGTCGTTTGCTTGATAGTCTTGACAAATTGGATTGGACCGATTCGCTCAAGGAAATGCAGCGAAATTGGATTGGCAAATCCGATGGCACCGAGATGGTTTTCAATACCATTTGCGGCGACAAGGAGATGCCTATTACCATATTTACAACTAGGGCGGATACAGTTTTCGGTGTGACATTCATGGTCCTCGCTCCGGAAAGTGAGTTGGTGGACCAACTTACTACTCCTGAACAGAAACCGGCCGTGGAGGCCTATCTAGCCGAGGTTAAGAAGAAAACCGAGAGGGAGAGAATAGCCGAGACCAAGAGCGTTACCGGTGTATTCTCCGGATCTTATGGCATCAATCCTTTGACCGGCGACAAGGTTCCGATTTGGATTTCTGAATATGTGCTTGCCGGTTATGGTACGGGTGCGATTATGGCAGTGCCGGCTCATGATAGTAGGGACTATGCTTTCGCAAAGAAATTCAATCTCCCCATCATTCCTTTGATTGAAGGTGCTGATGTCAGTGAGTCAAGTTTCGATGCCAAAGAGGGCAAAATGATTAATTCCGGCTTCCTCAACGGCATGGATGTAAAAGAGGCAATCGAGGCCGCCAAGGATTATGTTGAGGCCCATGGACTTGGCCATCGTAAGACCAATTATCGTCTCCGTGACGCCATATTCTCCCGTCAAAGATATTGGGGCGAGCCTTTCCCGATTTACTATAAGGATGGCATTCCTACACCTGTGGATGAGAAAGATTTGCCAATCACCTTGCCGGAGATTGAGTCATTCACACCTTCATCCAATGGCGAACCGCCGCTTGCAAGGGCAAAGAATTGGACATACAAGGGCTATCCGCTTGAGACTTCCACCATGCCTGGTTTTGCCGGTTCAAGCGCATATTATCTAAGATATATGGACCCTCGAAATTCTAAGGCTTTGGTCAGCGAGGAGGCGGATAAATATTGGAGAAATGTGGACCTTTATGTAGGAGGAACCGAGCATGCAACCGGTCATCTTATCTATTCCCGCTTCTGGAATAAGTTCTTGTATGACCTTGGCTATGTTTGCGAGGATGAGCCCTTCAAGAAGCTCGTAAATCAGGGTATGATTCAGGGAAGGTCCAACTTTGTGTACAGAGTTGTAGGTACTAACAAATTCGTTTCATTGGGCTTGAAAGACGGCTACAACACCCAGGAAATCCACGTAGACGTCAATATAGTGCATAATGACAAGCTTGACACCGAGGCGTTCAAGGCTTGGAGACCAGACTTCAAGGATGCAGAATTCATACTCGAAGATGGCGAATATATTTGCGGATGGGCGATTGAAAAGATGAGTAAATCCATGTTCAATGTCGTCAATCCCGATGATATTTGCGACACTTATGGTGCGGATACCCTTCGTCTTTACGAGATGTTCCTTGGTCCCGTTGAGCAGTCTAAACCGTGGGATACTAAAGGTATTGACGGCGTCAATCGTTTCCTTCGTAAATTCTGGAGATTGTTCTACGATGGCGATACTCTTCTCGTCAATGACGAAAAGCCTACGGCGGATGAACTCAAGACCTTGCATAAACTAATAGGCAAGGAGCAGGCGGACATTGAGACCTTCTCCTACAACACCACCGTCAGCGCATTTATGATAGCGGTAAATGATTTGACCGATAAGAAATGCTCCAAGAGGGAGATTCTTGAACCTATGGTTATTATGCTTTCACCATTTGCGCCTCATATCGCCGAAGAACTTTGGCATAGGCTGGGCCATGAAGATAGCATAACCTACGCTACATATCCTGAGTATATTGAGTCTTACACCGTTGAAAATAATTGCACCTATGCGGTTTCTTTCAATGGTAAGACCAGATTTACGGTTGAGCTCCCCAAGTCCATGGACAAGGATGCAGTCGAGGCTGAAGTCAGGGCAATGGATCAGACTGCCAAGTATGTGGCTGACAAGACCATAGCTAAGGTAATCGTGGTTCCTGGAAAGATAGTTAACATAGTAGTGAAATAGAGACATGGATTGGACTAAAGTCAAAAACGAGGCTTGGGATTATTTCATGATCACCGTGGGCACGATGATATTTCTATCTGCCTGGGTATGTTTCATGATTCCTAATGAGTTGACCGCTGGTGGACTTACAGGTGCCTGCGCCATCATTCAGTATACCACGGGCATTCCGGCCTCCTATTCTAACCTAGTTTTGAATGGTATTTTGCTTATCATAGCATCTATCATTCTGGGAAAGAGTTTTGGAGTTAAGACCATCTATGTGATAGTCCTGTCATCCGTATTGCTAGAGGCGGGCTCCAAGATTGAATGGCTGCATGCCGTGCCAGGTAATTTCCTCTATATCAAGGATACCATCATGATTCCTATCATCGGTGGTCTTTTGGAGGCTCTTGGCATCAGCACGATAATCAAACACGGAGGAAGTACCGGTGGTACTGACATCTTGGCATTGATTATCAATAAGTTCTGGCCCATTTCTCCTGGTAAGGTGTATCTCGTTACTGACTTCTTTATCATCACTTCGCTGCTTTTCCTCCCTGGAAAAACCCTGCAAGAGATGCTTTATGGTTATATAATGATGTATACCTATTCGCTCGTCATTGACCCTCTTCTGCTTGGTAAAAAGAATGCCGTCCAGGTGCTTGTATTCTCTGAGAAGTACAATGAGATTGCGGACTTTATCATGCACAAGATGGAAAGGGGAGTGACCGCTCTCAATGCTGTGGGTTGGTATACTCAGAGCGAGAAGAAGGTCCTCTTGGTGCTTATTCGTAAATCTGAGATGCCTGACCTAAATAAGGCCGTTAAGGAGATTGACCCCAAGGCTTTCGTAAGCATTTGTCCTGCAAGCGGAGTTTATGGTGAGGGCTTTGAAGAAATAAAGACGGGCGTAGAACGCAAAAAGAAGAAAGAGTTGGACGCTAAAGAATATACTAACGTTTAATATGCCACTAGAAAAGAAAAAGAATTTTTGGTCAGTCGTGAAGGATTATTTCCTTGTGACTCTGGGTATTTTCCTCTACGTGTTGGCATGGGCCATGTTCCTGATTCCCAATAACCTCATTGGTGGTGGCGTGTCAGGTATAGCTTCCATGCTTCAGTATGCTACTGGAATTAAGATGGGTTATTTCTATTTCGCTATCAACGCGGTTTTGCTACTAATCGGTTTCTTGGTTTTAGGACCGAAATTCGGTTCAAAGACAGTCTATGCCATTATCATCGCGTCAATAGGCTTGAACGTGCTTCAGGACATTATCCCCAAGGAGTTGAGCCAAGCCCTTGCCGTAGACAATGGTAAGTTGATGTCTACCATGATTGGTGGTATTCTCACCGGTATCGGCATCGGTACCGCAATGAAAGGTGGCGGCAGCTCAGGTGGAACGGATATCATAGCGCTGATTATAAGTAGGTATAGAAGCGTTTCCCCAGGTAAACTCATTCTTTGGATGGATGTTATAATCATAACGCTATCCCTTCTGGTGCCTTCTTATACAGCCGATGGCCAGGTGATGCCATTTACCGAGAAGATTACGGTAGTGGTATATGGTCTTGTATTGGTGACCATAAACGGGTATGCCATAGACTTGTATCTGTCAGGTTCCCGACAGTCCATGCAAATCTTCATCTTCTCTAAGAAGTATGAGGAAATCGCTGACGAAATCACCCAAGAGTTGCATCGTGGTGTGACCGTGTTGCCGGCTCAAGGATGGTACACCAAGAAGGAAAGTAAGGTGCTTATGGTGGTTGTCAGAAAGACAGACCTCAATGTAGTCTTCAATTATATCAAGGCCATTGACCCTGATGCCTTTATGAGCGTAGGATCCGTTACGGGCGTTTATGGTAACGGATTTGATAGAATAAAAGGCTTGGATAAAAAAATGAAACAAAATTAATCGATTGTAGTAAAGATTTATATATTCTTAATGCAATGTCCGCCGTTTTATGATTTAACGGTGGACATTTGTTTTTAAATTTGTGGCGCACAACCTGCCGTAGAGAGGGGGTTGTAAACCAACAAAGTTAACATACAGATTATGAGCCTTAACAAAAAAGCCGACAGGTTAGTAATCGCAATCAGAACCTTTTCCGTCATTACACTATTAGCGCCGACAATCATATTAATAGTGACGGGAAATTTTACCGCACTGAAGTTCCTCTACCTGACTTCAGCAGCCTGTGCGATCCTATTATTATTCCCAGCGAGGGGTGATAACATGAAGCTGGCATTCTTGCTATCACTGCTGACAACTATCATGTCTGTCATTTTTACATCTCCGTTAGTGACAAGCCGTTGTCGAAGTGCCACGGTCTCGCTGATTTTCATTCTTATTGTAACTCTTCCGGTGGCAGTTACGACTACTATCAACGTGATATCCATAATAAGGGATATGCCGTTTCTGTCAGCCTGCATTTCCGGCTGGGAGACAGCGTTGATTTATATCCGGCAGGTTTTCGTCTCCGCCTTGCTATTCATGATTTGTGTCTTTTATGCCGTAGCCATATACACCGATGCGCATTATTTGTCCGTGATGATTCCAATGGATGGGGTGCTTGCGGTTTTCTATGCACTTCTGATGGCTAGAAGCCTATCCGGCACCAAAATCACCGATAAGGCCTTTCTGCTGAATATAAAGGCTCCGGAGGTGGTGAATGTATTTTTGCGGCCTCTGGATTGGGAGCGAGTAAGCATAAACTACAGGATTCTATACAAGCGAGTGGTCGATTTCATGGAAGAAAGGAGGCCTTATCTATCATGCGACTATTCGATGGAAGACATGTCCAGAGACTTATTCACCAACAAGTGCTACCTATCGAGAATGATAAATTCCTGCATAGGCATGACTTTCCCGCAGTTTATGAATAGTTATAGAGTCATGTATGCCATGGAATTGTTTAAGAAAGACCCTCAGTTGAGGGTGCCGGAACTGGCGTCTTTGTCAGGTTTTCGCAACAAGGTGACGTTTAATTCCGCTTTCCGCAGTTTCAATCATCTGACTCCAGGGGAGTGGATGGAAAAATACATGCAGGAGAGCTCCATTAAGAAATCCCAGGCCAAAGGGGAGAAGGTGCGGTGATGTCAATCTCACTCTTTTTGACGGGGTGGATGAAGCGAATGTTTCTGGCATGCAGGCAAATGCCTCCGTCTTTGTTTGATCTGGGCGCACCGTATTTCAGATCTCCTTTGATGGGGCAGCCTATGCCGGCAAGTTGGCATCGTATCTGGTGGTGACGTCCTGTGAAGAGTTCGACTTCGAGAAGGAAGTACCTGTCAGTTTTCTGGATTGTCTTGTAGGCCAATTTGGCGAGTTTGGCAGTCTTGTCGGATGACGGATTCTTGACAATGAATGATTTATTGGACTTCTCGTTGCGCGAGAGATAATTCTCCAAGATGCCTTCTTCGGGAGAAGGACAACTGCATGTGAGGGCCCAGTATGTCTTGTGGACATTGCCCTCACGGAACATGGTATTGAGTCTTTCGAGGGCTTTGGAAGTCTTGGCGAAGACGCAAATGCCGCTCACGGGGCGGTCTAGCCTATGCGGTACTCCCATGAAGACTTGACCTGGTTTGGAGTCTCTTTCGGCGATGAATGCCTTGAGGGTTTCGCTCAAAGGCTCGTCTCCGGTTTTGTCGCCTTGCACGATTTCTCCGACTTTCTTGTTGAATATAAGAAGGTGATTGTCTTCGTAGAGTATGCGGGAAGCTATATCTTCGCGCTCGTTTGCTGTCAGTTGTCTATATGTCATATATGAAAGACCGTTTTGCCGGCTGCAAATATACTATATTTTCTGACAAAATGGCATGAAAGGAGGAATGGCACAACATTAGATATTTTCTCCAGCGTCCGCAAGGACATGAATTGAATAATAATAAAAAGGAGAAATATTATGGGTAAAATTATTGGAATCGACTTGGGTACCACCAATAGCTGCGTAGCGGTTATGGAAGGCAATCAGCCTACAGTCATAATTAACAACGAAGGTCAGAGGACCACGCCTTCGGTTGTCGCCTTCACAGATGGCGGCGAGAGAAAGATCGGTAACCCTGCCAAACGTCAGGCCATTACCAATCCTAAGAACACCGTATTCTCTATCAAGAGATTCATGGGTGAGACCTACGACCAGGTTACCAAAGAGGTCGAGAGAATGCCTTATACCGTAGTTAGGGGCGAGAACAATACCCCTAGGGTAGATATTGAAGGCAAGAAGTATTCTCCTCAGGAGATTTCCGCAATGGTTCTTCAGAAGATGAAAAAGACCGCTGAGGATTATCTTCGTCAGGAGGTTACAGAGGCCGTTATTACAGTGCCTGCATACTTCTCTGATTCTCAGCGTCAGGCTACCAAAGAGGCTGGTAAAATCGCCGGTCTTGATGTAAAGCGTATCATCAATGAGCCTACCGCAGCCGCTTTGGCTTATGGTCTTGATAAGAAAAATAAGAACTTGAAAGTTGCCGTTTATGACCTTGGTGGCGGTACATTCGATATTTCCATCATGGAACTCGGTGACGGTGTATTCGAGGTAAAATCTACCAATGGTGATACTCACCTCGGTGGTGATGATTTCGACCAGAAGATTATAGATTGGCTCGCAAGTGAGTTCGCTGCTGACAATGGCGGTGCTGACTTGAAGAAAGATCCTATGGCTCTTCAGAGATTGAAAGAGGCTGCCGAGAAAGCTAAGATTGAGCTTTCTAACCAGACTTCTACCGAGATCAACCTACCTTACATCATGCCTGTAGATGGTGTTCCTAAACACCTTGTAAAGACATTGACAAGGGCTAAATTCGAGCAGCTTTGCGACGATTTGTTCCAGAGGTCTATCGAGCCTTGCCGTAAGGCTTTGGAGGATGCTAAATTGTCAGCTTCTCAGATTGACGAGGTCCTTCTCGTGGGCGGTTCAACCCGTATTCCTAAGGTTCAGGAACTCGTTAAGAACTTCTTCGGCAAAGAGCCCAACAAGAGCGTTAACCCCGATGAGGTTGTAGCTATCGGTGCTGCTATCCAGGGTGGTGTTCTCGCAGGTGATGTTAAGGACGTGCTTTTGCTTGATGTTACTCCTCTTTCTCTCGGTATCGAGACTCTTGGTGGCGTAATGACCAAACTTATTGAGTCCAACACTACCATCCCTACCCGCAAGAGTGAGATCTTCTCAACTGCCGCTGATAACCAGCCTTCAGTAGAGATTAGGGTTCTCCAGGGTGAGCGTCCTATGGCTAAGGACAACAAGCAGATTGGTGTATTCCATCTTGATGGTATCGCACCTGCACCTCGTGGAATTCCTCAGATTGAGGTTACCTTCGATATCGATGTCAATGGTATCTTGAATGTATCCGCTAAGGATAAAGCTACTGGCAAGGAGCAGAACATCAGAATCGAGGCTTCTTCAGGTCTTTCAGAGGATGAGATCAAGAGGATGCGTGATGAGGCTAAGGCCAACGAGGCTTCCGATAAGGCCGAGAAGGAGAGAGTTGACAAGATCAACAATGCCGATGCTCTTTGCTTCCAGACCGAGAAGAATCTCAAGGACTATGGCGACAAGATTCCTGCCGACAAGAAGGGCAACATTGAGTCTAACTTGAATCTCTTGAAGGATGCTGTCAAGAGCCAGAATATAGCCGATATCGAGCGCTATACCGAGGCTTTGCAGCAGGCTTGGAACGCTGCTTCACAGGATATGTATAGCCAGGGCGGCGCTCAGAGCGGTCCTCAGGGCCCTCAGGGTGGCAATCCTTTCGATGGCCAGAATGGTCCTCAGGGCAATCCTACCGGCGGCAATGACCAGGGTCCCGATGAGCAGTAATTGCTAAATATA
>Ga0181612_183304_pt1 | contig 33894 bp, 36 predicted proteins | sample HoacroProtozoa21_FD_119630 | JGI IMG/M metagenome (GOLD analysis project Ga0181612, IMG submission 119630) | Hoatzin crop microbial communities from Cojedes, Venezuel. Combined Assembly of Gp0051906, Gp0051904, Gp0051908 | reverse complement strand
GGAAGCCTGCATGAGGGCCCTTATAATTTGGAAGCAAATAAATGATAAAGGAAGCTTAATCCATCCAAATATAAAATAAGGACAACCCTGACTTCCTGCGTCAAAGGAATAGGGGGAACCGGTAAAAAAAAAAAAAAGAGAGAGAGAAAGGGAGAGAAGGAAAAAGCAACAGCATTTGAATCGACGTGCGTCATTAATGGATGAGGCCGGAGAGAGAGGAATAATCAATCCCAAGGCAGAGCGGAGCAGTGGCTGCTGTTCGCGTGCGCAGGGAAACCTGCGGGAGGGGAAGGGGAGAGGAGAGGGCGGCAGAGGAGACGCCCGGCCGGACAGGGAGAGCTGTTGACCTGCTTGGGCCAACCCAATTTCTGGGTGCCCGCTTCATCCCGGTGTCCTCCTGCCAAGCCCAGCTGGCTGCCAGCCCCCGGCAAGCCCTTCTCCCTGCGATGTGGGGCAAGACCCCCAGTGCTGGCGGCACGGCGTGGGTTTGCCGGGCGGTTAGAAGCTCACCTTTCCCCTCGGTGGCAGAGCAAAGGCTGCTCTTTGCGGGCATCTGATAGAAAGGCAGCGACCCAAGCCCCACTGTGGTAACGGTGAGATTAATTAATAACCATTGAAACAACTTAAGAGGGGTTGTTGTGGATTTAGTCATCGCTAGGAAATTTTAATTAGCCATCGGATGTTTTATTTCCCAGCGATAACGTGCTGTCTGTGAAGAGGTACATTCGGCAGCGGGCCGAAGGCTGCGGGAGGTCGGACCGGGTGGCTGCAGAGGTCCCCGACGCTGCAGGCAGGGTCATGACAAGCTACGGGTCCACAAGAGATGGGCAGACGCAGCCAGATGCAGAGCTGTACATCTGATTGCCCCCAGGATCAGCACCCGCATAGGGGTGTCTGGGCCTCCCTTCGAGTGTAAACGCTGCTGTTGCTAACGGAGAGGGCTTTCAGCGCAGGCTGTAGGCATCTCATCCTTGGACTGCTCCTGACCTTTTAATTCTTACTAACCCACTCCTTCACTAATTACTGGAGAGGGAGCCAGAGAGATGAGATCCATGGCATTTTCTTGTCCAGAACCTCAGCTATTTTTGTCAGAAAATACATGGAGTTAGTTAGGTCAGACCTATTTTTAGTAACCTCCCCATTGCATTTTATACCATTTTCTATTAAATTCCAAATCTTTCCCTGTTCCTCCCTTCAAAATCAGTCAAATGCCTGCCATACTTCAGAGGTTAAGCTAACAGATCAATCATTGCCTGGATTAACTTCCCTCCCCCTGCACCATCTTTGAAAAGTGCAGCCTCAGCTGTTCTCCAGCCTCGTGGTCCCCGCTTGCTTGCACAGACTCGTCCGAAAGCCTGGCTGCCAAGCAGGTAACAGCAAGCGCCTGCTTTCCTAATAGTCTGGGATGGAGTTTACCGGCTGGCCGAATCCATGGATTTCCTCTGCCTCCTTCTCAGAAGACAGTGCCCTTCCATACTGACGAACCCATGAAATTCCGTGCCTCCGCTACATGTCCCATCACATCGCTCCCATTCTGGTCCGTGTTATTGCCACACTTCTCACCTCACGAATATCTTGGTGTACCAAAGTCTTCTCCCTGGGATCTTAGTCAGAGGACTTTTAAAATTCAGCTTGGCATTGTCATGTACTTTTCTTTAGCTACTCGTGGTTCATCTGGTGAAAGAATTCAGATGTACTGAAGCTCTGCCAGTTTATGTTGAATTAGTATAGGCTGCTAATAGCTATATTTTCAATTACCATTTCATCCAGTTTTCTTGAGCCTACACTAGGCTATGTAGTCACATAGGCATCCTTTTTACAGATGAGTGCAAGATTATTATTTTTCCTTTTTGATTTTCTGTTAAAATAACACATTTTAAAGAGAGATTGCATATTTTGTTATCAGTTTAGCTATCACATTTGTTTTATTCCTTTGCAAAACTTAACCATGTATCATTTTTTCATAGGTCCAATTTATAGGTGTAACATGGTATCCAGTTCCCAAAAGTTTGGGTCCTTGCAACTTGTTATTCAATATCTTGGGTTGGGCCAGTTCCCTTCTTTTGGTACCTCAATTCCTGACGAAGCCTCAGCCTTTTTAAGCCGTTCTGTTATATGTATGTGTTTTTGTTATAATATCTTATATCTTTTTATATCTGACATGCAATACCTCTGCAAACATCCTCTGCAACAACCCAAAGAGATCCTTTTCTCTGCAGCATCCTTAGCCTTTTAAATTGCCCTGTCAGCACATTTACAGACCTGTAGTTCAGCAGCCCTCTGGCAAGCTTCATGCTTCCCTCGCGCCTGGAATGTTCTTGTTCACTTTAACATCTTAAGCACTTGCCTGTTCTGGACCTTTCTCAGCGGTCATAATTTTTGTGACACATTTCACTTGATGTCGCCTGCACGTCTCTCCATTGGCATTCATTATTCACTGTAGGTCACGCCTTCTTGAAAGAAGGAGTTTCAGGGTCAGCCTTCCTTTTAACCATCCCAGAGTTTCAGGAGGTGTTGGTTGTCATGGGTGGCACATACTGAAAACTGAGCTGAGGCCTGGCAGTCCCAGAGTGCATCAGGTGCCCCTGCCTGCCCTGCGGCATGCAGCAAAACACCCGAGCCCTTGGTCTGCCTGGCACGGGGCCTGCTACTCTAGAGCAGGTAAGGAGCTAGGAGCAGCTGTTGCTTTAATGCCTTTCAGGTCTTTCTTCCAAATCTCAGTAATCAGATAGGTGGGGAGGAAACACAAAACCAGAGTGTTACCTGGAGACTTTAACTCTGGTCATTCCCCCTGGATTTTGCTAATATGAGAGACTGCATGACCTGTCCCATTACGCCGCCGTGACTTCAAAGGCATTGCATAACGATGAAATCTGCTATACAAACAGGCTGGCTTCACTACTCAGGATGTGCACTGCAACATCGTTTTCCTGCACTACGCTCTGACGCCGTTTCTGGACCCTCAGCATCAGCTGAGCTGCCTGCTCTGTCCACTGAAAGCGAGGAGGGTTGCTGCAGAGACTCGGACCTCACGCTGGTCTCCATGCGTGCTGCTCCTGTCCTGCCGTCCCTGTTGGGGAGCTGTCTCTTGGGATTCTATCACATTGCAGGGCACTGAGAGGTGTTCTAGAGAGGAAGGTGCTTCAGGAAGGCAGACAGCCTGCCTGCCTTCTCCCTGACTGCTGCATGCACTTTTAAAATGGGGAGTCACGTTTGCTGTACCTATTCCCTTTGGGAAAAACATGGTCAGGGCAATACTAAAAATCTTAGATTATTTCTGCTGCCCAGTTCTGGGCAGGCAAATAACACTGTAGAAAGACACTATCAAGACTCTGCAGAATTCAGTTTGAACTCTAAATGCTGTCATTTCACAAAATCCTGTCCTGAGCTCATTTCTCTGAAAAGGGCTTGCTTTGCTTTGATACGGTGCTGAAGCAGGGATAATATTACCCTGTCACTTTCCCTGTTTCTCCTACCCTGCTGCCCTCCTCTTACAGAGGGGATCGCCAGAGGCATGGGGAGGCTGCTCTATGGGGTGGTGGCAGGCCAAGCCCAGCTGCTGGCAGCGGGGTGCAGGCAGCCTGGCAGAGCAACAAGCATCTCACCAGAGCGTGTCTTTTTCCAGTACTTCAGGGCTGGGGGTGCAGGGCTGAGTTTCTCCGCTCCTTTCCCTGCCCTCATCACATCAGGTTTCTCCTTGGAAAGGCCACAAGGCCAGGAGGCAGGTGCTGAGGGCTGGGCATGCAAGACGGGGACCCGCACCCTAACCAGGCTCTGCCCCAGGCTAGCTGCGCCGCCATCAGCAATCTGCTGCTCTCTTCCCTCCCTCCACCGCCTACCAAGCAGGAATAACCGTTCTCAGCCACTCACCTTTGTGAACGGCTTAAGTTATTGCTGCCCCATGCTGCAAAATTCCACCCGCCACGAACAAGCTAAGGGACGGCGAGGGTCTGCTCAGGCCGTGGCCACCTCGCTCGCTGCGCAGGAGCAGCGGCACCATCACCATCACCAGCCCTGCCCCAGGGGGAAGGCACTGCTGCCTCTTGCCCCTCTGCTCTGGCCAGCGAGGGCAGAGCCCAGAGCCCAGAGCTGCCCCACGTCTCTCCGGCTGTGAAGGGGAGGGAGGGGGCTCCTTTTCACCTTTCTGCAGCATGCCAGCTGCCCCCTTTTCTCTGCCATTTCACCTCGGGGTGATGAGGTCACTCCGTCTCTTGATAAGGAAAGATCGGTTTCACTTCTACGCTCCTCACGCACCTCTGCAAGTGGAACGCAGTCCTCGCGGCACTGGTGACTAATGGTGAGACGAGAAGCTTCGGATGGCATAAGGTGAGCCATGAAGGCAGGCTGCGGGTGTCCCTTCCACCAGGTAGGGTCTTGCTGACATTTGGCTTCACCCCTCTAGTGCAGAAAGTGGCTTTACATGACGGCTGCAATCGGCAGAGTTTTGGGGCATTCAGGTTTCCTAGAAGAAAAATGTGGTTTCCTTTTGTAGGACAAAGTGCTGCTCTGGGGCACAGACTGGTGCTGCTGGAGGGGTGGGCAACAGGGTGGCTCTGCTTGCACCCAGAGAAGCCTCGGCACTGAGGTCAGGCTGATTTTGGTCTAGAACAACTCTTTATTTTTTCATTATGAAATAAATTTAACAGCCGGAGATGACTGAAATGCAGTCCCGAGATGGTCCCACACAGGAACGTCACTCCTCCAACCTCCTGACTTTGTTGTGCGAAGTGGGCTTCAAGCTCCGGGGCTCCCCTGCTGCCCCCAGCCCCTGCGCTCCCCCCCAGCCCGTGGCCAGGGATGGGGTGCTGGGTGCCTGCAGCCAGCTGAACACAGCGCAGGGGGCCACCAGCCTCTGCTCGGCAAGGGCATGGGCTCTGCTTCCCTGACACAGCAATAGCCCCAGAAACTGGGAGCAGCAGCTCTTCTGCAGCCGTGCTTGCTGGGCAGCTTCCAGTCACAAGAAGGAGAGGCGAGGCGAGCAGGCAGTCATGCTCGGGGTGGGGGGAACAAATCACTCCTCTGTTCCCGGCCGGGGCTTTGGCTCTCAGAAACGCTGTCTCTCAATAACCCGTCCAAGTTTTCACTTACGTCGCGGGTCGCACTCAACCAGAGCATTTGGAAATGGTTATTCACTTCACTAGGCACATTCAGCAGGCTGCAGTGCTCAGAACAGCTGCCTGCTCTTTACCTTAGCGCTCAGGCCTCAGTGCCTTAATTTTCAAGCCTGTTGGTGGGCTTAGCTGGGTCTCCTGCTTGTTTGCTCTTTACAGCCGAAGCAGTAACCCACTGTGAGAGATTTTTGATTCCAAGTCTCATGTGCACTTCTCCAGTGTTTGGACATTAGGCTGAGTACGCTGTCTGTCCCCTGTCAAGGGAAAAGCTAAAGCCCGAGAGAAAGAGAGACAGAGAGAGAAATCCTATTATAATTTCACAGGTCTAATCTGCCAAAGCAGAGCAGGAACAATTTTTAATTTTATAAGCACCCACTTTTAACCTTATTCAGTAATATTACCCTTTTCCACAATCAAATATTAGTTTAAACTATCTCGAGCTTAACATCTTATTACACAAAGCTTCTTAGAAATAGAAATAAAATAAATAATCTCACACAAAAGAGTGTCAGACCGAAAGGGCCTGTGAATGCACGGCTAATTCAAAGCCAACGAGATTTCAGATGTAAGGTACATACATTTATGAAGCTATTATTCTCCTTCTTTGGAAAATGTTCTTGGTTACAATTTTAATCCAGCTGAGTTGTCTGTTGGAGGGAGGTCTTTCCCTGCAAGGTGAGATAGAGAATTTTCCTCTGATTTCAGCCAGTGTAAGACTAGAGTCCTCCTATTGCAAACAGTGGCATGACAGGATTTTACTCTAATTTTACACCACTTCCACTGAGTATTTACCCCCTCTTTTTTTCCAGACTTCTGACACGGATTTTCTTTTCAGAAAGGTAATTAATCAGAAACAGAGAGCTGAATCCTTCTGTAAGCTCTACAAGGGATCAGACCACTTCTGTGTATTGCTCCAGAGATAATAAGAGCTCTGGGAGCTTTTCAGGGAGTAACTTCTTGAAATCAAAGAGACTCTTACTGGGGCACCTGCCACCAGTGCTACTTAAGAGTGTCTGGTCCCAAATATCTCTTGAATTTTAACTGTGATTTCTTTTTTCTCGCAGCCAACTGATGACTTTATCCTTCAGAGACATCACTGGAAATGGCTTTCTCTTAGAGTCCCACGTGATGCTTCGGTCCATGGCAGGCAGTGACCTTTGATTGTGTGTCTATGAAACTCGAATGGTTCAGGCTTGGCATAAAGGGTGCTGTCCCCCTTAGCTCTACTGCAATGATGCCACTGGAAGCAGGCATCAGAGGCCCTGCTGTGTGTCATCAAACAGGGTGCACAGAAATCAGTGAAAAGGACCAGCTTCAGCCCCGAGGTTTGGGCTACGCCGTCACTGATGAGCGCACAGGGCTTGTGCGTGAGTGCTGTGAAAAGGGGAATGGTGTGCCCATGCAGCTGGAGACAGGCAAAGGAGGTGAAGCAGACCCAGAGCACTTACAAAGAGCAGAAAAAAACTGCTGTTAGGTAGTCTACAGGGGAAGAGTGCAGGGAAGAAAACACTGGGTGAGTCATCACTCTCCCCTTCATAAAGGCACCTATTTCATTTGCTTTTCAGATGGAATTTCAGGGCTCACACAAAACTGCATGCATCTTCTAGGCTTCCTGAGCAGCATTTCCCTAGCTCCAGAAAATGCTTGTGTATATGCACAGCATGGCAGAAATCACTAGGCAGCTCTGTTACAGATGGGTTACACCTACATCGACTCCAGCAGCTCACTGGCATAAATGAGCTGGTGCTAAGCTACGTGGGTGAGGGCTGTCTAGGCAGGTAGGTGCAGCAGTAGAGCCTTCGCAGTCACCTGGGACAGCCTAGGGGAGGACTCTGTGATCACACACTGACCGATGTCTGCGAAGACATAGCTGTGACTTTGCAGTATTTTGCACGCTGTGTCCTGTGTGGCGAGGACAGGTATCATGGTGGTGCAGGTTCTGGTGTGAGCTTCCTCTGATGAAATTCTCTCCTGGAGAGGATATGCTTCCTCCCTGGAGCGAGACTCGGTCTTTGGGTTGCTGTCAGGCTGCAGCCAGCATTGCCTCCAGCCCTCCTCCTCTTCATCCCTTTCCCATTAACATCAGTGCTGTCCGTTGCAAGTGATGCTGCCCATGCATCCTTGTGCAGAGCTGTGAATTCTCTCAGTACCCTCGAGACCTGCACATCTGGCCTGCCTCTTGTTCCCCCAAAACCAGGGCTGCTTTATTTGTACCTCAGTGAATGGCCTCTCTCACACTTTCTGACCCCAGACATTACCCTTGATGCCTCTGCACAACTGAGCCCAGCTGCTCAGGGTGTGGAGATGGAGAACAGCCACTGCATGGTGTTGCAATGGAGACCAGGCTGCTCGCAGGGCCACCGCACTTTGACCAGACACTGAAGACATCAGACCTCCCTCTACCATGAGGACAACCAAGTGGTACAGCTCTCACAAGACCTGGTGTGCCCAACACTTCCCACCGCACTTCACTGGCCATAGCACCATCTCTGTTTCAACCCAGAAAAATAACAAACACCCTTCTGGTCCACTAAACAGGTTGACCCATTTTTGTATTTGGTGACTTTGTCAAGCAAGTTGCTCAGAAGAGGTGGAGTTTCCTTGGATGTTTAAAGGCTCCAGTAACCATGGCTGAGTTGACCTCATGTTGGCTACAGCCCTGCTTTCGGGGAGGGGAGTGGACTAGATGATCTCCACGGTTCCCATTCCGTGGCTCTTTATTGTTATACAGTTTATTTTATCCTCTCCTGTATTCTTTACAGACAGAAATGTTGTAGCCCAAAGGAAAGATTCAGCAGGGGAAATGATTGCTTTTGACAATATTCAGTGCGGTCTGTCACTGAAAAGAAGACGGCGGGAGGGAGGGCAGTAGTTCTGTCTTTTTCAGATGACAGATGGGGATACTAACATCAGTGTCTTCAGTTTGCTTCATTTTGCGGAGAAGTCATTTGAAACTGCTAGCACCTCTCGCACAGCCCTGAAATATGGCAACCATAAATCCAGATACTGCCTTCTGGGATGCTCCTTGAACAGTGCACCTCTCCACAATGGCATCTGAGCAGAGGGAGGGCTTGCATGGAGTGAGCTCAGCTGACTGCCCTGAGATAGTCAACAGCCAGAGCACACACGGACTCTGCAAGAATTAAATTTCATTATGGAAACTTTTTAGTTGTTGTTGCTGCTTTTAAATAATCCCCAACTGGGCCTGTCCTCCCTTTCTCCCTATCTGTTTTGAATCTGTAGTGAAGAAGCAAAAAAGGAGGGGGAAAAGGCTCACTCACTAGCTCAGCATATTAAAAACCCCTGGCTTTGTGTTCACTTCACCTTCACCATTGGATAGGGTTTTTTTCCAAACTTCTCGTGTAAACTCATTAACGTCACTTTCCCATCTGACCCACTTAGAGATCTGCATCACTGATGATGTTTCAGCACTGAGCAACCTCCCTCCACTTTTCTGCTCATATCCTGGGGGAGGGGGGGGCTGTGCATGGGGGTCTCTGCTGAACGGCCCTGCCTTCGTGTGAATCTATATTTATACATTTAATGTCTGAGCGGGCTCAGCCTTGCAAGAGTTGCCTAGAGCCAACCGCACCGCGTTCGTGTCAGCAGCTAATGGGGCCCCTTCTACCTCTGGAGCCTGATGTGGCGAGGCTGCGCCGCTGCTGCAACGCCTGCTCTGCAGAGTCAAACAATGCTGCTTTTTTTAGACTGACAACCTATAATACTGCTGGTGCTGTGGAGAAGTGATAAAGGTAACATTTCACGTCGCCAGTCAGAAACTGCCTCTCTTAGGATAACTTGGCAGAGATAAAAAAAAAAGGAGGGGAAAAAGTACAAAGCAGAGTGCGCAATTGTGAGCGGCGATGACGTCTGTTGTCACATAATCTCTCCTCAGCCATGTTTTGAGCAGGATTTGGTGACACTGTTGGAGGGAAAGTAAGAACCAGACACCAAAGGGGTGCTGGGGTCCTGTTAATGCAGTCCATCATCCTCCAAGTCAGTATGCAACTCTGCAAGTCGTACATGAAAAGAAAAACATTTCTAAAGCACTAGCTGGCTGGTAAAGATGACCAGCGAACACGCAGTTTTCTGTGGCAAAAATGGTGCTGCCAGTGAAGGGACCACGGCAGGAGAGGGCCCCCTGAGCAGTGGTGTTTCCCTGGCTCCCAAACCTGCCCAGCTTGCACCAAGGCAGCAGGCAGGAGGGGAGGCTCGGCTCTCGCTGCCAGCTTGGCAAACCTGCCCTGGGCTCTGACAGGCAATCTGGGATCGTTCCATCTCCTGCATTATCACCTATAATGGGGGAGCAGCTGGCCAAATTAGACCGTCTGGCTGTGGTTTTGCAAGGCAAAGCGCTCAGCAGCGACACGTGCCAGGGGCACGCTCGCTGCTCCGGCCCCGAGCTGAGGTGCTCTCTCCTGCTCTGCGAGGGGTCACCTTGCTGGCACCCGCCAGGCTGCACCGCGAGCTGGCTCAGAGAACTGACAGCACTTTCAGTTGCAAGTTTTGATTTGTTTTTTTTTTTTACTTGGATTGTCTTCCTGGAGCTCCATAGCATGGCTCTATAGAGCATGGCCTTGGAATGAGTTTGGGATGGTGTGTTACAGCGTGGGGACGGAGGTGTGTCTTGGAGAGGGTTTGCATGAGGACTAACGGGCTTTTTTTGTTGAATGCATCATGTGGTAAAACCGCCGTGGTGGTCAGACCACTGCCAGTGGCAGGGCCTCTCAGCTACACCTTCTCTTGCCTCTGTTCCACGCCAAGCTATGGGGCCTTGGCAAGCCTTCCTCAATGCCCAGCTCCCCTGGTGCTGACTGCTGTACCAGGACTGTGTCCAGGAGGGACCCTTGGATACTTGGATCCCACACGAACCTGTTGATGTGCCCCCATGGAGGGCTGGAGCCGAAATTTATAGATAGCTTTGTGCTTGGAAAGTCTCTTAATGTGTCTGAGCTCACAGCGAGCTCTTCCCCAGCCGCCCGTCCTGCAGGTTCCAGGGATGTCCTTCAGCCCTGCACCTCCTCCTGGAGGCCTGGAGCAGCTCCGCTCTTGGCTTCTGGGAATCCCATGTGCAAAGGCTTCACTTGCTCTTAGAGGAACTCTACTGGGTATCAAAAAAGTTGGGGTTCACTTGGCATGCTGGCTTCAGGGCACATTGTGATTTTCCCCATAGCTTCCCCCAGCGAGCCACCTTACTCCAACCCCATCAGTTGTGCCTCTCCCTGGGTACCTGGGCTCACCTCACTTGCTGGACCATGCCAGGTTCAACAACTCCTTTCCAAACCTGTATCATTTCACTTAGAGGGAAAAATAGTTTTCCCCCAGCCAGCAAGCACAGGAACACCATTTACACAAACTTGCTTTTGCTGGTAGTCCTCTATCTCTCTCTCCACTCAGTCAGCTTTATTCCCACAAGTAATCTGCTTGCAGAAGAAAGAGCAACAGAAAAAGGTCTTAAGCTCAGACTCCTCGACATTATAAAATCACCTGGGAGATTTTTTGCTGCTGTAACAAGAGCTGTGCTGTATCTGTGCTGCACCCTGCTAGAGAAACTACCTGCCGGGGAAGTCTGAAGGATCTGAGAGTTCATTGCTCAGGGATGAGGAGAAAGGGTTGTTTGCTTGATTTTTGCTTGGTGTTTTGGGTTTGTTTATTTGTTGTGGTTTTTTTTTTTTTAATAGGGCATTTTAACAAATGGATTTTCATCCCTGGATGCTGGACGTCCTCTTGCCTCCTAGCTGTTATGCCCTTACTTTGATCTTCCTTCAGGAACCTTCAGTGCTTCAGGTCACAGCAGAAGGACTGATCAGCTGGTTTTGGACTCAGGTCTAGGAGTTAAGTTGCAGAGGGAGGCTGTAGGCTATTGATCCTGTAAGATCTGAATGAACATGAGATTTGATTGGTAATTATATAGCCGAAGATGCTCTGCAGGGCAGGCAGAATCAGCATTTTGAATCGGATATAATGTGCTTTTTTCCTGTTACTGTAAATAAGCTGCAAGCACACCTTACATCTCGTCTTACAGTGCTCCCTATCAGACATCTCTGACTTCAGCCAATGGGCAGAAGAGCAGCATCAAGCACAGAGAAATGAAAAAAGGGGACAAATCTTGCTGCATCTCCTTCGGTGCCCTTTTCAAGTGCCGTGCTAAAATGCATTTGGTTTGCTTTCTGTCTAGGTTTCACCAGGCTGTAAGAGTTAGCTGTGTGCTGCAGTGGTACTTTATGAGGTTACAATTCAATTTAGAAGCTAATTTATGCAAGTTATGCACCTCTCCTTCTCTTCCATTAAAATGCAGCTGTTGAGTTCACCCTGTGTGGATGGTTACGCAGTGGAGCAATGGCTATGGATAATTGATTAACTGGGAACTCACCACTGGCCTCCAACGTGAAAAGGCAGTAAGAGGAGGTGTGAGCAAGGTTGGGCGATGAAGCAGGGATTTAGAAATGCCTGGGCATGCAGGACAGTGCTAGGAAAGACACAGTTCATCTTGAGTTGACACTTGTAAGAGGTGTCAAGGGCAACAGGAAGACTCTTCACCCCTACATCAGTAGTGAAAGGCTGAGTAAGAAAAATGGGGGACCACTGCTGAATGGAGTGGGTGATTTAGTGACAGCAGAGACAAGTAAGGCTGAAGCACTCATTGCTTTCTTTGCCTCAGTTTCACCAAGAAGGTCTTCCAGGCCTCTGTGCTTAGAGAAAAGGTTGAAGGGAGAGGAGAACAACCAGCAGTGGTGAGGATCAAGTCAGGGTTTGCTTGAGAGAATGTCCCACACATGGGATCCACCAGGCTCCACCCAAAGGTGCCAAGGGAGATGGCTGTTGTCCTTGCAAGACTGCTCTTTATCATGTTTGAAAGGTTGTGGAGATCAGGGGAGACCTCTGGCACCTGGAGAAATGCAAACATTGCACTCATCTTCAGAAAAGTCCAGAAGGACAACCCAGGAGACTGCAGCCCAGCCAGCCTCATGTCAGTCCCTAGGAAAATCATGGAGTGAGTCCTCTTGGAACATTTTCCTAGACACAGGAAGGAGAAGTAGGAGGTTGGGAACAGCCAGCATGGATTGACCAAGGATAAACCATGCCAGACCAACCTGACGGCCCCCTGGGTTGAAATTCCAGAGGGAGCTGTGAAAGAGGAGTCAGCTCCTCCATTGCCTGGAGATTGAGCAGACAAAGATGACACTGGGGCTCATCCCAGTTAATCTGGGGTATTAGTAAGAGTTTGTTCCCTGCTAGGAGGCCACATGTACCTGGGGGTGCTGAACTGCCAAAGTGTCAGGTCCAGGAGGTGTTCTGGTATTCTACACTTTACAGTGGTAACCAAAAATATCACTGCAAATGCTTTGCTTTCTTGTTTGGTGTCAAAGAGGAGAAGAGAAACAAACTTGGCAGAAATCGCTGTGATCACATGTCCTGGTATTGATGAACACCAGACCTTAGGAAATTTTTTACCTCCTAGAGAAAATGACGCTTTCCAACCACTGTTGCTCTCCTTTCCTTCCTCTTTGGTGGTCGTGGTGAATGAGGTGGTCTGGCAGTGCAGTGTCAGTGGGCAATTTTATGACGACTGTCCATACCTCAGTCCCACAAATGTACATTTCCAAGGGATTTGAGTTTCACAGCATCTAGGGAGCAGTGACACTGTCTGATTTGGCCAGGAGGCTTAAGAGGCAGTGAGTTTGTCAACGAGAAATAACAAGTCTGCCAGAAAATCTAGGGCAGCTTCTCACCTTGCTGGGGATGAGTGCTCATCTGGTTGTGGACACGTGAGACCGCAGCTCTCAGACACTCTAGAAAGCCTCAGGGCTGGGATTTCAGAGGAGATACAGCCGTATTGGCTTTCAGGCCAAATTTTCCATGAAAAAACGGTTCATCTAAAAATAAAAACTTCAGACATGCAAAACAAAAAGTAATAATAATAAGGTGGTTTCCCCAGATAATTACATATTTCAAGATCAGAAGTTCTGTACTTGCACACAAAATACGCTCCCCACAGGTTTTTCAAAGCTCAGTTTTCTCTCAGGAAACAGCACTTTTTGTGGGATTGTTACTGCTGGTTTCCTACGAAGGGAAATGTTTGTTTTGTATACAGCTGCAGCCCTTTTTACTGGCCATTAATAACTATATGCTAATAGCCTAAAGAAGGTCTTAATTTTCAGAGTATGAATATTGATGTAGTAAATTCAAGCGGGGCATTTGCATTTATTACTATACATTATTTGCATAGTGTCTGCGGAGGGTTCTGTACCCTTGTGGTGAATATGTATGTGAATAAATCAGTGAGCATTAATTGCTGAGGCTTAGCCTGTGGGCACTGCATTCAACTGGAGCATTACTGACAAATTTATGAAGGCAGGGTCCAGTCCAAGAAGACTACTGAGATTAGGTGGCAGTGAAAAATTCTTGAAACTACCATAGTTTGTCACTGAATTGTAGCATAAACCGGGGTTTTACAAGCAGTTTTGACAGACTTCAAGGGTCTTCCTGGTTTAAAAGCTTCCCTGCATGCCTCTAGGAGCAGGATCAGGGCAAAAAGCTGAAAGCATATTACAGAAAAGCCAATCTTTTCTTTTTTGTTAAGGTGCCGTATATATCTAACATTTTGGCTAGTGCTATTGCTATCTTCGATATATTTGCAGGAAGGAAGCTGTTAGGATTTTTTTTCTCTTGGCTCTGAACTATCTCAGTAGAATTCCCTAATACTCCAAATGAATCTTGAAAGGAAACGGGGATTTCTACCTTACGTTGTATCGTCCATGGATGTGGGAAGTTTGTTTCCTTGAGCAGTCCGCTGAAACTGCTTTCCCCACAGATTTACCAAAACACGTAGCCGTGGCAAAGACGTCTCTCACCAAGCAGTGAGGAGAATCCCAGGCTATCAGCGGCACAGGATGAGCGACGGGTCAGTGGCTCTGTACCATCTTCCACAGCTCGCAGCCTGAGGAAGGACGGGCACAGTGCTAGAGGATGACCATGCCTCGTGCCCTGTGAGCCCGACCAGGACGGCTGCACTGGGGACACTCACATTGGTACCCAGCACATAGGAGACAGCTGGAATCATTACAATTTGCATTATCATCCCTAACCACTCTCCTGAGATGTCCCATCCTGTGTGCGTTCGAAACAAGCCCTGCTTTTAAAGCAGGTGTGTATGTGGAGGGAGGGGGGGGCTCGGAAACCCAAGCCCTGCCTCTGCCAACCTCCCTGCTGTCCCCGGACGACATGCTGCATGCCCGGCGTGAAGAAGCAGAGCCCTGACTGCAGGCTCGGGGCTGGGAGCAAAGCAAATGAAATGCTGGTGTCCTGGTGTACAAACCAATGAGCAATTTGCATAATTAGGGCAATGCTGACGTCATGCTGAGTATCTCCTTTGGGTGTGTGGCAAGCTCAAAAGGATCCTGCTAGAGCTTCATGGTTTTTTGATAGGCTCTTTTTCTGTCTTGCCTGTGATTATTCTTTCACAGAGATATTTCTTTGTGTTACCTCTCACCTCTTGATTGAAAATGATTTTACCTCACCTCATTGCACACAGAAGTAAAGTTGCTTCTGAGATACGACATACAAAAGCTGTGGTCTGCTCCTTTCCTTCGTTCAGGGGAGTTACAGGAGATGAGGAAGGCATCTCTAGCCCTCCAACAAACCCCGGGGTTCCACACAAAAAGGCAAGGCTATCTCTGGGAACACGTCCCCTTTCTGGAGCAGCATGTCACCTCTGCCTCTGGTGGTAGCACTGTAGAAGGGCTGAAGAGTGAACTCATGGGTGAGGGCAACATGTGTTCTCTTTCCCCGGCTTTGAGGAGGTTACCCCCAACTTATTTGCTTTATCAATTGCTCCAGCCCAACTGTTTTCTTATGTTATCTAAATTTTTTAGATCGTTTATAATGCCGGTAGCCTTTGCGCCGTCTGTCACAAGGACCATGGAGCTTTGTGAAGATCTTAGCCTGTCCATGGCTTTAAGTAATGACTCATCTGTTCTCCGGGCTGACCGGTAGCCTGCTGCTGTCCTGAAGCACAGTCCAGCGAGGGACGCTTGAGAGTCTGCTTTTTGTATGCACTTGGTACACTGTGGAAGGCTCCTGGCTCCTGTCACACTGCATTGCCCTGTCACTTGGCCGCTTCTGACTGCTGACAGAAAAAGCAGTTTGTAGAAGACGAGTCTTGACATGGGTGATGATGACATCGCATGCAGAGACGAGCCAGTGGTATGGCTGGGTTCAGCTGCAAGTAATGTGAACCCTAAGAGAGGGAAGGAGGAGATGGATGGGGGGGGGTTACATTCGGGTTTTGCCACCAAAGCTGGGAATATGAGTCCAAGAGCACTGAAGTCACGACTGAAAACTCATTCGCCTACTGCCACATGAAACCCCAGACCTCTGGGGCCTGAAGATGCGCAGCACTGGATCTGGAGTCATGTGCCACACGTAAGAGGAGAAAGGTTACACGTTTCCAGGTGCACACCTTTGGCATTTTGTGTCTGAGTGAACAAATTAATTAATCAGCTAACTTATTTATTAATTAATTAACACGGCTAGGCTAATGCTCCTGTCCTGCTCCAGGACTTGTGGGTCCCCGGACCTCCCTTGCGCAGGCAGCGGCGGGCAGGGTGAGAGGAGGAGGAGGCAGATGGCGAGCCGCAGAGCCAGAGCAGGGCTCAGGTGGCCCCGGGCAGCACGGGCCGTACACTGAGCCCTGGCAGCAGCGCAAGCAAGGCGAATGCTGAGGTTCGAGAGCACTGGGCTGTGTCCTTGGGCCTCCCGGTGCTTCCTTTGCTCTTGAGTATGGTCAAAACCAGGCTGCAGAGGGTTTACTGTTCCCCTCCACGTCTGTCTAGCTCCCTGCGGGAGCTCCGACAAGGCAGGACGAGGGCAGGGAGAGAGGAGAAAGGATGCCCACCACCTCCACCGCAGCCGCTGGGGTCTGGTTTACCCTGGCATCAGCAACTGCTGGATCAGGCCTCTGGCCAGCTCAGTGGTGATGGCTGAAATGGGGGTGATTGATTAGCCAGGTTCATTGAGGTGTGCTGCCCAGGACCAGGACTGAGACAGCCAAGCAGGGCCCCCTCTGGTTGTGCTGCTTGTTGTTCATCCCCTTCCAGGAGGATTAGAGCACATGGCAAAAGTTTTTTGGTACGTGTTAAGATTTTCTTCCTGAATTTCATGCCAAGTTCGAGCTCACTAATCTCCCGCTTGGAGCACGACAGATGACTCTTCACCGTGCTGACACAAAGTTTTAATCCCACGCTGGGATCCGTTCATGTGGTACCCACTCGTAATGCCCCTCTCGTCATTTGGGAGGCTTCTGGGGAGCCCACGCACCCCAATTGGGGGTGAAGGTGGCCCTCCAGCCCCCCCTCGGCAGCAGGTCCCTCTCCTCCCCATGCCACGGCCACTGACATCAGCAGACGTCGGCGCAAAGCGGCTCAGGAGGCAGCATGAAAGGATCAAGGAGCAAAGCCGAAAATTGAATTAGCACTTATTAGAAGGGCAGCTGGCAGCTCTGTGGAGCAGCCACGTGCGAAGTCCCAGGTCCGGCGTGTCGCACACGAGCAGCTGTGGCACACGTGGGACAGCCAGGAAGTGCCCCTACGACTCCCACGGTCTGCCTGAATCCAGCATGGTGTGAGAGATGGATCCAGCCCTCCTCCTCCTCCTCCGTGAAGGACACACGTCAGGGCCAAGACGGTGGCGTCTGCATCGGAAACGCTCCGCGTCAGAGAGGCAAGGGAGGCGATGGCATTAGTGAGCTGAAATATCCTGAGCAGGGGGGACCTTGGCATCACAGAGGTGGTGGCCGTGCGTGTCCCCCCATTCCCTGCTTGAGAGCAGTCGCTCATGACTCTGTAGCAGGTGTATTAACCGCCGAGCGTTTGTGCTAATTGCCTTACTAAGCATGGGCAAAGTCCTCATTAGAAAGGAGAGCAAATGGGAGTACTGAGTTAGCATCAAGCCTGTATTTGGGGAAAATTTACGTTGACACTCATATTTAATGCTCCAGCTGTGGCACATTGCAGACCCTGGGGTGAGCAGGATTGATCTCTACATGGATTGAAGTAATCATCATGGGAGACATCAGAATGATGTAGCAAGTCCCCAACAGCACATTTTTGTCTGCAGCCAAGCCGGGCTGCCATGTCCCGGGCATCGGGCGCCAGAGCTAAGGAAGGTCCATGCAGGGGCTGGGTGGGCTTGTCTTATACTGTCAGCTTTTATTTCTGTTGCCATCAGCCCCAGATGGATTGACACATCCTCTGTAATGAGAGCTGTGCCACGGGAGTGGTTTGCAGCTCCACACTTAATGAAAAGTGCCTGGTTACTGTTAATCCTCCTAATAACACCGGGTCTGCTTCTGGATGTAAGTGCTAGTTATTAATTCAAGGAATTTCTTCTTCATTCAAAGGACGTAAAGATCTCTTCCATTGCTTTGTACCTGCCCACCCTCCTTGCAGGCAGTTTGTTCGGTGAGCCAAAAGAATGCTGTTTCACTGCGTCCTATTTGTTAAAAATGCTGCCTGTCCCAAATACAGCATCCTAATATTAAATATTTCACAGTGCCGTGTGGGAACATGCTACCTCATAAGCAATTTAGTGCTTGATGCTTTTGACACTGAATAGTTGAGAGGCCTCAAAACAAGGGCTCATGTGGCAAAGGAGGAAAACTGATTGGGGCCACTGTGGGGCATGGACATAGGCAGCCTTCCTGAGGGTGCTGCTCCGTGGAACAGGTGCTGTGCATGTGAGAGGAGAATCTCAGAAGCAAACTGGAGCCCCAGACACACTCCTCTGGTCTCACTCCTGCAGCTGGGTCCTGCAGTGGTGCTGGCAGGATCTCAGGTAGGAGCGAGCTCTCCTGGAGCCTCCTCTCCCACCAAGACCCATATGGGGTAGACTGGCATTCGATGGAGCTGGTGCAATACCAACCAGCTCATCCAGCAGAGCCTGTGGCACGTTAGCCCCAGCCTGGTTGCTCCCGCAAGGCTTGTTGGCTTCTTGTTGGCTTGCAGAGCAAGCTGTCCTCATCCCCCTTGTAAACATCAGCACACCACTTGCTAATCGCTGTCTTCGCATGAGCAGCTTAAGCTTCCAGCCTTACCTACCACCCTGCTGTTTGGGAGGGAGGTTGCAGGCTGGTGGGGGGACAGGGGTGGGACCACAGGCAGGCACATGTACATGTGGGGAGGAGGAGGAGAGGTCTTTGACCTACACGGCTTCTCAGGGCCCCTCAGGGGCACAGGGCAGCCTCCAGCCCTCTGACCAGCAGCCAGCATTTACCTTGGTTTGACCATGCACAAGTAATTCTCAGACTTCCTAGCACGCCTCACCCTTTCCCTGCATCGTTTTTTTTCCCCATGCACTGAGCACTGGTTCAGATAACGTATTCAAAATCTTGCAGTTTCAAGATTTCCCAGCATATATTGGCAGAGTGCTGCTATTTCCAGGTTCTCCCCTCAGGCACACAGTCCCAGGCTGTGTCGCTGATGGACTTTTTGCTGGCCGAGTCAAAGAAAGGGAAGAGAGTGTCACTGAGGATGGATGCAAAGGACTTCCTTTCTTCTCTGGCAAATGAGAAACCCTGACAACTTCGAGTCACTTAAAATAGTCAATTCAATCTATAACAAATGTTTTGCAATGCTTTGCTTCTATCTTTCTCTTTCTCATCTTTCTCCTTTTCAGTGATGTCGGGGAAGTTTTGTAATGTCCCAATAGTAAGCAGTTTTCTTTAAAATGTCAAAAAAAAATTACTTGGATTTTTCTTTGGGCAGAAATATTTGCCCAATAAAGCACAAATCTACTGCCAGTTTCTTTCAACCCAGGACTGCAGGATTTCAAGACCTATGAAATATTTGTTTGAAAAATGTGGAACAGTTTTATTTGTCAGACTCAGCTCCCCAACACTCCAGCAAGAACACCATAGCTCACAGGAACCTCCCGAGCTCAGTTACACAGATATTAACATTTACTCTGCTGTGATGCTCACAGCTACAGACAATAAGTGATTTTTTCCTTTTTCCAGCACTACCTGAGCTATCCTGGTATCCACGGGGAAACACTAGCATTTTGTACTGAGCACCTATTGAAAACTTTGCTGCATTGACTGACATGATCTGGCTCCAACCAGCCAAACACAGCTCTGCAACACCTTTGTCTGTCAGGCAGTGAGTTGCTGTAGTTATTTACTGCCGCAAGAAAGCCCAACCAGTCAGTCAAATATTTCTCTTTATAGCCAGATTTAGTGCCCAATCCAGAACCAAACAGACAGCAGAATCTAACTGTATGATCTGATTCGTTTTGAACTGGACTTGTCATGGGGCTACATGGCAAAACACCTTCCACCACACGGGTTTTGAAGGTGTCAGTCCCCTGCTTCATGCCCACCCTTTGGCTTGCTGGGGCAAGGAGAAAAGAGGAGAGGGCATCACAACACCTCCTCCACTTTAGTGCTGCAGATATAGGAGAGATGTCCGACATTAGCATTGGGACAGGGAGGGATGCAGACCCCACCACCAGTAGCAATCTGTAGGAGGATCCCTGCAGTGAGACTGTCAGGCACAAGACTTCTCCCAGAGCTTGCCAGGGACCAGTGGGGACAGGAGGTAGGACTAGGCAGCCAGCAAGCCACGAAGGTCAAAGGGGGAATTCTTTGACTGGAGACCCAGGAAAGCGACTTTAGCCCAGTCCCCTGCTTTTCTATCATCTGGGTGCAGAGAGGATGAAGAACAGGCTTGGACAACTAAAGAGATGTTGGAGCAAGTGACTAAAAACATTTCCAAATGCTCCAAATGAAGAAAATTGCTCACATCTTTCCCCTTCCAATGCCCTTTTATGAATATAAAATGAACCTAGCCATCAAAAAACAAGGGTGGGGAGGGGATTAAAAAAAATTAGTAGAAGGCTCCTGTCTTGTAATTCAGGAGTTCCTGCACCATCTATGAGCAAGCTCTAGGGTGCCTCACAGGGAGGAGAGAGGTAGCTCAGTCTTGCAAAACCCATGACTGCAAAGCATTTGGCTAGTAAACTGAAAGCCCAGACAAAATCTTTGTCCCTGCTTTTGCCTGGATGAGCTAGACAAGTGTGTCTTTCTTTTCAAGAGATGGTACTGCTACAGATCCTGCTGTGCATATAGGCTGCAGTTGGCTTCTTTGCTTCTCCCTTTAATTTTCCACAAATATAATCTATCACCAATGCCATGCTTTTCTTTTGTCAGTATGTTACAGGGCTTTACCAGCAAAGCTTTTATTGCAGCTCTCCCTGCAATAAGCTGGTGAATAAAGGTTAAAAAGACCAACCCCAAGCGTATCTGCAAACGGTGCTTGCATAATCGGGGAGCGCTGCTGGTGCAGGGCTTCACTGACGTAACCGGCTGGGGAAAATTGCTGAGGCGCCTGCTGAGGGACAGAAGTGACTAACTCTCATCAGCAGAGTCCCGGCTTCTGAAGGAGCTGCTGCTAAGGCAGTGGGCTAAAAGAGACCCGGAGGGAAGCTGATTTTGAACAGCAAGGGTCTTTTTATTTATTTTTATAAAGAGCACTCTGTGCAGATTGCGTGTGGACTCTTTGTTTGCCTCTGTAGAAATCAGAGGAATAAACAAACCTGGAAGCAACTGCTTGCGCTTGACATCCTTTTGTTGGCATTTATCAGCTGCCAGCAGGATCCCCATGAGTTCCCAAGAGCAGCTGAGACCTGGCCAGACTGCAGGCTATCCCGCTCCAATCCTGCCTCAGATAAGCAGAGCTGTCCTCCAGAGCATCACCCCAATCTTAAAAGGAGCCAAGTATTGCAGCCGAGAGCTTTCTTAAGGAGCCGGAGGCATCAGCTGCAGGTAGCTCGCCTACAGCCAGCCGCATGCTGCCAGGGATGCTGAGCGATACCTGAGGCTGTGCAACACCTGTCTGGAAGCCACAAGGTCTCAAGGGTGAGGAGAGCTGGAGCAAAGACCCAGTGAAAGCCCCAGGGCCAGGGGTTCAGGGTTTGACCCTTGATCTAATCCAGGAACGATTCCACTCATCTTACATGGGGAGACCTGCACCTGCTCAGGGCTGGAGGAGGGAAATGTTAGTTTTCCAGCCTTGGCCCATGACCTTCATGCTTGATGGTAGGCCAGGAGAGCCTTCCAATGCTTCCCACAGGGCAGGCAGGCAGAAGGAGCCAAGGAGAGGGGGAGTCCTTGGCCATGAGCTCCAAAGCAGGGGTGTCCCTACTCTGTGCCAACCCCACAGTCAGAGGTAAGGCACACCTCGTCCCCTGGTCCTCACAGGGGGCCAGGCTGGCAAGGTCCACATTCATGCCGTGACTCCCAGCCCCACGCCTGACCCTTTCACTGTGTGACTTCTGGGCTACAGATGTACAACAATGCTTTCCTGTCCAACACCATGCAACGGTGAAAACCCACCTGGGCTCGGACAAATAGTAAACCAGACTGTGTCTCATCCTCTGCCAAGGTGGAAGGTGGTTACAGATACAGAGCAGAAGCCTCCTGCCCCAGTTTCATCAGGAAAGGCACAAGCTGGACATAAGGAAAGTATCAAATTTGTGCCGCCGGAGCTGGCCACGTCAGGAGAAGGATGTTGGCTTGTCCTGGCTGCAAGAGGTAGCATGGACCATTCTTGCTGTCGCTGGTGGGGACAGAGTAACTGCCCTGGTCCACCCAACGACTGGATGCCAGAACCAAGCAGCATGGAGACTTCTGAGGTGGTACATGCTTGTTCTGAAAGGGACACTGCTGACACAGCTGGAGCATCACCTCTGCCAGGTGTGAACTGCACAAGCAAGTGGGATTTAGTGGCTGGGTATCTCCGGCAAGATGGACAAAGTGAGATCTGAGGCTGGGCAGGCCAGGGGAGCCTGGAAACTTTTCCAAGGCTTCACAATCTTCCTCCAGCTACTTAGGAGGCACAAAGCTTTTGCACAAACATTATCTGCAGTACGGGCCAGCATTATGAATAACCACTTTCTAACAAATCCTGTGCACAAACTACGTTACTACCACCATGTGTACGGAAGATGTAGCTGTATATACAGAGTATTTGCCGTTGTAAATGTACTTACTTAGGCTTTAAATGAGGTTGTTAACCCATGCCTGGTTTTCTGATGATTGATTTAACCAGTGCTAATTGGCTGAAAATGAATGAAGCTACTCATCAAATATTTCTCCCAGTGAAATGTGCTTGCTTCCCTAGGGCAGAGCAGGAGGTGCCCTGGGAGGGAGAGAAAAGCCCTGGGAAGCAAGGATAGCTCAAGCCACAGCTGGGAGTCTGTGGGGAGCCCTAAGGATGCCAGAGGTGCCCATCACAAGCCCAAGGGCTGCACAGCCCCTGGGAAGCCCTGGGCCCTCCATGTCCTGAGCGGTACCAGTTGTCAAGGCACCAAGAAGAGAGATATGGAGCTCTCCAGGTGAACCAGATCAAAAGTGAGTTGTCCCCACCAGATCTGTGACTGCAGAGAAACAAAGACTCCTTCTACGCATCTCTGTTTTGCATCCATGTAAATCCAATCTCCACAGGGGAACTGGGAGCATTCCCTGAATGCATCATCAGCCCTTGTCCACCAGCAGGTAAAGCTGTAGGGAGATGTGGTCCTGGGGTCATGGCCCTGCCCTCGATCCTACCATATCTGTGCCAGTCCAGAGAGATGTTTTGCCTATTCAGAGAGCACACAGACATGTACCAAACCACCAGGCTGGTTGGCATCCCGTTTAAGGCCAACACAAGGCCTGTTGCTGTCTGCCCATACACAGTAGCTTGCTCCTGTTAATATACATGAAGCAAACATCTCTAAGGTAGATGCATATCATATCACAGAAAAATTGTGATTAAAAATCAACTCTGCTGGTGTTTCTTGGTAGCAAACAACACCAGCTTGTGCTGTGTTTTGTAAGAGGTGCTGAAAGGTGTATTCACTTGAAGGCAGTGGGGGAAGTATGCATCATGGAGCCATGCAGTGGCTGAGTTAAGGCTTAATTGCTGAGATAACTCCCTCAAGCAAAAGTAAAGTAGACACGACAGAAAACTGGAAGCCAAAGAAACCATCTTTCCCCTTTTTATAGCTGAATGATCTTTTCTACTCATTTTTAACCTGGGTGCTGCCAGGAGTGTGCAGAACTGCAAAGAGGTGGAGAACTGGTACTTTGAGAGAGTGTCAGCCCATCCCGAGGGTATCAAAAACTGCCCAGAGTTAAATGCTTAGGCAGTGGCGGACTGCATTTTGTTACATTGGCTAGATGAAGGCTCTGAATTAGTGCGTGAAGGAAGCACTGCTCTGCTACATTCCTTCTGCATGACCTCGTGCTGGTCACGTAACTCAATGTGTCTCATTTTCTGGAACAGCATCACCCATCACCCAGATCTGCTGCACACTCAGCTGGTGATTACTGGTGAGGTGGTTTAAGAAGCTGTGCTAGCATTCTCAAAAGAAACCACTACTGAAATTATTTCAAAGCTCAACACCTCAGACTGTCTGGAAATGGTTCAGGACAAGAAAAATGGACTTTTGTGATGTGGGGGCCCTTTAGGGCACAGGATTTGAGCTGGCTCAACAGTGAAGAAAGGATTTGTTTGGTGAGTGAGCGCAGGTGTACTTCCCCCTGCACTGAAAAAGATCTGTGATTGCTTCCTACAAAACAGGTAGAAAGAGACTGCCATATTTTTAGAGTATCTAATGCCACTCCTTGCATACCTCCGGTGCGTTTCCATGCAGCCTGCAAATTCTCATCTGTTCTTGCGGCCTCATGCGTCCAAATGACTGATGTATCATCTACTTTGCAAAGGAAATACACATTAGGAGATATGATCGATAACAGCAAAAAATGTCACCACTCTTACTTTTTTTTTTTTTTTAATCAAACTGATCTTGGGGCCAGTGTAATGAGAAACAAAAAGATGAGGTTGTTAAAGAGGTCACACTCCACCGTTTTCTCAAGCAAGTGGCCTGGGTGCCTGCTCCACCATAGCAGATCTGTTTCTCCACCTAGCTGCATCTCTGGGGAATGTTTTATGGGGGCAGATGGAGCTTGAAGCACAACCTTTAGGACCTCCATCCACCCATCCCTGCCAGCACGCACCTCTTTTGCTGAAGAGTCTGTGCACCGTACTTTGCATGGCTGAGTTTTCCCAGGCTGCAAGTGGTGGTCACCTTAGTGTCTGTGTGAGGTGCCCAGCTTGGAGCTTGAAAAGCTGGTGTCTCTCAGCTTCCCACAGCATAACAAGAGCGAGGAACCGGCTCTAAGTAACTCCAAAACAAGTTCAGGAGGGCCAGAACAGGCCAAGTCAATGGCACAGAGTTCACTTTCCAGCAATATTAGTCATCTATCACTTTTCTTCTGTTTCCCCACTTTCTTTCCACTCAGATTCACAAGCACGCTCTGTCACAAAAAAGTTTCAAAGCTCCAAAATGGGGAGGAGAAAAAAGACAGGTTTTTCCCTCAGTTAAAGCTTGAAAGCCACCTCCATTGTGCCATCTGAAGGAACTCTGAGTGTAGGAAAAAAATAAAGATTATATTGCAGAAAAATTCTGAACTATAAGAATATTGCACCCATAAAAAAGCCAGCCCAAGATTATAAAACTTTAACAGCATTAGTGTTAAAAATGCAGAGGGGACCAACAGAGAGCAGAAGGGAGAGTAGTAAAGAAAACAAGAACCTGGCAGGCGGAAATACACAAAAATAATGTGGCTCAGCTCAGGCACTCTAGACACCAGCCCAACGTGAACTAAATACTTTGTCACCCCAGCGTGAACCTTTTGTCAGCAACAGCTATTGGGGACAGCATGGGTCAAAGGGAAATGGGTGCAAAGGCATGGGATTCATGAGCAGAAAGAGAATCGGAGGTAAAGAAAGAGCACATGACATCAAGGGGACAAGGATATCTCCAACCCAGAAAGGACCACTATTTGCAATTGCAAGACTGACAGCTACGGCTTTTCATGAAGCCATCAAGCCAGGGACTGTGGGAGGGGATGGGAGAAGAGCCGAAATCATAACTGGGCTTGGGGAAAGAGAAGTGGCTCGGGAGGGCAGCAGGGGTAGCCATGCACCAGTCCTTCCAGCCTCCACAGGATAAAGGTTTTGGGACAAGCTCTGCAGGAAGGATGGAGAAATACAAGACGGTGCACAATAAATCAAGCAAAGGAGGGGATAGGTTTCCCAGCTGTAGTCTGTGCCTGACTTGCTTGAGTCAGGACACGGGGGAGACCAGGTCTGCCTGATTTCTTGTTGCCAAGCAGGAATGTGCTCATTAAGATGAGGTGTAGTGAAAGAGATTTAGTCTGGGTCAAGAACCAGCCAATGGGTAGAAAACAGGCTGTGCTGAAAGAGGAATTAAAATTTGGCAGCAAGTTCCTGGTGGAGTTCATCGAGGAGCTGTTTTGGATGCTATCTTAATCCGTATTTTCTTTAAATGACCCTAGCAGGGAGAGCAGGAATGACGTGAAGTTAGGAGTCACTGCTAGTGCTGACAAGAGTTGGAATATTATGTAGGAGGAGCTGGGTGCCCTTAAGGATGAGACTGAGACAAATGGGATGTAATTTAGCAGTAAAAAATGCGCCGCCATGTACTTGGACATGAGAAACAAGAATTTCTGCTATATGCTGGCAGCTTATCCACAAAGCAGCAGAGATAGATTGCTCGGGCATGAGATGGCTCTGAGCCACGAGCATCTCAGGGCTAAGAAAAGGCAAATGGAAACGGAGGCAGTATCAGCTAGAATATTTTCAGAAGGGCCTGGAGAGAGCAATGCCAGGGGACGAGGACCCGCTGAGACCTCAGCAGTGCTTGGGACCATGCCTGAGCTGCTGGGGACATCTCCTTGTGCCAGCTCAGCTCCTTGTGCCTCTGCCCTGCACCCTGACAGGCCCTGGCATCTCTGCATGGGGATGTGCCCACCCTCCATAATCCCTTTTTTCCCTGACATGTCCACTAAGCAGAGAGAGGAGTTATTTAAGCTTGAAGATAATGTTGGCCATTGAGCAAATGCCTCTAAACTATCCCTGACTACGTTTAGACAAGAAATGACAGAATTAATGACTGCTAGAGGAATGAAATTCTGTGAAGGCATTCCTGCAGGAATCCTAGGAGCAAAGTACTGCCTAGTTTTAAGCTGGAGCTTTGCAAGCCTATGAAGGGGATTGCATAACATGACTATGTGTGACAGAAGAAGATGTGACACAACAACCCAGGAGATCCTGTCCAGTCCCATGATTTTAAACTCGTTTTCTGTAAGAAGAGCTATAGAAATCGATAGAACAGGGGCATCCAGCTAAGCGCTGGTATTAAATCTGCAGATGAATCATGGTCTGTACTTTGGGACAAATAAACAAGGTATGGTTTTTTCAGACTTGTCTTTGGAAAGCCCCACTCACGACCTGAGAATTTAGAGTTTCCAGGGAAAGGCAAGAAAAGGAAGTCAAGATAGACAAAGCCACTGCATTGAAATGCCTCCTTTGAAGGGCAGTGCAGATCTCTGCTGTGCTTCTAACATGGCAGCATCAGGACAGACACAGCTCTTACCTGTGCCAACTGTCCCACAGGCTTGAAGGGACCTCTGTTCTGCCTGCCCAGACTAGAAAGCCCAAAATCAGCCCGTTCTCTTAATCCAGCTCCGAAGTTGTATGTGTGGGCAACAAACAAAGCCATAACTAGAATCTACCTGAATGTTACCTTCTTCTAGGGTCTGGCCTCAACACAAAGAGAATTTTTATGGTGCTCACCTGGAGTAAATTGAAAAACCATAAATGTTCCCATCACACCCTTTTTAATTAAAGTGACAAAAAGTCACGACCAAAAGGACAGTGACCAGCTTTACCAATCACTGCATGTCCTGTGAATGGGTTGGGACGGCCAATGCGTGTCAAGGCGAGCAGGGTGGTCACCTCACACAGTCATTGGTGGCTGGAGCGTCCAAGCAAGTCCATAGCAAGGGGAGCATCTCAAGGGCTACGGCGCATCTCTGCTGTCCCCAGGGTTGGGGTTTTGGGGCATGCTGGGCTCATGATAAGCTAGACAGCAACAAGGGCCATTTCCGAGGCTGTGTGGGATGCCATCAGCATCTTGAGCAAGGCAGACCCATCTTACTGTCATGTGTACAGAAAAGGGAAATCGTCATATGAAAAAAGGGTTGGTACACCAAAAGTATCAGAAGAAGGTTCACATAAAGGTAGAGGGTGTCCAGCCCACAGTGTAGGGAGTGACGTCCCTAGACAATGTTGGTGATACCTCTAGTAACAGAGCAGGTGTCTTCACCAAGAGGGGACACAGCGTCCTTCAGGCTCATGTCTGACAGTATATTTAGAGGGTGGCTTAGGCCAATAAGGACACTGCCCTTCACCTTCACTGCACTGTTAGGGCTGGGACATGTTACCTCTTCTGTTCATTTATTTTATTCTAAAAAACTCCTCCTGTCCCTGTTGCCCACTTCCTCCAAGGCACTACCGTCTCTTGCGAGAGGTTTTCATTATCGTATCTGCTGTCAAAGTGTAGTTTGAGAGAGGACCTTCTAACATCAGTTCCCTCCTGCATCTCACCTTCCTCAAGGGTGTTCTGATGGTCAAGCTGATCTGTACAGTAGACCAGGAGGACAAACATGAGGGGATGTTGGGGACCTGCAAAGGAGAATTTCTGGGACTTGTGATTGCACTGAAAATAGCAGTTGACTTCTCCTGTGCTGCAGACTGGCTTTCAGAAAGCTTTATCTGTCTTATTACAAACATGTGATTCATTCTTTTATTCTGACAGTGACAACAGCACCATCAGAAGGAGAAGTAAATGGAGAGTAATTGCAGGAAATAACATGCAAAAGATGACCACCTTTTGCCCGGGGACTGTATTTTTCTCCCGTCTCTTACATAGTCGCTGGAGTTCATAGCAGATAGAGCTTGTGGCATGGGAGCACATCATGGGTTCATGGATGCCTTTGGGTCTCGATGGTCTAGGGCACTACGGCCCCTACAGAGAATGACTCTCCACCCACACCAAGGGCTACATTTCGTTTCATCTGCAGAGCTGTGGAAATCTCCTCTTGACAGAAAGAGTGCCGGGGTGCCCCTCCAAGCGCTCTGTATGCACACACCAGCTTTGCTCTGAGTACATCAGCTGTAGAGCAATGAGTTTGGCACAAGACCAAACGTAATGCCAAATAATCCTCGCACCTGACTCCCATACTCCATGCCATCAAGTCAGACCACCCAGCCCTGCTGCAGCTGTTCTCTGTACCCTGCCTCATGACAACTTGACAGCAAAGATGTGTGTGCAGACTCTCTAGCACCCCTGCACTGGAGACCCAGGCTGCAGTGACACCTTCTCTGCAGTGACCTGCCAGCCCCACGCACATATTCACTGCACAGGCTGACAAAGCCACCAGCCCGTCTCTTCAGGGACCAAGTGGCGCTGGGGGACTTGCCTGAGCAGACCTCCAGCTCTCCCAAGCCTTTCTCCTCCAGGGGAGAAAGACCAGGCATCTGGTTAAATATCTCACTGATCGTTCCCCTTTCCTACCGTGTCTCGTGCCTTGAGGGGTGCTTGCTGACCTGACAGCCCACCACTGTAAGATGGAAATCATTTTGCCTCCTTGGCTCACTGCAGGGGGCAGGGCAGGCTGGAGTACAGGAACAAGAAGCAGGAGAACTTCTTAGACCTTCTGTCTAGCTTTAAACCTGAAATGCAGGCGATGAAGGGTCAGCTGCTGAACATCGAAGTACCCACAGCACTCCATCCTGTGGCAGCTGGGAAGACGCAATGACCTCCAGTGAAAAGACGCAGACTAATTCCACTATCTTTGACCCTTTTAGAAGAATTTGTTTTTTTCCCTCAAGAGTGGAAGGATTGATTTAAAATCTAGCGGTCAATTCACTCTGGCCTCTAGCTTGCTTTTAAAGCATTGGTCCTATGAGAATTCCCCACTTAACTTCACCTCCTTCCCTCCCCAGTGCAAGGCAGACTTCTCCATCTCCTAGCAGCCCAGCCTGGCATCCTGAAGTAACACTCCCTTCAGCAGTTTATCTTCTGCCAAACAAAAGAAAATCAAACCCCTTGATCCTCGCTCAGGAAACCAGAGCACTTCTGCATAAACTCTACATGTTAACAGGCTCTGGCCCCACTAAACCTGACTGGAGGAAGCAATAACTTCATCGGTAGCCAGCTCCTCTCTTCCCATGGCAGAAGGACTTGCACAGCATGGGGTGGGCTGGCCTGGGGAATAGGTCAGGGTCACCCCCAGCTGAGCTGGAGAGGGGCAAAGCAATGTACTCTGCTTTCCTAGAGGCAGCTGGGTGGCGGATCTCGGAACCAGCCTCCTGCGAGCACCAGGGGAAGCTGGAAACTGTAAGATGGCATGCAGCGAATGCCACCTAGCCAGATCTGCAGCCTTCTGCTGAAGGGTATTTACTGATTTTGACTGTACTGGATTTCTTAGTCAAGACAGGCTTTGGCCATCTCTGGGAAAGGCTGATGGTCCCTTGCTGAGAGCTTTTGCCTGGCATGTGGGACACCAAGATCTGGGACTGCATCTGAGCAGGGACGCAAACCTTGTTCTCCCACATCCTGAGCAAGGGAAAGCTGCCAAGGGGTACAGTCTGTCGCGGGGCCTGGCTCTTCCCAGCCCGGCACACCCCGTTTTGTTCATCGTGACGCACACCCCCCCCCGTCAGCCAAAACGCAGACTACGCAGACGCTCCTGCAAAGCTGTCCTGCGTCAGTGCGTGGAACAGCTCCCCGGGATGACGGGCTGATGTGCCTGAGTCCATCCAGACTTGCCAGGACAGGGGAGCGTGCTGTGCCCGCTGTGCCCCAGCCTGTGTTGCCTGGGGGAGGCCTTGGGTTTCACTGTCAACTGGCACGGAGCAGGGGTCAGACCCTGCCCGGGCCACGAGCCCCTACCTCCATGGCAAGAGTCCCATCCCTCCAGCCAGGATAGGGGTCACTTCTTAGCTCACGCAGCTATCGGAGAGGCTTTAACCTCTTTCATGTGGGTTTTTTGGGGAAAAGACTGGCCTGCCAGAGGGTCTCTTTTCCTTTGTGAGTCCACTCCCTGCCCTCCCAGCTGTGATTTTCAGAAACACTGCTCTCTGCTCTTCCTTCTTGGGCCGGAAAGTTCACCAGAGGGGATGTGTCTCTCCCATCTGTGGGGAGAGCCCTCAACCTGCAGGTAATCACAAACGGTCTTGGGTGCCCACCTGAGAGCACGGGTGCTGGCATGGGGTGGCCGGCAAAGCTCCCCGTCCCTCTTGCACCTTACATTTGTCTTGGACCCGTGCGACATCCTGATGCAAGAGACACGCTGCATGGAAGAAACTCCATGTAGCTGCATTACGCCTCTCAGAAGTGAGCTGATCAATCAGTCTAAAGAAATTCTATTTGTTCGGCTTGTCAGAGGGAAAGCCGGGAGGTGACTTGACCACGGCTGACAACCCCCCAGGGAAGACCCACATGCCTGGTGGATCCACCGCCCCGGTGAGAAGAGGCATGACATGATGTGTGCCTGAGCACCCAGGTGGGCCAGCTCGGGTCAGGAATAAAGGCGTGCCTTCACGCACGAGGGTAATTAACCACTTCAACAGCTTACCCAGGGACATGACACAATGGCTTGCAGCCTTTAAATCAGGACTGACTCCTTTTCCCAAAGATTTATTAGATCTCCAAAGAAAGTCCTGGGCTTGACGCACAAATCATGCTCTGTGTTCTATCAGGGGTCATGCTAGCCAACCATAATGGCTCCTTCTGGCCTTGAAATTTATGGTTGGTGTCAGAGGGACAAATAACTCCTCCATCAGGCACTGGTGGAGGAGAGAGAGCTCCCAGGGCATGGCCACCTTCAAGGAGAGTGTGGCAGAAACGCTGCCGAGGTGGCCCCATCCTTCCAGTGCTGTGCCATGTAGCCGCGCGGGGACACAGCCCTTGTCCTCCTCTGGGCTGACCACGGAGGGGCAGAGCCCTGCACGGCCCAAAGCCCTCACTGAAAAGGGGAGAGTGAGCTGCCAGAAGGAAAGGGATGATAAATGTTCTGCTTATCTTTTAGGCAGATTTTGTTAGGCAGACGACTTCTAAAAAAAAAAAATTTCTGTCAATCCTGTTTTAATCTGTTTGCAGCACAAGGATCTGCAACGTCTCAGCAAATGTCGTCTGCCTTGGGATGGCACAGTGAGACCGGAGGGGGAAATTCAGGCTCCTCCTTCCCCACACCGCCTGTCCCTCCGTAACACTCGCCTGACGCAAATTGCCATTTCCTAAGCGAGCCACTGGTTCCACTTGTACAGAGACTTCTAATTTTCTCTCCACACAACGATTGCGGCGAAGGCTCTGCGAGAGGGAGGGGGAAATCTCTGTAAAATCGTAACCCTGAGGGTAAATCTTCGACAGGAGCTGCACAGTTTTAGCTGTGCAACTGTCATTTACATTAATGGGAGACATGCAGCTAAATAAGCGTACTGGAAATACCCCGGTCCCCAGCTGCCCAGTATAAATAATAATAATAATAATAATAGTAATAAAAAAACAGAGAGCAAGGAACAAAAAGGTTCTGTTCTCCCACCACAGGAGGCAGAGAGAAGACCCATGGCAGAAGCAGAAATGCCACTCACTCCTCACCTGTCATGGTGCAGGGCAGCAGGGAATAAGCATTCATGATGCTGGGAGAAGGCCGGCAGCTCTCTGGGCATGTGTTACTGTAAATTTGAAATTAGAGCCACTGAGGGGATGCAAAATGACAAACCCAGCTGCTGGTGGGGGTGCTGGCTGCCAGCAGAGTAAAGGGTCAATTGTTTACCATTTGCTAAAGGACACCGCTTTCTGCTGTCACGCTGAAATACGTGTGAAGCGTCTCTTCATCCCTCCAGCACGTGGGCTGGCGGAGGCCCCCCCAGCCCTTCCCTCTGCCAGAGCAGGGCTTGGGGCTGGGGCATCCCAGCGTGACTCTTGGCTGTGCCAGGATCGGGCTCTGCGGGAACGGCCAGAGCCGCCCGGGAGCGTTGCCTGCCTGTGCTGGCTCCCCTCGGGCCACCCCCCGATGGGGCTTTGAACCCCCTCGGAGGTCAGGGCGGGGATGGAGGCACGCAGCTGGCACCTCCTCGCACCCCAGCTCCTGAAATCTCGGCTTCCCCAGCGCGAGCAGAGAGCACCGGGTGCCACATGCTGCTGCGGGGCTGCACAGGGCAGGGCAGCTGTGGGTGGGCACGGCACACCTGCGGTCGGGTCTGGGACAGGATCCATGCTCGGGATAGCCCCGGCTCCAGCTGCTCCGCTTCGCCTACTGCAGCAAGACGTGTGGCTTGCAAAAGCAACAGGGGAGAACTGGCATTTTATAAAGGGTGTGTGTGCAAATAAAACAGATGGCGAGGGTGTTTACATTAGCACTCATGCTGGAAGTGCTTAGATTATCTTCCTTCTTAGCTAAATTAGGACCCAATTTGGGCTGTGAGCTTCGCTTTTAAAATCACTGTTCTTCCTGCTGTTGGTGAATGTGGGCTCCCATGGAAATCTTCATTCATCAAAACTTTCCCCAAGTCTGACCAATACCTTCTATATTTGGGGCCCCGACAAGTCAGGGCACTTCATGAGCGCTGGTGACTGCTTAATCATAGGGCCCTCATGAGGTTCAATCATGCTAAATAAGTCATCAAGGCCATGAGTCATGTCACAGGTGGGCTCCACAGCAATTCAAGGATGAGACACTTCATCCAGATTTATTTCATGATATCATCACCCAGAAGAAAACTCATTTAAAAGAAGTATTTCCAAGCCTCACATCCCACCTCTTCGACTTCAGCTAGCAGTCTGTCCTTGCTGGCTTCTCAGACAGTCAGCCAGAGGAGCAAGAGGTGCTACTCCAACATCTGGGCTTGAAGGAAGAGGCTTCAGTGAAGGTCTGACTTGACCTTCACTTGCTTGTTGTCTACCTAGGCTTTCCTCCAAGGGCTGGGCATTTGGCAAGGCTTCTCCCTGGCTGGAGGGACAGCATTATCCTCTGGGGACTTGCAGCAGTCGGGCACAAAACAAGCAGTGCTTCTTTGATGATAAGCCAAGGGGGAGGTATAAAGCCTGTATAAAACCATCTGTTGAAACATCTCGGCTACAGCGTTAATACCCCCCGTCTTGTGTCACCGCAAGGGCAGCCACACATGATTGACACTTGGCTGTTGGCGTTGGTGGATCATTCCCGCTGGCTGCAGACAGCTGTTCGAGAGCTGTTTGTGCACTCTTAGTATGCTCTGTGCAATGTGCCTGAGGGATGGGAGGAGTTTTATGGCCAAGCTTTCCATAATTGTGAGTATTCAGGCAAGGGTCTGGGTGCCTCGTGCCCATCTGCAGTGCTGGGCTCTCAGGGGCAGCAGCCCAGAAACACGGGCAAGCCGTGGCTGCTGGCACCCTGCTCACCATGGGCACACCTCCATTTTTGAAGAGCCACGTCTAAGGCGAACAAAGTGAAGACGTGAGCTTTCTGCATGCTCCAGTGAAGCAAAAACGCCCAGCTGTTCATCTTCTGGTCACAGGCATGCAGCTTCTCCCTGCTTATTTATCAGATGGAGAGTAAAGGAAACGTTTCCGCCTGCAATCTGTGATCTGAAATACTAGTGGTAAGTCCTGTGTCAGTACTGTGTCCAGTTCTGGTCTCTCCAGTTCAAGAAAGATGAGGAGCTACTGGAGAGAGTCCAGCAGAAGGCTACGAGGATGATGAGGGGACTGGAGCATCTCTCCTACGAGGGGAGGCTGAGGGAGCTGGGCTTGTTTAGCCTGAAGAAGAGAAGGCTGAGAGGGGACCTTAGAAATGCCTACAAATATCTGCAGAGTGGGTGTCAGGAGG
>Ga0181612_179612_pt1 | contig 33925 bp, 20 predicted proteins | sample HoacroProtozoa21_FD_119630 | JGI IMG/M metagenome (GOLD analysis project Ga0181612, IMG submission 119630) | Hoatzin crop microbial communities from Cojedes, Venezuel. Combined Assembly of Gp0051906, Gp0051904, Gp0051908 | reverse complement strand
GGATAAAGGCAGACAACCAATTACAGTCTTAGACTTTCAAAGCTTATTTTGCTGCCTTTAGAAATAAGCATCACATGCTCTTTCCACCAGATGCTGAGTTAAGGGGGGGAGAGGGGGGTGTAAGAGGGGAGGGAGGAGGAGGAATGAAGGAGAGCAGAGGGCCCTTGAGTCTACCCTTTCCAGCAAACCCACGCAGCAAATCAGCCCTCCTCTGTCAGACAGGGTTTGCTTGGGAAGAACCTTTTACGTTCCAGTGAGTGACTTGTCTAAATAGAACTAATTTTAGCTAGGACATTTACCACACAGGAGTGATACACTTAGAAAAGGACTTTTGTCCTTCAAAAGGGCTAGTAACAATGTGAGAAGAGAAATATTCGCAACAGTTGCAAAGAAAATTACAATAACTGAGCAAAATATTATCCCCGACACTGGGATGATCAACATGAACACCAATACTGAAGAAGCAGCCTTTAGCTAATTGTCTCCTTCAATATACAAAATTTTGACCAAATGCCCACACATTTTTTTTTTCCAACATGAACTCACCTTTTGACCAGAGATAAGAGATCTAAGAGGAAATGCCCACAGAATCTATGTGAATATGTATAGAGACACACAATATATTTAAAAAAAAACTACTTTATACAACATCAGATGAGGTAGTGAAAGGTAACTGAAGGGAAAAATGGAAGAGGAATGGGATGGACAGGAGGGGGAATCTGGGACACTACAAGAAGGCTCTCGGCTCTTGTATAACGTGATAGATTTTAAGCCTTTAGGGGGAGAACTGGCTGAGCGCCGTTACAGTGCAGCGTGACCGCGCTGCCACATGGGTTGTCTCTGCTACAACTCTATTAATAGGAGAGAAGATTAGAGAGGTTTGACTACATGCAGTCTATATCTACCAATATAATTCCTGCTCGCTCCCCCCGCTGCATTTCTTCTCATTGCCACAGAGACGCTGAGGGGTGTCAGAACGCAAACAACCCCCCAGAAGGGCCCACTGGAGCCAACTGCCGCACAAGACCGCCCCTCACTCAGCTGAGTAACCCCTTGAGGTACTTGCTGGCCCCAATTCTTCACATCTGACAAAGCATTCAAACTTTTGTTTACATCTATTGAAAATTAACAGGCTTTAAACACAGACTTAACTTTTAGTACTTCAGTGAATTGCAGAGTTTAGGCCTCAGTGGGTGTACGTATAATGAGTTGTGTTTGCTGTGCCCAAATAATAAATACGAACGCCCTCTGGGCATGACATGTACTGTTTTTTTGCTCTTGCTTCTCACTTTCTTGTTACAATGCGAGTTCTATTCCACATCCCCATTCTGTGTGTGTAATGTGCCTGACCCCTATAAAGATGGTCAAATAAATATCTGGTGACCTCACAAGTATGAAAATAAGCTTATTTGAAAGAAAAAGTATATCTTCAGGGGGTTTGGCAGTAACTTTCAATTATTTTTAATTGCCTGGAAAATTAAAGTGAGAAAATAGTATGGTATAAATGTTAGGGCACATTATTAAGCCGTTTTCATAACATCTTAGCCATAAGCTTAATAGACAAGAAGGTTTTTTTTAACCCTCGGTCATCTGTTCAATATGAATGGACTGTCTGTTCCCATACTTCCTCAAGGGGTAACTGAACTGAAATATTCCATGATAGAAACCAGATTCAGTTTGACCTGGTAGGCAACAAGAACTCCACAGAACCTTCAAAATTTGGGTTTAATTACAAACCACCATGGAGTCTGGACTGCAGCCTGAGATCAGAAATACAAAGAAAGGAGTCGCGAGAAAGTTTGGAGCTATAAACGCCAGCTTCCCTTCCCCCACTTTCCTTTTCTTAAACCATGGGATGGATTTTTTTCTTCTTATTGTCAACACAACTGACTTACAAAGTGCAAAGTAAGCAAGATTTCCAAGGTAACAGTCTAATTTCGCCCTTCTTTCGTCTTGTGGAATTCTGCCATCACAACACTGACACCGCATCAAACGCTTCATGGGAATCAACACAGAATTGAAATTCAGCCCTGGTATCGTGATGGCTTCAAAGTCTCATATTTTATTTTCTTCTTTTGTCTGAGACTGAAGCCTCAAAACCATTTGTGCGTTGAACTTTTCTACTGAAGCCTCTACTGCAGTGATTGAAACACACCAGACTTCCAGAAGTACTGCATGCTAAAAGCCACCATGAGCAGCCTAGCCCAAAGGAAGCCAGCAAAACCTTACATAAGCGTAGGTTTGTGGCCTTCCATATTCTGGGCAGAGCAGATTGTGCTGGATTTTTGCCAAAGTTGTGGTACAAATTAGCCTGACCCAAAAGTCTTGGGTCAAGGAAAAGAATGAATCAGGCCCTCACTCCACGAAAGCAAACACCGTAACATCAGCATGAGCAGAAGGAGGAAGATCAGACCTGTGCGAACGGAGCGTAACTCCTCAGTAACACAAAGAGTTTCACAGAATCTGCTTTTCAACGCTGTTTTAATACATGCAGTATGCAGCAAATTAAAAAAAAAAAAAAACAACCAAAAAAAACAGGGAAAGAGGTGGTGTGTATCCATCTAGAACAGGGACCGAAAATCTCTGTCTAATGACAGAAGCTGAAGTGAGGGTGGATCATGCACAGAAGGGAACTTCATAACCACAGGCTGAGTCTTGTACAGGAAATTGTGATAACAGACACGAGGGGCTTAGATCTGTGGGGTGGCATAAGAAATCGCAAACATCTGCAGCCAGACACACGCTCCCTTGCTTCTGGAAGGAAGGACGGAAGCAAGGACAGACGGAAGGAGAGCACTACCAGTTCTTTTCAAGAGGACAAATCTGGGCACGAGGTCCTGTGCTGCTGGTCCTTGCAGCACTATTGTGTATTCCTGGACAATTCGATACATACGTGCACCACGTACACCAGGCTAAGGCATTCCGTTAGATGCCTGCACTTGTTGCATACACATTTATTGTTACTACAGAGAGACAAGAACGAAGACCAGGAAGACGACTGTGTGGAAAAATGGTCCAAAAAGGACCAAAACCATTTTGCTTCTTGGTAAGAGAAATTCCTTCTCTTCTGTAGCTCTGGAAGATAATTTTCTTTATTCTCTCTCTATAATGTTGCCATGAAACCCCGCCTCCCCAAAGGAAACAAATCCATAAAAGACTACTTGTTGTGTAACCTTCAAGAATCTGCCTTAAATACAGCAGGTAACAGACTAATGAAAATCCAAGCAAACGATCTACCCCAGTGTCACTCATCGTGCCAGCACAATCCGTCCCATCTGACACTAAGAATCAAACAAGGCAGTCCTCCAGGACTGCAAGACGAGTAGTCCTACGGCTTGCTTTGATCTTTTAAGTTCCCCATAAGGATAATTTAACTAATCTTACATTGCCAGAACTTTACTTAGTTTAAAGCATGTATAAAAGAAACACAAAGCTGTGAGAATAAACTGACGTTAAGGACTTCACATATTTGCAAACCACCACACACTGAAGTGTCTTGTAGCACTGAAACACCACAGGAAAAAATGCGCAACTCACACATGAAAGAAAAATCCACAATTAGACTGACTACCCATTCACTTGTGCAACCCAGCACAAAATGGAGAGCCTGGACAGACAAAGTCACGGTTCAGATGTTACTGTTAAAAGGTGGCATTAGGGGTGAAGAGATGTTCCAGCTAACAATTTTTATTTATTTTATTCGCTGCTTAACCATGAGACTATATATGTCACCAATTCCAATCCCTCAATCTTTACTGATCTCAGACTAAAGATCTCTCCCGTTCTGTTTTGCTGAGATTGGACTTAAAAAAACCCCCCACAACGTGTTAGCTTGAAGGTTTAATGCAATATGCCTACATCAGTTGAAGCCCAAGACCTGCACTGGCAACAGAGCAATGAAATACTACACTGGTCACCATCCTAGCTGCCCAAGGTGTGTAGCTGGCTGGCTGAAGTCATACGTGACTGCGTGCCAGGCACCAGCCTGGCAGAAGAGGCCTGAGAAGTTAATGTACCATACACAAATCAAGCCAAAGTGGACAAGATGGGTTTGCTGGAGAGAAGCCTCCAGACAGGGTAGATTTTTGTCTCCCCAAGGAAGAAACTAACAGCCTGCTGGTATAAATGCATCATACTGTCTATGGTGTAAATTTAGCTTAGAAAGCGTGAATCAGAGGGAAGCTGACATTTCACCTAAAGAAAAACTATTAAGGCTGAGAAAAATAAAAGTTCATCTCAAGGAGAATCTTGTCAGCCAACAACGGGAAGAACATTTATCACCTTTATGTAGATACAAAACTAAATTTACCCGGTGCAACAGCCAAAAGCTTCAAAGGCCTTGAACACATTAAGGCAAAAAACCTTTGCAATCATCTAAGCTCTCCCATACCTGTAGCTTGAGGACTATATAAAAAAAAAATTGGGCAGGTCCTCCCAACCACCATAGCAAGATTTCTGCTTAAGAGGGCAAAGAACTGAATTATGCTGCAAATTCACCACCTCTGCTAAACTCTCTCCAACAAACTTGCAATCCTATTTCTCAACAAGACCAAGTTTAGTCCACTTCCATAGGAAAAAGGCTGAGCCATTACTGTACAGAAATAAAATTCTTCAAATGGAACAGAGAATGGAGGTAAAGCAGCAAATTTCGGGAGTAGGGAAGGAAAAAATATTTGAAATACCAAATAGAATCCCAAACCTTTATTAAAGAATACAGATTAATTTTGCGGGAGAGAAGTTTACCATTTCAACTGCTGTTGCTGCTCAAGGAGAAAGAAGGAACTGCAAGAAACCAGGCAAATAATGCCTGGCTCAGCTGTTCAGGGTAGCAGCTGTCCCGAAATCCTCATTGGAGGGAACAAGCCAGGAGGTCATGGAAGTCATGATTATTTGGAATGAAGAGGGGAAACAATAGGTTGGGGCCCTCCGTCTTCTTGCCTTTCTCATGTCTTTTGTTAGTTGCTGCCTTCTCAGAATAGCAGTTGGAGGCTTTCAGTTCTTCAGCAATGGGTAGTATAACCCAGCTCAAAACAGAGACAGTCCCTTGAAATTTAGTCTTCTCAGATCCCTCTCCTCTGTTGAGTTTCTCTCCTAGGGCAAAGCTAATGCCGTGCTGCAGGAGATATGACAACTACCAAACCTGCCAAAAGCACTGCTTTGCCTGCAGGAGGGAACACTGCTGTTGCTCCAGTCATCACCAGGAAACTTTACACAGAGGGTTTCAAAAAGGTTAGTGGAGACACTCGTTCTGTTCGTATACGGTATAACAGAGCTTGGAGCACCTTGAGGGCTACCAGGGCTTGTTAACAGTTCACAAAGTTTAGTGAACAAAAATGGCCAAAAATTGGTTTGTTAAGATTTTGGACATCATGGTAAAACATGATTCTTGTCTTGCCTCTCACACTGCAGACTTTCACGACCTTGGGCAAGTCACTTAACCCTGCTCAAACTAATGCTTATGTCGCCCAGGAATGCTGTGAAGCTGATTAATTTGCAGAAGAGCTTTAAAATGGCAATCCTTACATAAAAGTATAGTCTAACTGTTCTGGCTTAGTAGAGTTAAACTGAGAGTGTAAGTAAGGACCTCAGTGCAAAATGCAGCTTCCTCAGAATTTCAGATAAAGAGACAGGCAGAAAAGACTGAGTTTTCTTGCAGAATTTTTATAACCAAGACTCACATATCCTGACTCCCACTTCATGCGAGCTTGGAGAGAAACAAGTCTTCATTTTCACTCTGGGATGAAACTGTAGTCCTGCTGACTCAAAAGATAAGGCAAAACAACGTAAAAAAATGTAGTAACTTTAATTTAGGATTAGAAGTCAGTGGTAGACGTTCCTTGCCTATAGTAGTAAGGATGAACACACTGCCTGCTGAAAGCTACACTGCAAGTAACAGCAGGGTAAACCTAAGATCAGAGAAAAAAACATTTCTCATTTTAAATCAGTGGGGTTTCCCCACCTTTTGTTTTTTCTCCAGTTTTAATACTGATTCACAGATTAAGGATTTTTGTTGGCTGCCATCAGAGTTGTTTAATGGGATACTTCTTGTGTTAGAATCTTGGTACAGAGACCCATGTATGGATTTGAATAACACCTTGAAAGGACAGTGAGTGTAATAAGGCAGCAGACAGACTGAAAGAAGATTAAAACTTCACCTGATCCCCACCTCCCAGGCAAAGAATGATAACTCCTCCCCTTTCTCCATCCTACCCATACCTGACTCCTGACACCATATTAAGAGGCAGAGGGCACAAGAATAAAAACCCAACAAAATTCAGAAGGTTTCATTTTATGTTTGGGACAGGTTTAATCTGTTCGCACGGGAGATGAAACCACAGTATAGTTCAGTGAATTTCATTCTGGATATCCACCATCAGTAGACTTGAAATATCCTGTTGTAAAGTGCCATGTGATTTACAACATCACCATACTGTTTGAGAGCTAAAGCTTTTGGTTTTTTCTCATGGTATTTGGCTTGGCTTGGTTTTCTGAACTGCTGTTGCTCTCAGGTTCAACAGGAGACATGTTTCTCTAAGATGATTTCTCTGTGGCTGAGGATTTAATCAGATCAAAGTAGTGATTAAAACATGGACTATAACCACAAGCCTAAAAGGGATAGCTGCAACATTAAGCCCTCCTACATTCTCCTTTAAAATCGGAAGTGAAGCAATATCTATCTCTGGCAAAGGTATGCTTTTAAAATATCTTGAAAATTTGCTACCTTCCGAGTCACCTTTCCTCTGGATAGGGTCCAATGCTACTGGTACGTACCAAGAAACTAAGATATGCAAATGAATTAAGGGCTGCACTTCATGTGAATGCATTAACACCATCAAGACATCCTTGAAGGTGGGTTTTCTGACACTCACTTTTACTCCAACACATCCACTGTAAATTTCCAGCACAGCTACCTCAGACCCTGTCAGTGCTCTTGACATTCTTTCCTACAGTTTTCCGCTTGCTGCTTCGTAGGTCTGTGGTTCTTTTCATCCATCCAAAGACAGCATGATAGCATGTTTAGAGTGGTGAGAAACAGGAGTATAAAAAATGTAAATGGAGCAAAATTTCCACAGCTCTACACAGAGTGAACCAAACATTAAGGCCAAAAAAGCTTTTTTAGTGATGAATAAGTTCAGAAATTAGGCTTAATTTTACAGCAACTTTACTCGTGACCTGTATGAAGAGCCATCAAATGCAGAAGCCCTGTTCCCATCTTCACACTGCACAACCAAAGCAGGCCCAGTGACTCACTCCAGTGAACACCAGAGCTCTAAGGGTGAAGGCTGCTGGGTTCTCGCCCTGATCCTGTTCTCTAACCACCAGAAATCACTGGCAGTTTTGATGGGTATTATTTTCAAAGATGTAGAATGAGACCAGCTTCTCCTAAACTTCATGGAAGCTCTAAATTGGGATCACCAAGGGATATTTTCAATTAATGGAGTAGTGCATGTTCCACTGGAAGTCAGTATTTATTTGGTAAACCTACTTGGCAGTTTAGTCCTCTCCTCATTTCCATCACTGTGACACCTTTGATATACCAGCTCCTTGGTATGTGGGATAACATCTTCTTCCAAGCTATTCTTGACACTCTACTCCTACTCCTCTTCTATGCATTTAACCATTTTAAAGCTGATTTGGGTCATGACTAATAGGATTAGATACTAAAATCATGTGCTGCTAGCAGTAGTCATTGCAGAGCTAACAGGACTGATGTGGAATGCAAGCTGGGGTAGCTTTCAAGTGGGTGGGAAAGCATTCACGTAATATGTTCTTTCTTCCCCTTTTCAATTCTAACTAATATTAAAGCTGGACAAAAATGCCACCAAAACCCCAAAACCTCACCTTCACTCTTTTTATAGTCAATTTCTTTACTCTGCATGTCAGTTTAAAGCCAAAATGCTTCACAACGGCTGAGGATGTGGTCTTCAAGCATTGCTAAGAATGAGTAGGGACACTGGATAAATAAATGCCAACAGCCTAATTTTAAGATCCACTGAATTAAACCAGGCACGCTTGATTTTTAAATCTGGGGTCAGAGACCTAGGTTTTGTGCAAAATTCACTGGTTCTAGTCACTTCCACCTCATTCTAGTTAATGTGAAGGGCGCATGTCCTTCTCGTGGGTATTTCCAATAACCGCTTCTTCTTTTCACAGAAAAAAATCTAAAACAGAAGAGAACACTCCCTTCTCCTCCCTTTCTGACGTTTGGAGAATGATCTGTTTATCTGCTTTAGGGTAAGAGTAATAGTTCCAAAGGCCTGAAGGTTAGGATTACTGTATTTTATTCCTGGCTCTGCTACTGATGTTCTTTGAATGGCTTTAGGTAAATCAAATGACGCATATGTTTCATTAAACTACCTTAGTGTAAACATGATCAGAATTGCTAAAGGAGTTTGAGATTTTCAAATAAAAGGCACTACAGAAACAAGACTAATGTCTTCACAGAAAACAAAAACCAAAGCATCTAATTTTCCTAATTCTTTAATAGGGTTAAGCACCATTAATTCCAGCTGGGAAACATTTCAAGATGGAGCTCATGAGTTTTGTCTCCTACATGCGGAGCATTTCGTTTTCAAACCTCTTTCTGCAACATCCAAATAGGTGCAGAAAACTATTGCAGGAAATCGTTGTGGAAACTCCCAGCAACTCCAAACATCTCAGTTTATCATTCTGAACAACAGCATGCAGTTTAGTTAAACAGAAGATTTAAGTTAGCCTACAACAATATTCTCCAAAACCGGACATTCCACAAGAGTTGCTCTTTTTCTGCTCCTTTTCCTGACCCATCTCACCACAAGCTGCTGTACCAAACGCATCTGCAGCCTGATCCAGTATGACGGTTCTGTTCACCATGTTCTCAAACAGTAAGTTTATGCGCCAAGTTCTAACCTGAGTACCTATATGTGGAATATGGCTATTTAAAACTGGGTTCACCATAGATGAGATGTCACCTGCTTTTAGATATTTACAATGGAGTTGTCCACATTTGAGCCAGCTGTCCAGATTCCCTTGCAGTCAACAGAAAAGCATTTTCAGACTGCAATTAATTCTAAAGTAGGTAATCAGCTAGCACAGACTTAGACACCTACACTGTAGGCAAACAGTAACTTTCCTAAGTTTATGCAGGTTCAAGGATGAGGCTTCCACAGGGAGAAATCAGTGTCTAAAGATCCTCGAAAATCTCGTCGAAACCCTTGACAAGACTGGTCCCTGCTTAAAGGGGCTAATGTTGAAGTATCTTTTCTCCCAGCCAACTCCTGTCAGCCAAACAAGACTTGTTAACATCTTAGAGAACGCTTCTATGCCTCATGCATAAGTCAAATTTATTTTTGTGGTATTTTCTCCTCCATACGAAACAATTAGGCTAAAGAATTATTTTAATGAATGGCGCTCTTTTAATGATTACATTTTTCTGTAGGAGAAAAATAACTTTCTGGTTCAGAACAGCAAAGAAATGCAGAAAGCCACTGAGGTAGTAATCAGACAGTGAAAGGCAACTCCTCCCTGTTGGCAAAGACCTTTTACCTTTAAATGCTTGAAACTGCACCCAAAATGCAGATCATGAACAAACTAAATTATCCTTGTGTACAAGTGGTTTAGCTGTCACACATAAGTTACACAATTTTGAAGATTCTTACCACTCCAACTGCATGCCTGAATCATTTTACCTGTAATAGCTGTGATTTTATCCATTCTGATGGGTTTATTTACAGCATTATTACAGGAGGTTACAATTCTGCAGGAACCATCAACAGTCTGACTAATATCACCCTTGTACATGCAGTCCTAGTAGACACTGTGCAACTGCACGACACATACTCACTCCCTTGTTTTCTTTTTCCCTAGGAAAGATTCTACAAACCCCTCTCCGGGAGAGAAAGGCGACACCAATATATTCCTTAAAGTCAAAGTGCTTCTAATGTAGTGCTGAGTTTGCAGTTTTTCTCTGTCCTCTACTTCCACTTTCTCTTATGTCAGATCACATTAAAGTAACAATCAATTTTTCTGTCTGGCTCTTTCCCACACAGTGCAAGCACCACCCCTCTGCTACCCCCCCGAATCTTTCAGAGGCTAGGGAAACTTGGCCTGCAGCCCATGGTTCATCAATAAGCCAGCTACGTGGCTGGTGGAATAACCTGGCAGCAGTTTGTCTTCTTTCTTCTTTTTCTTGGCTTATATTCAAGTCTCATGCCTAATAAGCACCATTACTACAAAGATTAAAATTTGCAGAGGTGCAAAATAAAAACAGCGGACAGACACACAACCTGGGCAAGGAGGTAGCTGTCTTACCAGTCAAGGTTTCACCTGAGTGACTGAACAAAATTAACCCCTTCTTATGATTCCAGCATCGTACTTGATTTAAAAAAAAACCCAAACGTTTCAAACAGTCTAGCAGGCACCATACAGAACTGTCAGCTGAGTGTTCCAGCCCAAGTACAGTATCAGCTGTATACTACCGAATCCTAATGTTCAGCAGAAGTTTGAGTAAAACCCACTTTTTACACCTCCAAACATGCAGAGATGAATGTTTGTTCAAGGAATGCACAAGCATGATGCTTTCATTGCACTTTTTACTTTATCACAGGTATGCCAGGTTCTCCAGTAGAAATATCTGATCAGCACCTAAACATCCACCTCTCTGAGCCTGTGTCCTGACTTGAATCTTGTGTGAACTGTTCAGTTTCAATTCCACCCTAAATTCATGCCAGATTCCAACAGGGAAGTTCCACAGTGCTAGCACAACTCAGAGCCAAGCTACAGGGAGCTAGAATTCGGAGCTCTCCCACCACCCTGCTCGCTCAGAGCGGACATCACTGGTGTCAGGGACGTAGGAAGAACCCACGCAACTGAGAAAGGGCTTGCATCGAGCAGACTAGGTCTCCAAAACTTGTGCTCGGAGTGTTTTCCAGTATCGTAAACACTGAATGCACAATAATAAGAGCAGCAATAGAAAGGATCACCTGGAATTATGCACACATTCCTGTTGGGTCCGTGTGAAACCCAGGGGGTACAGCGGGGACAGTCCCGCTGCCTGTAACAGTCAAAAAAAATTGTACAAATGGTCCCGATTGTGCAAAATACACTGAAGTAGGACAGGTAAAACTGTTGCACACAGAATACAGAATAATCCCTGGAATGCAGTAGCAACTGAAACTCTTTAACACAAATTACCATGCCCAACGCACCTCGGTTTCCCCTGAAAATGGCTCACGTGCTACTTTGTGCAGTTTGCGTACTTTGTGTGTATCAACACAAATGCACTGAAACATACCACCCTTCTAAATATTTTGTAAATCTGTAACTTTAAACAAAAGCTATTCGACTTCTAGATTGGCTAGGAATCTTTGTAAAGAAAATAAAAATGATACATAGTAACGTGACGTTTTACCTGATACCACCACATTGACAAAAATACGTTTACTACGTGCTTAAGGAAAATACGCAATCTCTTTTTCAGCCTTGACTTTTCACTCAATAGCAAACACATTTACCATGGCCGCACATTCTCTACCCATCGCTTACCTACAGACAGGTGCCCAGAATAGATCGGCTCTGCCTGAATTATTACACCAGTGCAGACAGCCTTGTGCCTTCATAGAGTTAAGAGTCCACTCTGAGAAAGACTCCTGGGCTCAACAGGATTATTTCCCCCTACCAAAATGGATTTTAGATCAGAGGAAAGGCACGAGACTCCCTGCTCTCTAAACTAAAAGCCACTCTACCTACAAACAAAACGCTCCCGTGGTGCAAGGGCCATGCAAATACCCTCAGCTACTCTTCTCGGTGCAAAGGAGGAGATCTGTTTCCAAGGCTCACTTGGTCTTGGTCTCTCTCCTCAGCCTGCTCAGCAAGGCACTGCCTGCATACCCAGAAGAGAGGGAACCCAGTGTCTCCCAGCTTTGCTGATGGACCAAAGCTGATTATTTTCGCTTCTGCCAGCAGCTCACAGGATTTCAGGGGACGAGCGCAGCAGTGCAGGTGTCTGTGAAAAGAAAGAGAAACCACCAAGTCTCCTGGGAGGACGGACTGAGGGGAGGAGGGGAATTATTGTGGTTTAGAAAAGGGAAGGGGTTGGTCGAGAGAAATGCTATAAAAGCACCATGACGACAGAACAGGGTGATGGAAAGGTCAGTCCCTTTCAATAATGCTCTTTTTTTTCTTGTCTAAATGAAACACTTGGCCACGTCCATCGCCAGAGTTCAGCTGGAGGTAAATGACTAGACAGGGGGCCATAAACCGTCTAGCGATGGGATGCTGTTTGGCGGCGGGTGGGGCCTGCCCTCCCAGCCCTATCCCCGTTCTCCTACCAAGGCAATTTCCACAGCTAAAGACTCCAAAATTGCACCGAACAAAAGGTGCTCTTGTGCACAGGCACGGAGTTGGACTGTAACTCCTATTTACCTGAACCAAACACCTTCTGATGCCTAGAGCCCATCATCAAGGATTGCAGGAGTGAAAAAGAAGGGATTTTCAATAATGAAATAGTGATTAATCCTGATAGGCAAGCAGCCCTTAGAATTACTTTTCAGCTGCTAGTGGTAGGTGGTCAAATTATACCTTTCCATCACATTTCCCACTACACTGCACATCTCCTCAGTACATTTTCTCATGAAACACTGTAAGGATTCAGAACAATTAAGCCTAACCACCGAGTAATTCCCACTCCTTTTCCCCCCTTATATGAAATCATTCTTTCTAGTGCTTTAGGAAAATAAATATAAGCTCTAGAGCACCAACTCAGTATTAATGTACAAAAATGGCGCATTGTGACAAGAGATGCAATACAAAGATTTATTGTTCCACAGTAGTGGGTGCTCTGGCCAGCTGAATGGTCATGTAAAGTTTTGATCCATGCATGACAGGTGGACAAGCTTTTGGGGAAGAAAAAAAAAAAGGATTATTGTATAGTGAATGTTATTGATACCATACAAATGAGAACATTTCCTGCCTATCACGACCTTCCTTAAGACTACGAGTTCTTCTCTTCGTTATTTATTCACTGACAACTCATCCTTCTAATTTATTTCTTACAAGCCCAGGAGTGGTTTCACATAAGCAAGTACACCAGGGAGCAAATACACAGTACTTGAGCTCCTGTACAGCAACAGACATCCACAAAGCCAGAGTAAACCTTGGGTAACTTTCCACTCAGTGACACAGCCTTCCCTTCACCACCAAGGGGTGAGCCACCATGTACTCACAGAAGGGCCAAGTCCTGGATAGACGTAGCCGGTGTACGGCGAGTTCAAATCCCATCTCCTCTGCAGTAACGTGTCTGTGTGCCTGCTGCTCCTTTAGCAGATCTGCTGACTGATTTTACATACCAGTCTTCGTTTCTAAATCCCTCCACCTCAAGACAAAGAGTTTGTTTGCTCTAAAAAAAGGAGGGGGAAGGCAGAACAATGTGATCATTTCTTACTTCCATTGAGCAAGTTGTTTTCTATTTTATTTATAATTTGTTTTTCAATGCTGTCCCCTTCACACACTCCTTTGGAATAATAAAATGGAGTAGTTCCTTCCGTTCCAAGTTAAATTTTAATATGTATATCCTAAGAACCTAAAAAGAATATGCAAAAAGTCCTTTTTTTCCTAGATCCTAAAACTTCAGCTCCTCCCTTGCAAATTCTCCATCATACCTTTCCCTAGTGACAGCAGTTCTCTTTTCACGGTCACTGACCACATCTGGCATTTCAGCCAGGTGACTGGGCCGAGCTGGTGTAGTGGGGGGAACTAAAGGGATGCTTGGCTCAAGACTCTGCTGGCATTGAGCATGAATAATACAAAAAGATTTAACTTTTTCATCAACAATTAGAGGAAACACTAAGCATAAAAAATGAAGCATGGGGTGTTGTGGTTATTCTGATTGGAAAATTTATTTATTAGGAATCTGAGTAAATCAAAAAGGAATCTTTTGTATGAATATTAAGTTTGTGTGGCTATGTTTACAGTTTCTTAGTTTAGAACCTGTTCTTGGGCTCTTCTGAGTTTTGCCATTAAAAAGGCTTTACGAAATGGCTGACAGTTTTGCATCCCTTTGTTTTTCATATGCTATCAGAGAGTGCATTTTCATGCATATTTTTCATCAATACAATTTTATAATCCAGTCTACAATCTCTGCAGAAGGAGCAGTGAGGCTCTAAAAGTATTTAAAGAACAGCATTAAAATGGGATGTTTGGATGTGCTGAGCAGAAAAAAAAAAGGAAAAAAAAGGTAGGGAACGAGCAGAACACCGCAGGCAGTAATTATAACAATACCTTGCTGCCTTTCTAAGTGTTTCATAGCATGACTCATTAGATCCTAACAATGCCTCTAAGATAGGAAGTGTCATTATCACTATTTAATAAGTGGGGGGGAACTGAGGTAGACAAATGGGAATGTACTTGTCCAAGGTCACAGACCAAACCAGTACCAGAACAAACAGAATCGTATCTTCTAACCCCCAGCCTTGTACTTTCCTCTGAAGCGGTTACCCTTTAGCCAACAAATTGCTAATGTTGAATAGGTTGATGATATCCTTTCAGTAGCATCCACTCTGTTATGACTTCGTGAAGAGATCACCAGAATGGAAAAGAATTTGAGCTGCTACATTACATAAGTGTGTAGTCACCACCTAGCAATGGAGAAAAAAGGGCTGGATATTTTCAGTTACAACTAGATTTTCTAACCAGATGGCCAGAAGAACTGACGTCACTCACATTCCAAATTATAGAGCTGCTTGAAAGCTGCTCCAGCATTAAGGATGCAACCAGGCCTGCATTTTAAGTCATTTTTCCAAACCCTATTCTGCAAAGATATCAGGAGGGTTCTTGCTGTCATTCTTGCTACGCTGCTGAAAATCTGCTTCTTCTGGGACACACCTGTCCCAAAGTCCCTCAGGGACGTTCACATCTCCTTTTCCTGCAATGAGGTTTCAATCCAGGCTTAGTGTTTAACACAAGCTTCAGAATACGGCTTTAACAGGGTCCTCAGAAATCTTTAAATGTGGGAAGTTTTCTAACTTTCACTGAAAACTCCAGAGAAGCAATCGTCCACTAACACTGACTGCTCATATTTGAATCACCTCACCAGCCAGCGTTGCACTGCAGAAGAAAACCTCAGGCAACGCACAGGAATCCAGGCAGTGCATCAAGAAAATGGGAAAAAGGAAGACAGAAAGTGGAAACCTACCTGTTCTGAAGTTTTAAATTTCAGATTCAGCACAGAATCAACTGAAATATTTCAGGTCTGCTGTACTTTTTGCTGCTTATTTTCTCTCTCTGTTTTTTCTTTATAAATTTAAGAGCAAAAAGTCAGTAAGAAGCCAGCAGGAGCTTTGCAGCACAGTGAATACTGGATCAGATTCAACTGTAAGAACCCTCTCCATCCCAGCTAAGTAAAATGTCTGAACAAGTTCCAAAAAACCATCAATCACTGGCTGGACATTTTCCCACCTTCATTGAAATGAAATACATAAGCGGCCTGCAAAACATTTTTAAACCAAGCCATTTCAGAGTTATGGGAGACCAATAGAGAAAAATAGAAAGATCTGAAGCCACAATATGTTGTATTTTATACTATAGCACCTTAAGAATCAGAAAAGTAACATTATGTATTTTGAATACTATTCGTCCTGAGATCTGATATTACTGTACTTCAGGACAGCTGGCCACATTTTCGTGGAATGCTAATACTGACAGGCTGTAGAGTGTATACAGATGTACCACATCCAACGGCGACAGGAGTAACATTTCTGTCTTAAGAAACTATTCACCAGAGTAAGAGGACAACTTCTGGCTAGTATACAATCAGAGTTGAAGTCTGTACTATGAACAGGGCTTAAAAACAAGAGCAGAGTCATGCACTGGATGGCATTACCATGATTTTTCTGTTCAGTGCAGGAACATTTTAAGACCACCCATCAGGAGTCTGTAATTAACACGCATTTGCAAAGTGTTCTGAGATCCATAGATAGAATTGCAAACCACTATCACTATTCACACACAGAGAAGAAAGAGCAACAGGAAAGAGCTCTTTCCACTGGCTATTATCCTTAAAGACATACAAGAGAAACGTTAGTAAAAGTAATCTGTTGCAAAAAACACAATTTTGAAGGTGGTAAAGGAGGAGTAACAAGAAGAAAATAAGTTCTAGTATTTCTAGCAAGAGGTGTATTTCTTTAAATCAGCCCCCTGTGCAAAATAAGCCCAGTATTAGTTGTGTCTGGAAGCTGGCACATGAAAGCCTGCCAAGTTTCCATGCAAAATAAAACCTTTTATTTGTTCAAATTTCTCTCTCCTCTCCCCCCTCCCCATGCAAAAGATTCATGGTTTGGCACAGAATGATGAATTATACATTATAATTTAATTAGGATGAAATATGTTAAAGAGGGATCAAAATTTGGGTGGTGAAGGGGAGGAAGGAAAGCAGGAAGAGAACATTAGGTAAGAAGAAAAGAGAAGGGAACTCAAGGAACTTTTGGAAAGCTGAGAAAGGGTAGGACGTGCTACTGCTCACAGTTTTAGAAGAAAGGCCAAATCAAACAGAATAGGGAGTGAAAGATTTCAAAGATGTACAATACTAGCCCTCAGTTAGATATCAGAATGCATTCAGAGCCTGCTCACTCTGCAGGTTACGGACCATTTGACAGGGAGAAATCCCCTCCAGATCGCTTGGAAGCACGTGCATCCCCCTAGGGAAGGAGCCCTCGTCACTTCATGACCAAACCACTATTTGCAAATATAAGTTATCTGCAGTGGGAGACGAAAACCCCAATTATAGTATCCCATTATTTCCTTTTCTACAGTACCTCTTTCCTGTACAAGGTCGTTGAAACAGAAGGCATGTGCCAGCTATACGAGTTTTCATCTATCCAGGGCAAGAAGACATCAAGAAAAACTCACTAATGCCACTATAGTCACTATGGCACTGAATGTTCTTCTCAACTTGGATACTGGCACGACATAATTACCACTGTATCAATTAGCCAGGGCATGGGGAAGGTGCGGGGTGGTTGATTTCTTCCTCCCACAAATGTCTCATACAAAGATTCCTCTTCACACATCTACTGCTTAGCTGCCAGGTTTTAACTACTTCATTTTCCAGAATGTTGCGTATCAGAAGCCACAGACAACACACACAATTAGAGAAACTTCCCAAGAAGGTAATGAGACTCTTTGTGCTATTCCAGTAACGTGTGGTCTTGTCTGCTTCACCTCCAGAAAGGAACAAAAAATACAGTAGTAAAGAGGCAATCTCAGTTTTACATGTTGTCTTCAAAGTGGTTTAGTGCTTTTGTTCTAATGGAGATTTACCTAAAACACAGATCAATTCACAGAATAGTTCACGTAAAGAGAAAAGCTAACAGTGGCTGTGAAGTCACAAGCTGACAATTGCGGGCTGGGGGCTCTGTCACTGAAATACTAAGTAAGCATTGCTCACACCGTTATTGCTGGCTGCTGTTCTTGCACAGAAACCTGCACCCCCCCTTCATTATCCCTTACCCACCGTCCTGTGCTGCGGGACTCGGAATATTCGGCTGTGACAACGCTTCATGACTGCCCTAGTGCTGCAAAGGTGCAGTCTCATTACTGATCACTCTTTCTGTTCCTCACACTGGCTCAGGGAGCCCCAAGTCCCAGAGGTAAATATGTAGTACACAACTCTCCTTGTGCTCCAGTGAGCAGACCCAACTGCAACCTGCAGAACCAGCAATCACTACCACAATATTACCAAGAAAATTTCACCTAAGTACTTGTCAGAAATAAAACACTAACCAAGGGAATGCAATTACACTGGAAATAACTTTGTGGAAAGCACACACAACATACACACAGCTCCGCAATCTTCCCCAAAGCGCCGAAGTCCCACAGCTGACTGTGGAAAAATTCCGTGTCAAACCAACCCACTAACTATGTATTTCAAATGTTACTTAATAAATGGCCTGTACCAGGTGGTCTGCAGTCTTTCAAATTATTCTTCTTGGTAATGAGGAAAACTAACACTTTTACCAAATAAAGTCATAGTGTCTACGGGAGAACTTCAAGACTGCACTCCTAAAAAAAGAAAGTACATTTTGCTCACCACTGCCCCATCTCCACCAATGCAACTGTGTGTACACTATAGACACTAGTAACTCCACGGCAAAAACACTACCCTTCTTTATAAACACAAGATGCCACACACACATCTAAAGTTACTAGTTGTGTTAAAAAGCAATACTTGAGTCACTATATAAGTACTTCTAATCGGTGAAAACCAGCTATTCATCACAAACCTAATGTATTGTAGAATGAGACACTTCCATAAACTCAAGAACTCTCCAAGGAACATAGTGGGATTAAATAACAATCTTATTAAAGGCTCTTTGCTTCTCCGTGCATCGAGTTTTCTTGCACTAGTTGGTATTTTATTATACATCAGTTGTCCTACACAATTGATTATCTATCGTGATCAAGGGAGGTGAAGAAGCGTTGTTTGACTACAGCTATTAAAGATCCATAGGGTTTGTTAAAAAGGAAATAATTACTCCATTGCGCTTTTTTTGTTTGTTTCTCTTCACTCTCCCTTCCTCAGATCTAAGAAAGTCCATTTAGATCAGGGATCACAGACACAAGGCAAGATCTCCAGCAGCTTACTTCAGTGGCGGAGGCGTGCCAGACTGAATTCTCCAAGAACCACCACCCCACTCCCACCAAGCTGGTTGCTTTGTCAGCCTTGGGAGCCATTGCTAATGTTTACTTACAATCAATATGTTAATTATGAAACAAAAAACATACTACTAATAACATAAGGTTTTTTTTTTAAAAAAAAACAAGAACAAAAAAAAAACCCCACACAATAAACCCCACCTTTTTTATTATCAGGCAATACAAACTCAACAGAGAAACTGCAGCTAATGCACGTGAAAGGATCTCCTGGAAAGGCATGAAGTCAAGGCTAACACAAAAACTGGGGGTACTTGGACCGGATGGTTTGACATGTAACTTTTGCAAGTGCTGTTCCAGCAAAGACATGCCTAGATTCTAGGTGCCAAAATAATTCCCCACATGTACTATGGGTAAAGGATTCAAGAACAATACAAAAGTCAAATATTTACCTCTGTCAGGACAACAACTTGTTATTTGCATTGTATACAGAATTCATTTGTTAGCCTGAAAACAAACTAAATTAATGTGGAAAATAAATTCCATTAGAGTAGCCAGAATGTTCTATGAATCCTGTTTGCAGAGAGTTAACACAGTATAAACTCACCAAGCAACAGGAAAAATCATCCCGTGACAGTCTTCAAGAAAGAACTACGCAGCTTTCCTATGCCAGACCTGCACCATGCACTTTGAACCCCAAAACTCATGTTTTAAGTGCTCGGTAAAACGCCCGAGTTCCTCCACTATTTACACCATAGTTTATTTGTTCGATGACAAAGATGGTCATAGCTTGGCAAAGCCTGCTCAGTTCATTATTTGCCAAATTTGGGCTTTATTTAAGCAAATCAAACCCAGAAGACACAGTAACGTAGGAATTGACTACAGGCATCTTAGTCTCCAGAAAAGGGAAATTATTCCCTAAGAGCAGAATGACAGCACCTTCTTATCCACAGATCTGAAGCCATTATACTAACAGGTAATTATTATCATCACTACCATTTTAATACATGCAGCACATAGATGAGCAAAGCAACTGCCACGTGGCAGAGCCAGGAACAGAAGAACACTGCTTGAAACCAAGCTCAGTAACACCATCTTCAAGGTTTTAACAAATGCACGACCCATTCCTCTCTAAATCATGTGCGGTCTGCGGAGTCCAGTCAAGTCCTTGAAAGACTGACTATTCCAGACATACAGACAAAATAAACAGCCTTACAACCCAAACATCCAGCACAATTAGACTAAATTGTTGATCATTCCAACAGCCTGAAAAGAATAGATTATGAAGAAACATCTGTGTAAATTAAAAGGATACTTGCAGCCAGAGGAGCCTTACTTCAGATTTCAGGATGCACTATAAACACTCCGAGCAGTACTCCTATAGTTTGTGCTACCTTCGACACAGCTGTTGCACATTTATATTTTGTCAATACAGTTTACCGTTGCTATTCAGACTTACAGAAAGGTAGTAAATGACTTTAGTATAAACAATCTTTTTGAGAAGCATTTGGTTTTGCCCACATTCAATGTGAACAGCTGGAATGATGGAATGCACAGATAACATGGGAACTGAAAGAGGGCAAAGTAGGTATTATTATTTTTACTACATAGCTGGGGTGCTTTGGAATTCATCTTTAAAACAAATAGTGCTGTGAGAAAACAATCCGCTTGCACAACAGCTATCTTCACTACTGCTACTCATTACCTTTGTCTTCCTCTGCACAGTCTCATTCATTTGCTTCCTTTTCTGCCAAATCAGATTTCAGGAAGCAAGGAAGCAAATGTCTCTCTATGTGTTTATAGAGCACTAAGCACAGAAGGTCATGATCCTGGTTTCCAGCCTCTACTACAGTACAAATAATAATGAATCTGGTCGTGGCATTACTGTGAAATGGAGCCTATAATCACAACGTAAGATCAGAAAGGGACATACCACTACTGCCATAGAAAGAAACAAATGTCAACAAATGAATGCCAAGATGATGTCAATGGAGCCATTCCAGTTTTACAGAAATGTCACAGATAATAAAATCTGAAACTTGGGGGGAAAAATGCAGACCATTCACTTGCACAGATTCTCCTCCTTAACCACAAATACTCAGAAGTGGGAGAGGATTCAACATAAATTCAATTCCTTCAATTATCTATCCAATGTCCTAGTTTGACATGAACCTGGAATAATTCCAAATTGTTGTTGGGGAAAAAAGAGAAAAAACAATAATTAAAACTACTAGCTAAAACTCATAAAAGTAACAAATCAACCCAATAGGAAGACGTGTCTTCTCTTAGGTCTTTATAGCATGACTCTTTATCTGGACGAGAAACTGCTTAAGCTAAAATTCTGGATTTTTTTTCCTTTCTGAGGTTACAACTGCCTATTTAACAAGATCTCTGTTAATTATATATGCATATGCAGTTTACAAACTGAGTGGAGAGAGATATTTTGTGCCATTTTTGATAACAGTTCAGCAAAGCCTTAAACACCTATTTAGCACTCAATCTATGAGTCAACACTTCAGCAACTGACTCTCTAAACTGCTGGTTTTTTCCTATGGCAACCACCACAATCAATTAAATGAAAACATTCTAAAACAAAAAAAAGGGGGGGGGGGGAAATGATCAATTTAAAAGTAAAAAATTATAGTTACTAGATGGTGCAGATTTGTCTGCAGATTCTTCTACACGTCATACAGAAATGCATGAAGAGGAAGGAAGAGACAGAAGGCTGGGAAGGGACAAAATCTAGCTCAACTTACGTTCTCTATAATCTCTTCTTTTTTCATACCAGCAGTGGCTCAGAATGCTGATGCATGTGTCTTTTGACAGTTAACATTTAACAGAGATTTCAGGTCTACCAAATTCCAAGAAACAAAAATAAACTCTTGCCCTGCTTTAGCTGCCAGCTGAGGCCAATGTTTACTGAGGGGAGTGCTAGGAACCAAGGAGATCGAGGGTGGAAGTGTTCCAGCAGACTTGCTGGCCTGTGCCCCCCTACCACATACGCCATTCTCCAAGCAAGCAGCTTGGACCCACTCTTGCTTTCCTCTGCACATGCATGCCTCCTTACCAAGCTTTTTCAACTACACATTATTAGTGGAGTTATTACAAAATAATGTTATTTACTGTGGTCATACAAAAGGGTAAGCTGGGCAGTCTCCCTAGCGTGCTAGGTACTACTGAGACTCAGCGCCTCAGCCCCAAACACGGCCCCACGGAAGCACATCCTTAAGTGTGCAATGGCTGAAGATCATCACGCCTTCATCTACCAGTCCAGGGCTAGGCTGTTCAAATAAGGCGGATAACAACAGCAACGTCTCAGCCTCCAGACCATGTTGCAATTAAGAAATCTGAAACTGCCTTTCCTGCAGTCAGTGTCTGAGCTGTCAAAATAATAGGGCAAATGTGATGAAGTTTACTAAGTGTTCTACCATCTACTATTTGGAGAAAACACTCATGTCCCAGGCTCTTTTCAATGCTGACCTTTGGTCTGCAGCTAACATGCTCTTCAAATTGACACTGTTCAAAAATGTCAGGACATCCTACAGGACGTCCAACAGGAATAGCCAGATTCTACATAAGGTACGTATGGACAATTCAAACCCAACATTAACAGTAACAAAATCCCATGTGAGCCAGTCCATCTTCTTCTTACCACAAAATTACTTTCCATTGTTGTCCAGACAGATGACAATCCACCATGTGTATCTGTACTTTGTCCTGTACTTTTACCTGTCTTATCCCCAAGTAAAAATGCCTGTATACAACAGGCAGATGCAACATTGTGTGAAAAGAAAATTATCTCCATTTAGTAATAAAGAAAAGATACACTGGACTGCCTGAAGCAAGCATACATTTATCTTGAGATTGTCTTTAATGTGTGAGATTCTGCTGGGTTTCTTCTCTTTTTTTTTTTTTAAACTAATCTTCTCTGTAAAAACGATAAATAAAATAAAGCATCCTTTTTTAATATTTCTGAGAATACTATCTACCTGTAAAAGCAATTATACTGAGCCCTATGGTGCAAATTATTATGCCCACAGAGTACAGAATTTGTTCCTTGATTTGTCTTGATTTCTCATATAAAATGTGGAAGCAAGTAAAGCCCAAAATGTGACACACTTTCATCAGCACAGGAAAGTTTACACAGCCCAGAACTAATGATTTCTTTTAAAGGCAAAGATACCAAAGTTTTATGACTCAGCCATTTCTGAGAGTTACCTTTAGGTCTTAAAAAGAGGGAAATTCCTTATAATGAGGAACAACTGAATATTGTGCCGTGAGAAACTGCACTGATGGGTTTTTTCACTTCAGCTATATATGCCTGTATACGTCCTCGGACTATTTCTGAAGGCAATAAAACCAAAACTCAGGGGAGAAAACCACAGAAATTCTGCCTGGTTTCTACACAAAACCATAAATTGCTCCCAGCTTCCCTGAAACCCAGCTCCAGGTCTGGTCAGAAAACAAGTCTCCAAAGCTCAATGACCTCAGTCCAAGTTTGAATTATTATAATGAGACCCGAAGACCCTAGAATTTTGTTCTAGTTTGAGGTCTGGGACACTGCAGAGAGAGAACACCAGCTCTCGCTTCGGGCTGCTTCAATTTCTGTCAGGAGTGAAAGGAGGGGGGGGGTCTCACTCTAGTTATATCACAGCCCAGAGCCACACAATGGAGGAGCAAATCCTGCAAGTCTGCAGGATTCCCATCGAACACGGAAAACATTTATAGGGTTTACAAGGACAGGTCGGTATCTATGGCTGGCTGGAGTTGTTCTGTCATAATAATAGAGATGCAAACAGTTTTGGAAATCATCCAGAAAAACAACTATGAAGTGAAATATTTAAAAATCGACATCTCTCAAGAGGATGGAGGCCAGAGTGTTAATCTCAGAGCAGATAATTTCTTCTTGATTAGTTTTGGTTCCTTCTGCATCCCGTTCAGAACACGTAACGCCTCGCCACTTTACAGGAAGCTGCAAGAACTCCCTAGAGTCAAGATCTTAAGAGACGTCTTCTATACCAGGCAGATGGGAGAGCAAGACGATAAAACCCATTCACTTCCATTAGCAGAAAAGTTGCAGGGGCTTTTATCTGATGTCAGAGGTTGCTTAAACACTTGAACAAAATGTAACTTATAATGCAGATGGCAAGAGAAGGGTAGCAGTTTGAAGCTACTCCTAAAAAAATGGAGCACAGAGCTTGCCGAGATTGACTTCAAAATCTAAGAAAGCCAAAGGAGAGTTTGGAACCACTTGCATGAAACACTTGCGCCATTAACATCTAATTCTGCAAATGATTCCTAGGCTTCGGCAGAAATACAACCTAAAGCACCTCTGGGATCTGCCATGGGTGAAGCCCCATCTGTTTCCCAAAGCAGTGGACATTCCAGCTGCGGGCAGCTACCAGCTACGCTGGCTGCAGGGTCAGAAACCACCCCCTGCTGAAAGCACGCCTCTGTTCGACACATGTATTTCAGTTTGACTTTGCAAGCCTCGCAGTCAAAAACCACTGCGTACAATTCAAAAATGGGGTGAGAGGGGTGAAATAAAGATTTCACCTTCAGAGCACACGAGGATCACATTTCTTCTCCACCCTACACTCCCCTCAACACCCTCCCCCTCTTCCTCCTCCTCCTTTTTTAATACTCTTCCAGGCCTGGCAACCCCTATGTGTTTTTTTTTCCTCCATAGAAACCGACATAACAGCAAGTTCGAGCCAGCCTCCAGCTCCACAAACACTGCCTGGCCCAAGGCAGACTCAAGAGAAACAGGGAGACATGGAAAGAAATGTCCAGGCTACCCACTGGCTGCCAAGCACATCTGATCCTTCAAGGTATTGTTCTAAACTCCTCAGGACAAAGGCAGCGGTCCCATCTATCCAGTACTGTGAGGCCCAGTCAGGAAAGCAGCACGATGTTGTGCCCTCTACACCAAACCACAGATACAATTTTACAGCAACAAAAGTTTTGCTAACTTCTTGCTTTTTATCTGCCTCCTTTTTTTTTCTCCAGCAGTCAGCAGAAGAATAAACACTTACAAAAGGAGAGGGATCAGGTGTTCACACGCAGACTGTACCAGGCTCAGAGGGTCTCCAGAACACTAACGAGACTGTGTCAGCCTAAACCCCTTGAATAAAAACCAAACAGCTCATTCAGATTTCTTTGCAAATAGTACTTGCACAAAAATTGGACCTAAATTCAGAATCACAGAATGGTAGGGGTTGGAAGGGACCTCTGTGGGTCATCCAGTCCAACCCCCTGCCGAAGCAGGGTCACCTACAGCAGGCTGCATATATTCTGTTCCCTATGAAAAGGTCATCTCTGACACGGGATACATACAAAAACAACTCTCAAAAGGTTATGCTGGTTTCCAAAGAGAAATAAAACTAGCGGCAATGGTAGACCAGCAAAAATTCCCAGTGTAAAGCTGGTCTAAAAGAAGTAACATTCTTTCTCCCAAATGCTAGTCCACACGACAACCCTTCCGAGTAGCCACTAATTCACGGGTGTTATCTTTCCTGGATACCAGTGCTAATGCGACTAAAGCAAAATCACCAGTGCCTGGGGGAAGTACCTATAGAGACCCATCCATCCACGAGCCACGTCTGCAGTCCCTGGGTCTTCTGCGTCTTCCCACCTACAGTAGGAAAGCCCATGTTTCTGGAAAGGGATTATCAAAGCCACAGCTCCAGAACGCTCTTTCATACAGTGGGGAGCTAGTACGGCCACTTCAGTTTGTTCTCCCTCCCTGACAGGGCAGGGCTGCCCGAACCAAACGGCCTTAAGAAGCCCTGGAAATTTCCCTAGAACAGGCTGACTCCCTCTGCCGTGTAAAAACCTTACTGTTCACCTAGTTATGGTCACGTAACACTCTTGACATGCTTGCTCTTGCAAATGGGATGTTTCTTTGGAGGTTTTTTGTCCTAACAAGCGATGAAAGAGGCCTGCTGCTCACTGGCACTGCCCTAGCTCCATAACATGCTTACACAGCTCTGAAGGTTCTACCTGGACTCCAACTGCACTGCGGGCCAACCCAAACATGCTAAATATTTATCTCTTATGGTAAATATTATCTTTTCCTTTCTCACTTTCCCTTAGAGTATGGAGGTGAACTTAACAAGAGAGGTCAAAGGTTTCAATGCATATTGTACTCCATTGACACAAGCACAGTTATCTTATTTTGGCACTTCTACTACCTCAAGTCATCTTGACTAAGAACAACTTTGCAATTAAAAAAAAAAGAATTGTTTTCTCACCGTTCACATAATCATATACTTTTGCTATTTTTCTAATCTCTGTGTGTCAATAAAAATAACAGCTTACCCCAAAAGCGAGATAATATGGAAGAAAACTGAAAACAAAGTAAAACTAAGTCTTTTTGGCTATCTGCTGCTCCATTTTCGCTCTTCAGTGCTCATGGGCCCATGGCAAATTTCACAGCATATCCCGCCAGACATCAGCAGTCCACTGCCTTAGCAGCATTTCTGAAGCACCACTGTCCGAGCCTGCACACAGCAGGACACACGCTGCCCCAGCCTGTCACAAATCCCTTTAAGCCAAGTATCAAAAAGGATACTGTAAATCACCAACTGACCTTAAATTGTTGTTTTATTTGGGTCACATCCGTCTAATACAGCTTACAGTAAGTCAATGGTTGCAGCTAACAAATAATAATATAAGGGGGGGGACAGAGAAGACTTCACACTTTGAACACAAAATGTTATGAGCAGAAGCCCAGGATGCCCAGAAGGACACATGAAATGGCCCACTGTCTTCAGACTAGTACACAATACTGTGAACCAGGAGTCTGGAGTTCTTTTTCCACCCTGATGTCTAAGGACAGATCCTTGAACCTACCCAGCATGTTCTCATGTGTATATGAAATAAGCATAACTATATTACGAAACAGTACCTATCGTGGATAATTAAGGACAAATTCAAACACGACAGAAAGAATAATGTGCACAGAATCACACAAAATAAGCAGCAGCTTGTCATGACAGTTTACAATATTGCAGCACACGTCATTCATATATGACTTTGCAGAGATCAAAATGCATACAAATAAAATAGTCATTTTTAACTGACTTTCTGCAGTCGGAGAAACAGACATAAAGAGACACAATAATTTGCTGCAAAAAGCCAGTACAACAAAGAACAAACCCCAATTCTTCTAAAATTCTGTTCTGCGCCCAAAAGCCATGGGTAGCTATTCGACAGTTCTCCTTTATCTAAGCAACAACGATTTATGCTGGCAAGAGCAGAAGACTGATTCCAATGCTAAAATGAAGTTCTGAGTGGAGAGACTGTGAGAAAATACCTTGCTGGATACTGATCTGCTTCATTACTGTACAGCATTTCACCCCAAAAATCTTCATACAACAAACCGAGGCAAGAGAGGAGAACAATGAAGAAGTAATAAATGGAAGAAATTATTTATCACAGTTTAGGGGTTTCTGTAGTATTTTTTGCTCACCTTTCAACACCAGAAGTCTCAAACCTTTGAATAAAAAGATTTCCAAAAGGTGGGAGGTAAGAGAAATCCCAGCCTTGCCGTATTACAATTATTCTTCTGCAATGTTAGGCAAGAAAAACAGCATAGCTACATAGTATGGAAATGCCAAGTGAAAACAATTCCTGCTATCAGAAGAGGCAGGCTCAGAGCCCCCTTGCTGCTCTTTCCCTCCCAGTCTGCAGGGAACACTAGCCTCTCTCGTGTACTCACTGGCCTCCCTTGTGCGCTCAGAAAGCCGTAAGGGACAACAGAACAGGCCACAGAGGGCTCGCGAGTAGAAAGCTAAAGGAATCCAGCTTGATAGAGAGGAGAAGAAAAAGGGCAGAGACCGCTCACAGCCAACAACGTTACCCTGTGGGCTGTGAAAACAGCATGTGCTGGACAAGTCTGGTGACTCCTGCTTTTGTGGGGTCCCTCAGGGCAAACAGTGATTCAACGCTGGAAAGAAGGAACTTCCAACACTCCCTCCCCTCTCCTCTCTTTAAGGGTAGAGACAGAAGGCTGTAGAGCACCACCAGAGAAGCTGGCATTATACTAGACTCCATCTGCTCTTCCATGCTGTCAGAGAAAGAATACGGTTATGTGGTAAATGCAGCAACTGCAGATTTGGGGGTAAAAAGCCCTGGGACTAACAGCTGGATTCTGTGAGGTGCTACACACCACGCCTGTAACGCAGCCAGGCCGGCAGCACGCAGTGAATGCACGACGTGTGCTGCTGACGGCAGCTGGAATGCTCACATGCATGAAGATGCTTATGCAGGTGACTGATTCCACTTCCATACTGGTGGTGACCTGAAACTCTGTGCCAGGCCGTTAACCACGATCCGCTGCGTAAAGCGGAGAGATGCAGGCTCACTCACGTGCGGAGAATTAAAAGACCGGACTCTCTATTCCCCCCCCAAACTTCTTCAGGACATTCTGCTACCTCAGTGCACTCCTTCTAACCTTAACAAATGCAAAGCGAAGAAGAATCAAACAACTCTTGTGTTTTGGTTAAGTCATATTGGAGATTCCCATCAACATACTGCCATGTGACTTCCAGAAAGTCATCTTTGATTCACCCTAGCTCAACAGAGACTGGGATCAATCCAGCCGAGCTAAACTCCAGCTCTCATTCTGTAACTTCACCAATATATCATCTCAGCATCACAAGGGAGCTCTCCTCCCGCACCCCCATCACCCCGCTCCCATTCTTCCCCTTGCCTGCTGCAGTTCCTCTGTGACCCTCGCACAGCCACGCGCTTGGTTCGACTCCAGAATGCAACTGCACTAGCAATAAACAACTTTTCTCAGAACTGTATTCCCAACCCCCCTTTCCCATCCTATGTATTTTGTCTGAGGCTGTGGTTCAAAACACCCAGACAGAATTATTGCAACCCGTTTTTTTTTTTTACACACTGTGCAGACTGTCTCCTCAGCATGATGCATTTTTAATAGGTTTTCTAAATGCAGACAACCAGGCTGCTAATAACAAGCGATTCCCCCCCTTCCTTCCTCCTCCTTTTCAAATTTTTTTTCACAAGGTAAAGCTGCTGCAGAGCTTTGATGTCTCACTGCACCTTACTCAAAGGAACACTGTCTATATGGCAAACAATTGCAAAATACACACTGCTTGAACTCTTAAGACTGTAACATTCATCACTGGATACAGTCTAGTTCTTGCTTGCCATTCTGTTAGGTCCACCACGAATTTTACTCTCACAAGCCACAAAAAGAAAACTATTTGAACATGAATTGAACAAAAGATCTTGGGATGCTGGGCACTGAACCAATAAGAGAGATAAACTCCAAATTTAGCAGGCCACAGGCAAAGCCCATCTCCTCCTGCAACACTTGGACAATTTGGGGAGAACTCCTCCTTCCTGTTGGACTGAGATGAAGAAAAGAAATCATACCATCTGGTTAGAACACCTTTTATCTCCTGTTCTATCTGCATCTCTCCCGCTTCTTTACTTTGCAACTAAGCCCTTTGCTTCCTTGGCACCTCATAAATTGTAAGGGTATCCTTGTACTGATCAATCCACAGTGACTTGAAAAAGGGCTGATCCTGCATTGCAGTGTATTGCTTGAATGTATGCCTCAGGTGCACCAGGCAAGATACTAAATAATAACACCGAGGAGAAGGATGCAAGGCAGCAAGCAGGAGGTTCTGGCACTGCACGTGGGTGGGTGGGTGGATGGATAGATAAACAAAAGATGGCCAGGGCAGGCAGACGCTCCTGGCTATGAAAGAAACAGGCATCGCCCTTCTCCAGCCTCCCTAAACTGATTGCACTTAAAACCTTTAAAAGTAAAGCTACAAATTAGCTTCACTTCTGCTGAAAAAAACACGCATATAAATAAAAAGCAGGAGCACTGATGTCACTAACTTCTTTCTCCCCTGCTTTTCCAAAAACGGAACTTTAAAAATGGGCCAAAATTCAGGAGAAAAGGTTCTACTGTCTCCAGAGCTAAAATGTACCAGTTTGACTTGGCAGCTGAACAACTTTCCACTGATTTGATGCTTTCCCCCTCCTCGAATTCTCCCATCCAAATGCAGCTGGAAATGTCGTTAGAGAAAAGAAGAGGCATTTCCTGTGCGGTTCCCCCTTCCCCCACCACATTCTTGGCACAAAAGGCAAGGGAAAAGCTAGAGAGACAGAGTGTGCATGAGAGGGAGAAGAGAGAGGCAGTGTGCAGGGATTTCTGGCTACTCACCAGAAAACGTACAACAGGAATTGCACGACTCAAGAGAGACAATTTACCCCCTCTCTCCAAGGCTCTGAAACCAAGTCGATGAAGCACTTGGTTCAGTATGGAACAGTGGTCAGAGACACGAGCATGGCACCACACCCTGGGAAGGAGACTCTCCAGATACTGGAGAGTCCCTGGGGGAAGAGATCAAGGATACCTCCCATAACCAGCCACACACAGCTTAGTTATTTACACCTTAAATCCAGCTGCATTAAAATCCTTCATTGCTCCAGAAGTATAACAAATAATGCAGGGGGAGGTGAGGGGAAGAACAAATTGGCTTGTTTTAATGCCATGGTCTTTGATCATATTTGATCGACCTTCTTAAAATCATTGGTTTGACATTTGAAAAACTGACCAAAGAAGACACGTCTTGAAAAAGGCAACCTCCAAGGCTTTTCATATGACAAGTTTCCAGCATCCTGCTTTTCAGAACCTGTGTATTCAGCACTTTATGAAAATTCAATCCCTCTAAAGTATCCAAATCCAAGCACTCAAAGGGGCTGGCACTTCTAAACACACTCTGTCGAACCCCCAATGTTTTGTGACACTGGCTGCTGCCCCGTCATCTTGCACTGTTGTGCACTGCAGAAAGCAGCCATTGTCCCAGCTCCAGAATTCCTGATGCCGCTCCCAGACTGCTTCTAACATTCAGTGTTCTCTGTGAAAATGATCCTACAGCAAAAGCCGTATGCTGGGGTATTGCAAGCTGACTTCCCCTGGTTTCACTTAGTCACTGTTCTCCAGAATGGATCAAAGCCTCCACAAAGGTTGAGTCAATTTAAACATTCAGTATGCTTCTTGAGCTGTGAATTAAATGCATTCTTCAGTGGCTGGGTAGGGATGGGTGACTCAGTCTGTATAAACATTAACTGACTCTAAAGCTAATGGAAAAAAGAAATATGGAAAGGAGAAAAACAGATTCATACGTAACTTCTTGTGTCAGCTGGCAGCAAAACCAGATTAGGCTGGTGCACAACAGCTTGCATGGACTCTGTACCGTTTAGTTCATTTTTTTTCTAGGTAACGAGTACACCTCTACCTTTAAGATTCTTTAAGTCTCAGTCCAAAATTCACATCCGTGCAGGGGAAGGGAACATATAAAGGGTGTGGCCTAATTACTTCCTTCTTTGTTCTGCAATCAAATAACAGCTAGGCTACCTCTACCCTTGCTTCCTCCTTGGCAGAGGGGGAGAACTCTCAGTTCACTGACAAGACCTCGTTCTCTCTAAAAACTTTCAATCGATCCCATTCTTCCGGTATTTACATTGCGAAAGTTTTCACATATCTCAGACAAGAGCACAGTGCTACAAACACTCACATGTACAAGCAATTCCTATCCCAAAGAGTTTACAATCCAAAGAAGAGGAGAACAAAGGCTCCTTCTTACAGATCTGGATTAACATGATTTGGATCCTGCTTACCAAGGATTTATGTGGCAAAGAATTAAATGTATATATCCTTAGTCCCAGCTTCCACTGGAGTGACTGCAAGACTCTTCACTATACTCGATAATCACACACACCGCACTGAAAATCATATCTAGATACCAGCAACAGACACAAGACATAAGCACTGTGTGCAGGCCACCTACAACACTCCAGACACACTGCCAGGCTGCCTGCCTCTGTCTATTCAGTCAGAGATGTTCTACCTGGAGTCGGACTGTCCCTTAAACATGAAAAAAGGGAAAGAAACAGATACTGTATTAACTTGCTAAATCGGTACCGACACCTCTGTAAACACCATCCCACTCCTCGGAGGGCACTAACCTTTTCTTATCTGTAAATGGCTGCACTACTCAGAGACACAATGATAACACGCGCTTGGCAGGCGGCATCAGGAACTGTTTAATGCTGTTTGACTTCAAGATGATTCAGAGGGTCAGCTCCTGCCGTTCTATTCTGCTACTGCATTTCACTATCATTTCTGTGTTCCATTAGAGTGGGGGAGAGGTGGTCCTCAGGAAATCAGCTACATTTGAAAACAGCTGTTAATTTTCCCATTTGTGTGCTTGGAAGCTGGTGACGGACTGTGCAGTGTCTTCTAAATTGCATTAAAACCTCTTTACAGCAGCATAACGGAGCCTCAAAGTAAACTAAAAGGCCCTGTAAGAATAGATTTTGTACAAATGGTTTCTGTAATGGTGCAAGTTCTGCTTCAGCCCAACCACAGCTGTAACGATGCACTGTGTGTGTGTTTGCACACTTAAAGTGTAAGTCTATGCCCAGAAACAACAGCCCTGAGGCTGTTCTGAAGTTCTAATTGACCAAGGAAGACGGCTTTCCTCTGAATGACTACTAAGGATACTGAGTGTGAATGTTCACTTCAACACATATTCAGATATCTGAGCCCTCACATCTATCATCTTCTGAATACTTGTAATGTTTTAAAATAAATTCAGAACAGAGACGTAAGAGGGAGAGGTGATAGGCAAAAGCTGCAAGCCAGATTACTGAGGGAGAGGTACGCAAGGGTCATCTTGGCCTCTTTCTGCCTTCACTACATCTAACAGTGTCCCAAGTATCGGAGGATCCCCGTGCACATATTCCTTCACATAAGTCGTACAAACTATAGGCAAGCTCAGTAAGGTCTGCTTCCTGCATTCTTCTGACATCTCATGCAGGCATGCATTAAAGAAAATTCAAAGCCTCACAGAGTATAAGGTAATAGACAATTTCATATATTGCTGTATAAATCAAAGTAACCATTAAAGCCTTCTCCATAGGAAAGGAATGTTCTGGAACCAAAGCAAAAGCAATTCATTCTTATTAAACTGAGGTGGTTTTCTTATCTCCCCCTTCCACAGATTTTCCTCGCTGCTGCAGCACAGCTCGGTTTCTAAAACCATGCATATGGGGCATACAGGCAGTAAGAACCGCATTTATCTACAGCTTGCTGTTTTTCTGGAAAAGGAAGTGAAAACGCAGTAACATAGAAAGATACTTAAATTAATGCTGCAAATTGACAAGAGCCACACCACACTGTCTGGGTGTCTCCTGTGGCCCCAGCATGCAGTATTATCAAGCAAACTCTTGCAGACAGTCTCCGTCATGCCACGACTACGTGAGCAACTTTTCCTCCTCTGGATGTCCTTCTCCTCCCTTCTCCTGCATGCTGAGAGGGAGAAGGTGTCCATCCAGTAACCACCGACCAGGTGCTGAAATGAAATCCAGAGCTCCACTGCACAGCAAAAGAAAAAATGCTGCAACAGAAAAAGGCTCCCCTGAGCTGACTGAGAAGCATCTCCTAGCATATATCAGTGAAATTCTGGTCTTCAAGAACTTACAATAGTTTAGACCAGCACATTTGCAGTGGCAGAAATAGATGGAGAGCACTGCAGAAAGCTGCTGTGGGACAGTAACGAACTAGAAAGCTTGCTCAATTTATAGCACAACACTGATGGGAATCTTGACTTTACCAAGAATTAATTTGAGCCATACCAGCTAGGCCTGTAATTCAGGGCCCATCTGCATTAAAAGTCCTTATTTCAAGTGTTCTGAACCTTTAACTCCAGCATGCTGTCCAGTATAGATGTGTAAAAGAGAGAAATGATCTGTAAGGACAAAACTACTGGACCAGATTGTTCTACACACACTGCACCAGGAGTGAGGGGGCTTTCCCTGTACGTCCATTCAGTGACCGACCTTGAGTTGTTCCCCTCTCCACCTGTTTTCCCAGAGAAGAAACAGGGATAATGGTGACCGGCCGTTACAAAACCCTGATCTGTGCAATACACAGGGCCTTAAAATGATTACTAAACTTAATTTTTGAACTCATTTCCGAGTCTGACATTCCACAATCTCTGCAGTCACTTTTGAGTAATGAAGTACAGGGGCACTGTTCATAACCTGCCCCAAGATGAGTATGTTGTGTTTCAAACCAGTGCTCAGCTCACAAAACAGATCCACACAGGTTCATTGTATTACTACAGCTTTTTCTTTCTGAACTTGCTAATCTTTACCACGGCTACCAGTGTGGTTAGATTAAGTTAAGAAACAGTGGTTAAATATTTGTGGTCATAGCAAGCAAGTGAAAAAAAAAAGTGGTTTAACT
>Ga0181612_142054_pt1 | contig 33925 bp, 26 predicted proteins | sample HoacroProtozoa21_FD_119630 | JGI IMG/M metagenome (GOLD analysis project Ga0181612, IMG submission 119630) | Hoatzin crop microbial communities from Cojedes, Venezuel. Combined Assembly of Gp0051906, Gp0051904, Gp0051908 | reverse complement strand
CTGCCCGGGGAGTTGGTGGAGTCTCCTTCTCTGGAGATATTCAAGACCTGCCTGGACAAGTTCCTCCACAGCTTACTGTAGTTGACCCTGCTTCGGCAGGAGGACTGGACTACATGACCCACAGAGGTCCCTTCCAACCCCTACCATTCTGTGATTCTGTGATTCTGTGAAGTCATTATGCCAGGTTTTAAGCGGTGGATGTTTAAATTTTAAATGAAAAGATGTCTGTGAACTGCAAAAAAGAAATACAGCTATTTCTGTAAATAAAAGACATTACAGAACCTAGTATATACAGATTTTAATATTTTTGTTGCTCTGTGACTGTTGACACAAAATTTAGGGTCAATCTTAACTCACAATCTCTTGTCTTTCTAATGTATATCTGTGACAATGCTCTAAAGGCACAGAAAAACTTTTACAATGCTGAGATGCTGCTAAACACAGGAAAAGCTTGCTGTTTTTAATATGCATGCAATACACTTGTAAAAAGACTGATATAAAGAAACATTTTATTGGCGTATAGGAAGGGGTTTGGTTTTCCTGAACACTTTGTTCTTCCTCTCCTCAATCACCAACACAAGACCTATCTCTGCACTCAGATTTACAATTCTACATCAACTCGTATCACTGTATTACACACAAGGCAGACAAAAAGACTGCCTCAGAAAACAGAAATTTCAAGACTGTTTGGACTAGGTACGCTTCTGCGACAGTGACAAACCAAGAGAAGTAATTGAATACTGAGTTCACTCAGGGGATGAGCATTTGAAAAGCGAATTTAAAAAGCAGTTATTGTACTTAATACCTACAAGAGATACACAGCAGTTCAACCAAACTAATTATTTTGAATATTTCATCTTTGTCAGGAAGTGAACAACTATTTAATGAAAATACATTTCTTCCATTCTTTTTCTAATCTATCATCATGATTACAAAAACACTCTCATTTGTTCAGTTCGTGTTCTACTTTGAGCAAGAGCAATACTCTGTTTCCCATTATAGCTAATACATCTCCTCTCTTGTGCAAGAATATCAGAGGAGACTATCTTCAGTTGCATTTCAAGAGACACACTTCCAGAACAAAGGTGATGTAATTTTGGAAAACCACACTTGCCACGTGGGCTATATTTTATTTCCCACTGTGCACTCAGAGGAACTGGAGAGAAAACACCAATATTCAGGAAGATAAGCTTTTTAACATATAGGTTACTTTCTAGAGACCTATTCAATAGCACTCACTCTGAAGTTTTCTCAAAGTTCTCAACAGCTGCAGCCCAGACATACTTCAAACAAGTAAGTCTTGTGATTAAACCAAATAAACAGGGTATTACTCTGTGCTGATATCCCTATTTACCAACATTTCAAAATTTAAAAAAGCAAAGAAGAATAAGCACAAATCCTCTTAAACGCAGGAAAATATATTCTTTGTGATACACCGGAGGAGGGGAAAATTCGAGCTACCCTGAAAAAAGATAACAAATAAAGGTCAATAAATGCATGAAGCCAAGAGATCCAAATAGGATGAGAAATGTTGGAGGCTGACATTGTTACAAACACCTACCAAACAATGCAAATATGAAGCTTCTGAAATGGTGAAAAAAGTCAGATAATTCAGGACTTTTTAAGCCTCAGAAAACATGGACTTTGGACAATTTTTGTAACAATGGTCCAGGAATTGCCAGTCTAGTGAGCATCAATTGATGCACGTCTTCTCATTGCCTACTAGCACTGTGTTTTTCTGAAACTCATAATAATAAAAACACTATAAGAAGAACTGTACTAGATCAGACCAATAATCCATCCAGTACAAAATCATCGTTGCAGCTGCAGCCACAGACAGAAGCATAAAGATGAATGTAAGCCTCTCAGATTTCCCTGGATTTCTCTTTACATCACTAGATTTTTCTTCCATGAGCCAGCCCTGCCTCCCCTTGAGCCCATGTCAACTTTCGGACTCATATTGCTCTCTGTCAAAGCAGACAAACTATATTAGATGAAGAACAACATTATTTTGTCTGTTTTGTACTTGCCACCTGCTTGTTTCATTTGCTAACCCTTAGCTCTGGCATGCCAGGAGACACTGAACTATTAACTCCTCTTCACTATCAGAATTGTGACACTAGATTTTATGGGTGTCTATCATATCTTCTTCCTTCCTCACCTGACACCTGTCTGAGCATGCAGGTTAGGGTTAACGTGTAAGTTTAGAAAAGTCAGAGCCTGCCTGGAACTCTACGGCAACAAGAAAGGCTTCTACAGGTCCTTCAGTAGCAAAAAAACAGGGAAAATGTAGGCCTGCTGCTGAGTGGGACAGGACAACAGGGGACATGGAAAAGGCTCCAATACTCAATGTTATCTTCTCAGTATCTACAGGTAATATCTGTCTTCTGTAATCTCTGTCTCTGAGACCCACAGAACAGTCTGGATCAAGGAAGACAGAGGATGATCATGTTAAGGAGATATTTAAAGACACTGGACACACATGAATCCAGGGGACCTGATGGAATGCACTCACACACCACATGGGAGCTGGCCAGTGTTATTGCAAGACCCCTCTCTGCTACATTTGCAAAGTTCGTGGCAGTTGAGAGAGGTTCCTGAGGTCTGGAAGAAAACAAACATCACTTTCATCTTCAAGAAGGGTAACAAGGAAGATCCAGGGAAGTACAGACCAATCAGCCTCAAATCAATGCTAGGGAAGGTCGTGGTGGAGCAAATAATTCTGGAAACTATTTCCAAACATACAACTGACAGGGTTGGGAGTCATCATTGTGGGTTTATGCAGGGCAATTCATGCTCGACCATCCTGATTAGCCTCTACAATAAGATGAATGGCTTGGTGGGTGTGGGGAAAGCAGAGGATATTATTTATCTTGACATTAGTAACGCTCTTGACACTGTCTCCATACGATCTCATAGCCAACTTGTGAAGTATTGCCTAGACAGATGGATAATGAGGTGTACTGAAAACTGACTGAATTGCTGGATTCACAGCATTCTGATCCCACAGCACAAAGTCCAGCTGGAAGGCAGTTAATAGACATACAACCAGAGGTAGATAGTGGTGCACCACTGTTTGACATCTTTATTAATGACCCAGTTGATGAAACCAAGTGCACCCTTAGCAAGTTTGCAGGTGATACAAAACCAGGAGAAGTGGCTGATTTGCCCAGATGGGTGTGCCGCCACTTGGAGGGACCCTGACAGGCTGCCAAAATGGGCAGATGGGTGTCTCATGCAGTGCAAAAGAAAGTAAAATGCCAAGTCCGGCACCTGGGGAGAGATAACCCCAGGCACGAGTACATGTTAGGGGCCAACTAGCTTGAAAGCAGCTTTGCAGAGCAGGACATGGGGGTTCTGGTGGATAAATTGAACAAAATGCCCTTGCAGCAAATGTGTGCTGCATTAGGAAAAGCACTGCCAGCAGGCTGAGTGCTACTTAGAACTGATGAGACACATCTGGAGCGCTGGGACCAGTTCTGGGCAAAAACAACTGAAATACAAGTTGCTTCATTTAAACAAGAAGAAACTCTTTTAATCTGAGAATAGTGAAACACTGGACTGGTTGCCCAGAGAGCCTGTGGAGTCTCCAGCCTTGGAGATACTCAACACCCACCCCCATCCCCAACCTGAGTGAAGGGGTGGGACTGGATAACCTCCAGATATGCCTGTCAGTTTCAGCAACTTTATGATTCTGGAATAGCTCAGAATCATAATAAGCTTTTCTATTTCAGTATTTCAACCTTTGAAATCATTCCAAGTTTTTTAAAAAGCAAGGGGCCTCAGGCAAGTGCTCTGCTTCATTACCTACCTGTTTTTGAAAACTGATCATTTAGCCTCACCCTCTACACTTGCCAGTGGCTGGCAAAGCATCCTCACTGAGTCTCCCTGTACTTCCACTCTGAACAGAAAAGAGTCTTTGTTCAATGAATATACCATACAAAACATGGTACATATACACTTTACTTTCTGCCTTCAAAGTGCACATTTGTCCACAGTTTGGTTCTGAGACTGCTGTTGAAGCTATTTTTCTGTAATGCAGTAAGCTTTGAACAGCCTTGAGAGTAATGGCCAGGAGACATCAATGAAGTTCGCACCAGGAAAAGAGAAAATAATTAACCCTCACTGCGAGTAGTAGGAGAGCATTACTTTCTGTCATTTCTGCTGATATCTGTATCAGGGAAAATCATGCACATTGCAAAGGGCTTAACTATACTGGAACAGCCAATACATGTACTGGAAGCATCTCTGTGATCCAAAGTACCTCCACCTGATAGGAAAAGTGGCCTTTCCAGCTCCCAGGTGGTTTCTTGGGATGAGCAGGAAAACAGGCAGACAAATTCGTGCCATGCCAGTACCACAACAGTATTCACATAATCAAATGCATGCACTAGTGGATGCTACTTTACATTTGTAGCAAAGCTTCACACACAATATTTCTCCATTACATGGAATTTGGTCTGGCTTATATTCAGGCTGGCTTACATTCAGGCTCAAGCTCTATATGCATACTCAAAGCAAGTACAACACTTTTATTAAAACCTCCTGTGCCTAGTCTCAGCCTATATAAATGCCAAAGCCAATTTGGCAGGGGGAAGCCTTCTAAAAATTGGAAATCACACTCCATTCAAAGATTCCAGCATGGAAAGTAAACAGAGTAGGTATTGCTGCTGGAAAGTTCAACACCACTTCTTGCAGAATGGGACCGCAAACCAATTTTCTTGTAACACTGGAATTTCAAACAGTCTGTTCAACTCTGACACACAGCGTTGACCCTCTGTTACGACCTAAGCAACAAGGAAGAGAAATCTCACTACAGAATTGTTTCTATGGTATTATCTGTCACAAGGTTAACGCCGATCTGACTGAAACACCATCTGGGGATAACAGATTTTTGAGATAGGTGCAGAAGATATGGAAAATACTCTGTAAGGAAATTCTTCAAAATCTTCTGCACAGCTGAAGCACAGTGCTGAAGTACACTTCTGTTACCAACAGCGCTGTGAAGGCACCAAAAAACCAAGCAACTGTGACACAAAGCAACTCTTTTTGTAAGAGCCTATTCCCTAACAACCAGAAAATTCTCAGATCCAAGGAAAAGTCTTATTAAAAAGTCAGGCTACAATTGTTATTTGAAGCTGGGAAACTTACCCCTGGCCTCCCACCCCTTTCTTTTTTTAAATCAAATTGGAGTTTTTATTGAGATGTAAAATTCAGATAAATCCTTCCCCAGTTTCCCAATGGCACAAATACAATCAAACACAACAGACAGTGGTTTAAGAATTAACCAGAGGTTGTACGAAAACCTACTTTAAAACTACATTACAAATTCACAAATTTAATTTCTCCAATACACAGGTGTCCACATGAGATTAACAAAACATTCCTCTCTTTTTCCACCTCATGTTATAATCTTCAAAGTATTTTCAGTTTTGAAGACTGATTCTGTAATCATAGTAAATAACATTGCTATTTATTCATTTAGAGAAGGATCACTTTTTGCTTTACAAGACACTGAAATAATCCAAGAAGTCACAAAGTTTTAAACTATTTCATAAAGTAAAAACTCTTTATGATTTGCTAGTGACAATTTCTCCCCCAAATCTCCATTTTGGGATACGCATTCTTTGGACTGGACTGACAGCCTTTGTGGTAGTGTAAGTCCTCATCCTCCACCTACAACAAAAGCCACACCAGTCTCTACGACTAAATTACCACTCAGCACAAATGATTTTATCAAAATCTGGTCTCTTACAGGCATGGTAAATTCCTCCATAGTGTAGCATTTTCTTTCATTAGTATTTCATTGACTGTGTAAGCACATCTAGCCTTCAGTAGTCTACCCACTTTGCAAATTGATTTTAACAGAACTGTCAGGTTAGATTTTGTCTGATTGACAAATAACCGATGTTTAAATCGGAAAGGAACAAAGTGCACTGATTTGATTAATTTTCCTATTTGTTTCATGAAATACACACTAAAAAAACCCCAAAATCAACCAACCAACCAAAAAAACCCCAAACAACTCACTGACACTTTTTAGAGCTAGTAACAAGAAAATAGTCTCATATCTACAGTGCAGTGGTCATGTTTTTTCCAGAAAGGTGATCAAAGCTGTTGCCATTTTCTTCAAGCAGCTATATCCCCTTCTGCAAGCAAAGAGGTATCAGAGGTGAAGTTAACTCTGCTGAGGGCTAAACAGATTACATGCTTTCCTGTTACAAATCATTGCCCTTCAGGGGAAAGTTAGATACTTTAGTGACAATGCTAGGAAATGAGAGTTTTAATAGGTTTATTATTTTATTGAGAATCTCAGCAGAAGTTTCAGCAAGGCTGCAGATCAAAGATGTAATTATTTTTTTGCTTTTGAGGTTGCTGAAAGCATGCTCCCACTCACTGTAGCTTTGGTTTGATTTCTCTAGCAAGTACCTCCTGTAAAGCAAGACTGTCTGCTCCGGAAGAGACTGTTTTCTCTCCAAATTGTCTGCTCTCCAAAGAGACATGTAAGTCCCTGCCTTACCAACATGAATCTTCAAAACTACACACGTATGCATATAACTAAAACTTCAACCAAAAGAAGCAATTGGTTTCAAAAAATGAATTAGTATTATTGGCTGTGTTTTTGCATTTCATGAACAATCTTTTATAACAGAAGCAACTGCAAGTAAAGGGAAAGAACATTTACCGTTCATTATGTTCACAACCTTACACATTTTGGGTCTCATATACACTATATTTTTAGTTACAGTATTATTAACACTGGAAAGCCCTTTCAGTTTAAAGGCTCTAAATCCACATGCTTTTTGTGACTGCCTTGCAGCTGCCACATGGAAATTTCAATGGGACACAAAAAAAAACCCCATGTTCTTTTGTAAAAGGCCTTCTTGCTTTGCAGGGAATGGAAGTGACATGAGCTTTCCTAGGAGGGCAAACAAGTTTGCCTCCTTGCTTATCATTCAATATCTTCTGAAGATAGCAGGGGAGCTGAAAACCAGCATTTCTTCTTAAGAAGTTTAGCTTTTTCCATTGTCTACTTATTTGAGAGTTCAACATTAAGCAGCCATGCAGTTTTTATATCACAGATGAGTGCACCAATTTCCTGTCTACCTTACTTCATGCATTCTGATACTCATGTAATGACTTAACTACCTTTTTCATTTCATTGTTTCCCATAATATTTTGGCAGGAAAAAAAAAATCGATCTCCTGATATCAGAGGGAATATTTTAAAGATTAAGTTTAGCGAGTCCTGCAAAATATTGCACCCCACCAGATAAAATAGAATCAGATTCGACAGCTTCAACACTGTGACAAATGCAAACTTGAGAACGTGCAAAACAAGAATCTGAAGATTTGATTTTGTACAAGCCTGAGACACTATAGCAGTTCAAAAGGCCCCTGAACAACACAGCATTAAACTTTTATTATTCTAGCAGGTGGCATATTATCATTCTTACAGACTGATAATTTTCCTTATTTTCCCCTTGACTGCACAAATAACACAGCAATATGAAGCTAATAATGCCTATAAACATTTCCATTAACAACAGAGCTTGCTATTTAGGCACACAGAATGCGGTAATGGATCAATGTAATTGTTTTTTTTAATTGGTGTATTGTAATATTGTATATGGCTGCTGAATTTTGACAACATCAATGGTGACACCAAATAAAGCACTACAGGACTTTAACCCATAACTTCTTAACATGTTTATTTAGATATTAAAGCACCTAAGTTTCTTCATCTGTCCCAGTGACAGCAGAACTCCACAACAGGAAGTAAGCTCAAAACTAGATTATTAGAAAAGAATCTAATCACAAATTATTTCACTCTAAGCATATACAAGCTCTGTACTTTGATGGGCACGCAATCAACTGAGGTAGGAATTATCATAAGTATTTAAAAAGGTGTTGAGTTATTAAAATTCCTATGAACTGCAATTTTATTTCATCTTCTGCCATACTGTCATCAGTTACGTTCCTCAGAAGATACAGAACGGACCTGTATATTAACAAACTTATAACCATCTTCCCAGAGAAACTGCTGCTCTGTCTGAGATGCACTAAGGGAGCCTGCAAATCTGTCCCTAACTCTCCTGTGCCTAATAAATGCTCAGAGTTACTATTAAAAAAAAGAAGAATTCCTACAAGTTACACAGGTACTACCCACAGTCAGCTGTTGCATGGCCAGGCACAGGCACAGCTGGGGACCCAGATTGCTCTGTCACATCATTTTTGTGTATGTTCCTTCATCCCTTCTTATTTTGAGAGCAGAAATGTCTGTCATTGCTCCCCCCACTCACAAATGCTTGAAAGACTGAGCTTTGCTTTTGCTCTGAAGGAAAACAGAGAACTAAGTCCTACTCAGATTTTCCCTGAGGAACGATAGCAAGCGTTTTGGTCTGACTGCATGACAGGCCAAAAGCATTGAGGCTGAGAGCTAGCAAAACTATGGCACATGATTTCACAGAGGTTTATAGGATGGTATAGAAGGAGCTGCTCTTGCCAAAGGGACTGCCTGTTGCCAGTGCCATCATTAACACCCCTCAAAAAATTAGGGGGCGTATGAGATGCAAATAAATAATTCTTATCATAAGAGTGAAACCCTTGCATTTAGAACTAGATTAAACATTACTAACAAACAGCAAGAGCTTTGTGACATCCCTGTGTAAAAACATGCTGCGGTTTGGAAAGCCCACTCTTCTCCATGGAACGCACTGATAAATATATGAGTGATCTACTACTTTAAAATAGGCTACTGCGATTCCTTTCTCTTTTGTTTGCTCCTCTGCTTACCAGTAAATACAGCAAAACCTATACAATTTTCTGTGTCATTAGACAACAGCTTTAGGGACAACTCCAGACTGTCCAGAAGAACCAAATGTAATTGTGCTCTTTTCTCATTAGAGACTGTCTTTACTGTACTGACTTTTGCAGCCCAATCACGCAAATTTCACCTGCAGCAAAGCTTACAGCTTTGTACAATTTCGCTCTAAGTAAAAATAATTGCTTACTGTTTTTAACAAGTTTAGCAATTAAATATTGATATCATCACCACCTATTCTTTTGCTCTTAATCCTCAAAGTGGCAAAAAAGCAGCAAAAACTGAAAATATTTTATACTTGTAAAACTGGGACTATGTAACCCGATGAAGATACATTTTGACATTTTCTGTAAAGACACACTCTTCACAATTAACTAATACGTGCTTTGATCACTTGACTCAGTTAAGAACAACTGCAGACTGTTAACGAGTCAGACTGTAAAATTAAGGACAAAGCAGTACATACAAATGAGGAGGGATGCCAACACTCCTCATCGATAGTGGGATTTGAAAAGACCCACAGTAATGGTTTATGTCTTTTCACAGCAATAGGAGCTGAATGAGATCAGTACTAGTTGTGTTTCAGAAACTTTCTTTTTATTCAGTAGCAGAGCTCTGAGGGTGAGCTACTTTTTATTTTTCATCATCCCTGAACAAAAAACAAAAAAAAAACCAAAAAAAGGTAAAAATCCAACTAAACAACAACAACAACCCAAAAACAAAACAAAACCACGCAAAAATTGCTACAAGATGTGGAGATGATTTTTTGTTCTCCTTGCTCCCAATATTCAGTACTCAGACAATTATTTGTATCTATATGATTCTTCAGCATACGTTGTAAACTGGAGAAAACATGAAATATAAAACAAATGCTTTCTCAGGACAACTGAGTTCGTAAAAAGCACATGTACAAGTAGTACTTGGTTTGTTCATACAATACCAGTCTAATAAGAAATGTTAAAACTCTACCATGATTCATTCCCTTTTCAAAAATGCTTCACTCCCTTCTTCCCCATGATTGTGTTAAATGATGCCTGACGGGCTAAAAAATAAAAAAGAACAATGCAGGAAAGACAAGCAAGTCCACCTCACATTTTCTCTAGAGCTTTTTGTTACTGAGCAGTTTTCAAAAGCATATGGAAATAAGAATCTAGCCAAAATTACCTTAATAACCAAGTCAAACTTCTGGTGTAAATCCCTATTTATTGGCTTTAGGAGTGTGAGTACAGCTGTTGTGAGATTCATATGGAAATACTGTGGATAATCCTCAGGAGTACCTGTAAAAAAAGACATTGAGGTTTGAATAAATGCTGTTCATGAAAGATTTAGTTAAACAATACATTTGTTTTACTCAGTAGTCATCAAAGGAGCAAAATGAATCCTGTTATTATAAGGATAAAATATTGCATCATGCGTACATGGAGCTTAAGGATACTACTAACATTTATGTATTTAGTGCTATTATTATTGCTATTATTACTTCCTTATTCTTCCTAACCATGAAGATTCTTCTCAACTGTGAATCCCTAAGTACTTGGTAACAACAGGAGCCCAAACACACCTGCAGCTGGTGGAAATTCTGCTTCTTGGCTTCCAGAAGATATGTATAAATCTAACCAGATAAGATGACATATGGAGAAATGAGCTTTCACCACAAATCGTCTTGCACTTGTATCCACCCACATTCCTGAAACCCAGCTTGCTAAAGACACTGAGATTTTCTCTCTCCAGCTTTGAAGTATGTTTCTCCTGAAGTATCATTAGTCACAAAGCACAGAACACTATGAACCGTTTTTTGAGTGCACACATTTAAACGAATATACGCAATGAGGTCGTGTGACAAAGATGTTACCACTAAGTTCATGATAGTCGTGTTACTGCTCGCAGATCATGCCCTTACATTTGCAATTTAAAATGCACATTTTAAATACCTTAGTTCTTGTAGTACTCTGTTGCACCTATGAGCAAGCTCTTTAATGCATTATTAATAACATATACAGAAGTTTTAACAATAGATACATTATTTTAGAAATCCTTCTAAGAAAGTAAGTTCTTCATCAAAGAGGAAGAACCAGATGAAACCTCATCTGCGTCTAACAGCTTCCATTTATTGTCAGCAGTAAATAGTATCTTCATGGCTGTGAGTTTCCAGGATACTCTCCAACCCCGTTAAAACAGAAGCAGTCAGATCCTGAACAGATCTGTGAACTCACGGAGATTCAGCAAGGGCTGTGCAAAGGGTGGAGACAGCAGGGATCTTGCTGTGCCTGGCCCCTAGGCTGGCCAGTGAGGCAGCTGCAGCCCAAAAGCTTTCCCACGGTACTGTGCCTAAGCCAAAAGGCTCTAGCAGCACAGCCTGGCACAGGAGGAGGCAAGAATTAAGCTACAGTGATTTCAAGCCGCATGATTCTCAAGGAAAGTACAAAAAAGGTAGCCATAGTGGAGCATTAATTGCCAGGGTAGGATGAAGAAATAAGCATATGGGATACTGTTCAGCAACAGTCTCTTGCCTATCACAGAATAGAGGCTATACCATTTTTCTTTCTGAAAGACAAAAGAATGTTCTCCCCATTTGCGTGGCAGAAAACTACATCCGCCTTTTCTAGCCTCTGTGTCTCATCCCAGTTAGTTTTGCTTCAATTGTCTGACTTTTTCTGGGCCAGTCTGACTGTCACCTGGGAAGATGCAAGAGCACAGATCTGAACAGAGCAGGGCTCAGAAAGCCAAAGCGTTTAGAAACAGTACGAACTCTGGCTTCTCACAGCTTATTAGTATTACTAAAAGTATCCGAAGAAACCAAAATACTGATTACAAGTCTAAAATCTCAAGTCATTTCAGGTCTAGGAATAGTCCTGTGTAGCAGCTGAGAGGCAGAAAGCACTCCTGGCTGATGGTATAAATGCCAAAGTCCCTCAAGCCCATGAGTTGTGGTGTCTTAAAGCAACCGTGAGAGCAGGACAAATATTGCCGTGCCAATACAGTATAAAAGGGCATAAGAATCAACACAAAAAAGACCACTTTTCTGATAAATTATACTATTATTTGTTCACCTTTCAAGTGGAATGATTAGAAACTGCTATTAGAAAGTCAGTATCTATCCCAGGAGATAGATTGCTGTCCAAACTCACATACAATGCTTTAATCTGCAACTCATCATGTGACAACCATTTGCTATACTGTGAATATACTGTGCATATATATTATGTGTATATATATACACACATACACTGTACATATTCTGCAAATATCTCTGTATACATGTATGCCATACACCCAGAGAGTAGTAACAGGAAAAACCACTATGGATTTTTTTTTTCTATTACACCACCAACATAAATGCAGAGTTTCTATCTCCCTCCCCCCCTTTTATTTTCAACTCCTAATTAACTGTTTTAATGTTTTAAAAGCACTAAGAATCCAGCAGGAGCTCCAAGCTTTTGGCAGATAACAGATTGCTGTAGTCTTATGAGGCCGCACATCACAAGGGTTGATGCAGAAGCTAAGAAAAATCAAGAAATCAAGGACTAAATGCAAAAGTAAAAAACAAAATGTTCCCTGAAGGAGAACAAATACATAGGGGAGGATGGAGACAGCTGTAAGAGCCACAAAGTGATCTGCAGCAGGGAAGATGAAGCTAATATTGTATAAGGATGCCAGGAAAGAACACAAGAAAAACTAACAAACAAAAAAAAAAACCCAAAACAACAGGTAAAGGATGAAAAGACAGCAAGGAGGATGATCAGGAAAGAACAGAGTATAATAGAGCTGGACTGCCTGAATCTTAACTGCTGATGGCTTCTCAGCTCCTGCCTACCACAAGAAGAGTCCAAACTCCAGAATACCTTCAAATCTGAAAGTAAAGTTTTCCAGGAACAGGGATATCTGCTTCTGCATACACAGAAATATTTGTATTTTGACATAGTATTTTGACAGAGTAGACCGACCCTCAGTCCACACTGTTGTCTGATCTGCTTCTAGAAAGGAGGAATTTCCTACTGCAACTGTAACTGTGTCTTTGAAATGTGTTATTGACATATCACAGACAAGCACTACTGGCCACAGAACTGTTCACATCGCCCCTACACTGCCATTCTCTCACGAGTCCAACCTGCAAGAAGACGTAGCTCAGGAAAAGCAGGGAGGTCTAAAGCTGTGTGGATGAACTCTGAGTCTCCTGCCTTCAGAAATTCATCTGGTCTGTGTGTTTGGAGAAGTCTAGGATACCAAACGGTGGCAGGCCAGCATGCAACAGCAGGTCTGTAAGCACCCTGAAGAGTGGCACGTGGTTTCTTTTCCATACTTTAGCACATGGACTTGAGATTGTACCATCCACACCAACCTCTGATTACACTCTTTTGGCCCAGGTAACAGAAGCAGTGAGCTGATAGCCCAGGAGGGAACATGATCTCTTCCCTGATGATCTTAGAGCAGAGGGGAAAGTCCACAAGGTGAAGAGCACTCTTAGGTTTGCTTTTCTTGCAGCCAGAGGAGGGTTTTTGTGGGGCATGCTGCCTGCCCGGCAAATGCGTCAGGGAGCTCACAGGACAGTAGAGAAACCCTCAAAAAAGTTGTGTTTTTTGGCTCTTCATTTAAACACCAAACAAATAGAACACTTAATTGTTCAAAACTGGCAGCAGAAATCACAGAGACAGTTCTGGGGTCCAAAATCAAAAGCTGATTTAAAGCAAAAATTGAATTTTCCCAAGAACCAGCCCCAGAGAAAAGCAAGCACTAAAATTACTAATAGAAATAGCTAAGAGAAAAACCTCCAAAAAGGGCTGAGCAGTAAATACAAGAGTAGCACAGGGCTGTGATGCAGGTAGCATGAAAAAAAAAAAAATTGGGGTGGGACTGCAGATGACAAAGTGAGCTGGCTTTTACCCCCTTTTTATCATATGCACACTACTTGCAAAAGGAGGGGGCTTGCTTACACACTTGCATATGCCAGACACTATATATGCATCTCTTGCAATGACCCAAACATATGAACATTCCTGAAAGTCAAGTATTAGAAAAATTAGTGCGTGAAAAAAAATTTCCAAATATCATGTTTCCAAATGTAAAGATAGCAGGCATTTTATAAGAAATGAAATATTACAGTATGGCCTCAGTTCAATCCTCTTCTCTGAAGTACTTTACTGCACTTTGGAAGGTAGTGCTTTCATTATGTAATTTAGCCAATACTTTAAATAGAAGACAACAATCCCAGTAGTACCATGCTGCAACTAGCTCTCTAATCTTAGGAAGACGCTCAATAATATTTAAGATCTAATCTTCCATTGTTTTATCAGTACCAGTCCATAACTACCTGAACAAGTACATTCAGACATCTTGATATATCATTTGAGAGGACTGCAGAGGTCAGAATGAGAAGGAGAGGAGAAAATAATGGGCTAGTAACACACTTGGGCTATTTCTTAATTTCTCAAGCTCTGAATCTTCAAGTTACTTATGTCTTCAGCACTGCTATGCTCACGTGAATGTGAGCTTCCACAGGCATTTATTCTTACCATCAAGTGAATCTAAGTCATTTTCAATGAGCTGCAGGGGAACCTGTTGTTGTTGGAACTGGAGAGGTTGTACTTGTACCCTGCTCAACTTTTCATCTCAGGGAGAGATCACTAGATTTAGTGAAAGCAGCACCGAGACATTTACCTGAACACTTGAAAGGATAGTTAGCTTGAAAGCGTGACAGGCAAAGATCTTTCTGGGCACTTAAGGATAAGGTTAGTAAGCCACATGAAGTAGAAGTAAGTGATGCCTACAGTGATGCTGGACTTCATTAAAAGAAACATGTTTTTACAGTAGATCCTAAAGACACTTAAAAAGATGCGCGGATTTCATATATAACATCCATACCAACCTAAATCTTCTGTCAAGACTTGTCTTGTACCCGTGTGCAGTGGGAGGAAGAAAGTAGAATAAAAGAATCACCAAATTAGAACTCAGTCAAATCAAATAAAATTCAAAATCGTTCTCATATTCAGTAAGTAGCTTATTCTTTCATTCTATGGGCACAGTTCAGACCTTCCGGTGTTTAAAAAAGACATATCTGGAGACACAAAGACAAACTGCACTTAGGTCTAAAGCAAGGGAAAAATCCATATAACAAGAAATATCTGCAAGGCCTATTTCCTGTGAAACTATCTAGTATTTTCTGAGGCAAGGGCTAAAATATAAATAAGACTGCATACTGGCAAAGATGAAGACAGACTTAAAACCTAAAAAGAAATCCTTTTGAAAACTAGGGGGGAGGGATGACAGAAAAAAGAAAAGAGATAGCCTTTCCATTGAGAAATCCATAAAACCCCCCAAACCAAGCCAAATTATTCTAATACATCTTTCTGAATTATTTCTTCAAGGTGAAACCAGTCATCCAATTATTAAAAATATCACAGATTAGCGAAACACAATTTTTAATAAGTTCATTCTTGAAGAACTTTGCAAGTTATGCAAAGAACTTTAAAAAACATGGACTAAATGTTGCACTAGGTCATAATTGTCAGTAGCAGAAATGAAACAAATAAGCCAAGTCAATTTATAAATAAACCAAGTCAATTTTCAAACATGAAAACACCCAATATATTTACTCTACAAATATTTACAAATTTCCTTAGAAAACAGTTTTGCTGGAAAAGGACTAGTTGACAGCAATGCATACCTTGGTCTGTCAGATTTGAATCCCATTACAGCCTGAGAGAATCTAGCTTGCTTCATGACTATGCAAACAAAACCTGATTTCTTTCCTTGAAGGATGCTGAAGTCTGCCATGCTGAGGCTGATCTGCCACAGCTATGGCCCTTGCCGAGTTCAAGAGTAGAGCCCAGGAAGTGCCTCAACACCAGTCTGTTGGCAGCAAGTGTGTTCAGGCTCATATCTTGCACACACTGCTCAGGGCTTGCACATTCAGTACAATGATACTTGGTACGGTAGTGATTCATTAGTAGCCTCTTAAGATGGTTCTTAAAATGACAGACATATCTAACCTACAATTTTTCACCTTTCACAACAGAACAATAATATACAAAAGCTTTTTTTTTGTTTTTTGACAAGAAAAACTATGCAATCAGCTCATTAAAATCTTTACTTCCACCTCTCCACGGGTGAGAAATCAACATAGCTACAGTTTAACACAGTAAATATGAAAAAGATGTGATTCCACAAAACACACAACTTTCAATCCCCACACTAGTCACAAGGCACAGAAACTACTACGGCATCAGTCTCTGCTTTGGGAAGAGCAGGTCAGGTGGAGGACTGAAACCGCAAACCACTGCCTTCGGCCTTTCCATTATCAAATCATATAAGATAAGCAACCAGAAAGAAATTCCAAACACAGGAAAGCAGCAGGAAAAAGACATACACAGCAGCATACAAGACATCCCCCAGCAAAGTGGCCCTAAACTCTAGAACTGCATTCTTTTCTGGACAGAAAACAGTACAGTCAAGTAAACATTAAATTACAAGGGAATGCATGCAAGCTCACAGGCAGCAAAATTAAAGGTGGATGCAGTTAGACCCTTTAAGCTGCTTTGTTCCAGAAGACTTTTGGAATGAAACCTCCTCTAATTGCCTTTCTTTAGCATCTTTTATTGTGCCTTTGCACCTGTGAATGAAAAATGCATTGCAGCATAGCTATGAGCACAGACAAGTTGCTCTCCTTTTGCTTGCTGTGTTGTTCCATTCCCTAAACCAGACAATTCTGAATCTAATCTGTATAAATAGTAATAAATAATGCAGACATCTGAAATGAGCTTCTAAATTGCAGTTAAACATAAATAGGTAGAACAATGATTTCAAACATCCCACTAACCACAATATGAATTTTTATTAGGTTTCCACTCTCCCAGTCAATCTTTTTCTGGCTGGTCATAATAAAGCGACTGATTGCAAGTGATAGCAAGAGTAGCAGACACCAACCAACTAGGATGGAATAGAGGATGCCCGGTCGATCAGAAGGAGGCTGGATGTTTCGGTCCTGATCTATGGCTTGTATGGGTGGCGTGACGCTGATGGGATTCACATGTGCCTGCAATGAAAAATCAGACAGATTTGAAACAGAGAAGTCAGAAAGCCGGTAGGCAGAGCCTTAGGTTTAAAACAGAAACTGAAAAGGATATTTGCTGAAATTGCAGCAGTCATATTTAATAGCTACAGCACGTGTCTCTTTTGAAATCGAAATTAAGTAGGCAACGTGTATTTCTACAGCAATCTCCTTCCTTTTAGATACATTCCATACTATAATAGTATCTTCAAGGAAAGGAACCTTGCAAATGTTCAAGCAAATGCTTGACTATGCTACTATTAAATAGTCCTTTGAATCAAACATTTCAGCCATCATCATAGCAGTGAAATACAGCAAATACTTCAAAAAAGGAAATAAAAACAAATTGAATGTGAGAATCATTAGGAGCTAGAGTGGCTGTGATACACAAATACATATTGTAAAAGACATCCAAGCCAAGCTATAGACGTTTGAAGGACAGGTACATTTGAAAAGCTTGTATGGACATGGCAATAATTCACACCATTATTCAGAAGAGGAGTGATCTCGCATGCCAAACATGGAAACAGAAAGCCAGATAAACCATTCACAGGCTTTCACCTTTTTCAGTATTGGCATGCCCATTTCTTTACCTACCGCCTTAATAGCATTCATGTACCTACTAATAGCACTCAGCCCTCACTCTTGCTTTGAATATTTTCTAAAGTTCTCCTACACTGATACACTCCCCAGTGGAAACACCAGAGCTGCCATTCCCAACTCTAGAAGAACAGTTTCAGTAGCGTTGGCTGCTTAATCAACTATGTGCACCAGTCTTTTCCCTCCCCTTCTTGGAACTTTCATTTGGGTGGCCAAAATTTTTACTAACCTCTATGAAAAACGAGGTCCATTTTTTCCACACACAACTAATCCTGGTAGCCTTTGCTTTGGAAAGCTCTAATGCTCTATGTTCTGCAAGAGGGAACTTGAAATTTAGCATAGGAATAGGAATGAGGCTAGTCCACGCTTGGCCAAGTTTTGGCACAGCCTTTAGAAATCCCCCTGCTGAGATTTGGAAGAAATTTGCAATTTCTTTAGCAATACCCATCTATAAACCTAGAGGAAAAAGAGGTGAGCCAGGAGGAGGAGAGCAAGACATGAATGGATGCCAGGCAGTTTCCAAGAGGGCAGAGTTAATAGCCCCTCTTGTACTTTTGGATGTGTAGCCACATGTTCATCTGCAATAACACAAGCTATTGTGCCCACGGTTTGCCCACCCGGAAGTCATTCCTACAGGTTACTGAGGTCCAGTGAGGCTATTCCAGGGTCGTGAGCCAGGGCTTGCAGCCACGCATGGTTACACAGCTCTCAGCTTTGGGTGCAGAGCATCTGCCTACCCACATGGGTCTGGTACTCTCCTCACTCTGTGTCTCTGCTCGTGGCTTTTCCTGCAGTTCCCAATGAGCAAGTAAGGTCCTTGTCACATGCCTGTTCCCACTTTTGACTCTTTAAAAAATTAAACTCTTAAAAGTGTAATGAGGAAGACAAGCTCAAGAAGATATATTTGACATAGATTTGAATTTTTAAAATGCTTTAGGGCTGCATAAAAGTTACATGCTGAGAGATAAGCTTATGTTTAAAACTGCACGACACTGCAATACTATTTTTAAATTTACAAATTGATCGAAGCACTCTCAGACAAATCTATATTACAGTTAAAAACATACCCACAACAAAAACAATCTAATTTGCTAAGGCTGGCAAAGTTTTAACCTCATCATTACAATACTGAAGGCCGAGCTGAAACATCCGAGTCCATGCTAGAGTAACAGTGATGGATCTAGCCTTGTCAATAATGAGCTGTCAGCTGTACCCAACCACCAAAACTAGACTAAAAAAAAAATTGTTGGATATATAATTCAGATGGAAAAGACATAAGCTTTATTTTCCAATTCAAGGAGAAGCCTGAGAGCAGCATTTAGAAAAACTGCATTTGAAATTAATCTGGTTCTACTTGAACAATGGATACTTTATCCCACGCTGCCACCATTAAAGTGACTCCTCAGAACGAAATCAATCAATGGAACAGAAACAAGCTGTATAAGAAAACTAAGAAGTTTACTTCTTATACAGAAGTATAAAAAAACTAAGGATGAAAGGTGGAATAAAAATCTAATGGGTTTCATCTAAGTTGTTTTTCTAACTACACCCTGAAATGGGCTGCTCATAAACTAGAAGATATCATGCAACAAGATCAGTTGCAGTCTGCTGAAATGTTTAGGGATAATTTAAAGCCGTTTTGAATTCAATAAGCTGATGTGCCTTGAAGCAAAGTTAAATGTACTTTCATACTGGTTTAATAATCCATAGATAATGCAAGTATCTTTTTCACTTAAACTTAAATTAGAACTATGAAAACATAACTGCACAAAGAAGCAGCCATTAAGTATGTTAATAAATTTGTAAGAGCACATGTAGGATCATTTCAGAAGGTGCACATATACTTTTTTATGAGAAATAATTATTTTAAAAATTTGTAGTCAAAACATGCTTTGGTCAATAGCAGTAATAACTATGATTATTACATAGGGATATTTCTTTCTTTCTTGAGCACAGTAAAACTTGAAAGGTACAAACACGTGCTCACAAAATCTCCCAGGTCGTACTGATGCAGTGCCACTTGGCAGCAAGGCCGTCAGGGCTCAGGGGGCCCAAGGCAGCTCCCCAAAGCCCAGTCCTGCCCCCAAAACTGTTCTGCATATCACAGTTAGCATCTGTTGCTAGAGATCGGCAGCCCCCAATGGTACGATACCCACCGCCCTCCTCACTAGGAGGTTCTGAGAGATGATGAGGCTTTGCTCAGCCCTTTGAGAGAAAGAGCATGGTCACATACAGATAGAAGGTGGCTCCTGACTGAAGCAGAGGAGGTAGAGCCTCCTCGCAGCTCTGCAGAGTAGGTAAACAAACATTACAAAACGGGGTCTGCGACATCCTCCATTGCGTATTAGAGTCAACATCCTTGCAAAAGACGAAAAAAAGGATCAGTGGCATACTCTGCCTCAAAAGAGACTCTGTAAAAAAACGGAGGCTCATTAAAAGGAAGGGAAAACATATTACTGAAAGACCAAAATGTTTGCAGGGCCCATAACAGCTTAAGGACACTCAGCTGGAGGCAAAGGAAAAGTACATGGGGTTTTTACTGAGACAGTCTTGAGAAAGGGCAAGGTAAGTCAGCACGGCTACGCAGTTGTGCAGGGAAGGTTATTCAGAATAAACAAGAGGCCTTGAAAAACCAGCCACTTCCAAGTGAAGAACACAAAAGGGTTCACAAGCTCTGGCAGAAACAGGTGATTAAAAAACAAACAAGGAGATCCTGTCAGTCTTAGGATAAAATATGCAGTAATGTATTTACTTTTCCCCATTAGGGAAGAGATCTCTCAGTTATTGGTTTTGGTATTAATAGACTTCCAGGTGCTTCAATATAGCAGAATATGCCAGCAAGTAGGCCAAAAAAAAGAACCCAAAACCCAACTTGCAAATGTTCTCAAATATTAATCAATTCAAAAAAATAAATCCTTCAAACAGAACTGTGACAGGAAGCCTGCCAGGGAGTCTGCAGGGCCAAGAGATGATCAAGGCAAAAAAAAAAAATTTAAAAAAAGCTCAGACAGAATAAGGTAGTAGCACAAAACCTTCCACCCCCTCCCCCCCTTCTTTTGTGCTCACTGTGAAAGAACTCAGATGGGTCCCCGTGCCAGCACCCTCCCCATGCAGGAATGACTTGCAGGTCCCACCAGAAATCACAGTTAAGAGACAATGGACTAAACAAGCCAAATGAAGAGTAACAGGAGGTCAAGAACAGATGGGTTTCTACAGAAAGGCAAGAGTGAGCCACATGAACTAGCTGTGCTAGGTAACCTCCTCCTGAGAAGTGCTTCGGTACCCGAGGAACAGCAGGTGGCAAACGTAACACCAAAATTAAAAGCATCCCAGGGTGATGCCACCATGAAGCCTGAGGCTTGTGACAGGAAAAATTAGCCAACGTTATAGAAACACTCTGAGCAAACACATAAATGACTACAATACACCAGGGAAAGTCTAGTTTTCTGTAAAGGGAAATCCAGTCTCTCAGACTTTCTGTGGTTCCCTCTAGGAATCACTAGCACATGGATACCACAGAACTATTTGATATAGTGCGTGTAGATTTCCAGCCAACTTTGACAACCGTCCTTACAAAATACTCTCAAGGCGATTTGGCCTCGACAGAAAATTAATGAAGACCTGTGTATCCAGAAACTTTTAGGTTAAGAGACATGAGGCAGCGCAGGAGCAAGCTTTCAATTCCCATAGGGAGAGAGGGGAGAATCCCCAGGTATCTGTACTAGTACTGAAGCTGCTCAACCCACTCCTACATGACCTCAGAAACAGTGGGAAGAATACAGTAAGAATTACAAATTATACTCAATTATTCAGAGTAGAGAGGATGAGGTGCACCTGCAAAAGACTGCAATTTTAAGCACTGAAGGCTGCATACTTAATGAAGTGCCGCAAGTTTTTTCACATTTTCTTTGTACATATTCAGTCGTCTTATGAAAAACCACCAACGAAAACTCTCAGTACTCCTACACAGAGGAATCTTCTCAGCTATGTTTGGGAGGGCGATGAGTCAAAACAATCCTCCTTTTCAATGAAATCAAACAAGACTTCACTGCTTGGGGGCTGTCAGGACAGAGCACTGAGAATCTTTCCTTCAGCTCTGTTCAACAGAAAGATGTCTCCTAATTCATTATGAAATGATCAGTGAATAATAAAATGTTTATTCACAAACATCATAAAACAGTGCCATTGCCTACCCCAGTCACCAAATGATACACACTTCAAAAAGCAGCAGCATTGAGTTTCTGTCATGGGAAAGATGACTGGAAATTACCAGAAGTTACTGTTATAAAATCAAAAGGGCTAGAAAAGAAAAAAAATACAACAGCAAATATTCATTCAAATGCTTTGTTCTAATGCACTCAGTGTAGCTGGAAGACGTTTATATTAATTTGCTACAATATGCTACACTCTTTTCATGTCTTGCTCTTTGACCTGTGTAGTTAGTCAAAATTTGGCTGCAAATTGTTTCTGTTAAGAAGAGATGCCAATAGTGGAGCCAGATCTGTTTTAAAAAATCCTGTTGATTCAGTAGAAAGGCAATAGCCCTGTTTCCCTAGAGAGGAGAGAAACTGAGCTTCCAGACACCCGTACTCCTGCTTACATCTTTGAACATACTTGAACCATAAAAACTCTTTTTGATTTTCTTCAACAATAAAAAACCTGACCACCACAGCTGAGCATGTCACTGGTGTTGCCTTCTCTGCCCGCTTTTCTGTTTTCGGCATACATATCTTCATAACGCAGTGAAACTCTTTCAGCTGATATCCCCATTGCAAATGGTGACACGCAGCTAGAATACAGATGTCTAAATAGGATAACAACATGATGATAAACATGATAATAATAAAATAATAATGACTGGCAGAAATTTCCCTATTTTTTCTTACCTGAAAAATACATTAAAAAAATCTAAAGCAAAAGATCTTTAAACCGCAAATAATTGACTAGTCCCAAAATTTGCAAAGGAAGCCATAAATCTCTGCATGCATTCATGCAAGAGTGTTTTAAGCTCCTACTAAGGATAGTGAGGAAAAAGAGCAACTGATGTTTTAATTTATGTCTTAACAAGGAGCTTAATAAACTTAGGATGTCAGCTGCATTCAATAATCCAAACAGCATGTCTAGGCATCTGTGTAAAAACACGGTTTTTTTTTCACCATTACATGGTGACTGAAATACAGTATGAAACACTTAAAAGGAAATTTACAACTGATATGCAGAACATTCATCTTGCGCTTTCAAGCATAATAAAACAAAAGTGACCATTTTTAAACTTACATATTTTCCAAACATTTTGCATGTACATTATTTTATTTCAAACATTTTAAGATGTCCATGACTGCCAGACTTTCAATAGAAAGTAAAATGTCATGTGTTACATGTAATAACTCAATTATTTGATTAAAAACTGAAACTGAGGGGTTTTGTCTTCTTACACGGGCACTTTTGATTCATTGTTTAAATGACTGCCAACTGTCACCCCCTCCTTCCTTAATTATAACTCCCCTCACCACCCTCCTCCCCTGAGATTTTTCTCACCCACTTTTTGAGGGTAACACATTGCTTCTCAGCACTGCACGAAGTCTTTGGAAGATGTCAGCTTGAACTTCTCTGGGAAGCTGCTACAAGTTTAAAATCAGCCTGTTGCCAAAAAACCTACAGAGAGTCATTTTTGCTAAATAACAATTAATAAGTAAGATAAAAAAAAGCAAGAGAATAGCAACTTCAAGGAAGCTTTTTTACCTGAATGAAGTACCCTCCTTTCTTTGTATTTTCACCCTGAGGTCACCTTCCTGATTTTTAAAGCCATATAGGTCAGAAAAACTCTACTTGAAGTTAATGAAATAAAAACCGGTTCAATCTCTTAGGAGTGAGAGCTGAACTTAATGCTGCACATTTACAGTTTTACCCAGATACCTCCTCAGAATAGTGACTTCATGCATTATTGAACCACAGCTTTTAACTGATTTAAAAGGTCTCAGGTCAATAATTCAGTTCTCCCTGTATCTAACACTGTTCTCTCAATATTGTCTGTTTGTTACTAAATAATTACAAATTAGACTCATGAAATACCAGAATCTAACTGCAAGACTGAACGACAACTTAGGATTTCAAATTAGCTACCCATGCTGTATCATATACAGCGCTATGCTGAACTGAAGTTACCACAGACTCGTTCAAGGCACTGATTCTATCAAGTGGCAAGTATTAAATGAGAAAGAAAAGAAAAGCACTTATTGGTATTTGATACGAGTTACAAGTTTAGAGAATTTTTTTTTTTTCTCTAGGGGACCACAATTGTTGCACAGGTAACACCAAGGATAGCTCTGCTTCAAAAAACAAATTTTCTGTCTTTTCCACGGTCTACCTGAGATGCAAAGCTAAATTTGCCAAGCATATCTATTCATGAAGGACTACTTCCAGGGAAGCTAAGAAGCAACAGGGAGGAAATGACACATTTTTAGAGTTAGAATAACAACACGATTTTCTGCACAGACCTTTTTCTTTTTTCTTATTAACACAAAAACGATTGTTTCTAGGAAACTGAAACACAGTTAATCTTAATGAACTAGGACACTGCCTGGTTTTGTGCAGGTAATTTATTAATAACAGCTGCCTTTTACATGATTGAAGACAACAGACCATGAACCAGCCACAGGTTCACAAACTAGGGTGAAGCTGCTTTGATAATTCACAACCAATTCAGCTCCCACCTGCCTGCCTCCAGATGCTCCTGGGAGTCAGTGGTCAAGGCCACTACACAGGCAGCAGTAAACATTACCAGCTACTGTAAAAGATAAAACCATATGAAAAGGAGGCGTTCCCAAACTTTTGTTTAGATTCCCCAAAGTGAGCTTCCCACCCATAGCGCTCCTATGTCTATTATCCTGTATGAAATCTACTAACAAAAGGGACAAAAACTACATCTTTAGAATTTAATACTGTATTCAAACATGGCAAGACATTTTCTACCCACTAATTCACATGGAAGATGAAGTTATTAAGACATACACAAATACTGCTAAAAAAATAACTATTAAAAAAAAGGAACATCATGAAAATATTCATTTGGTAGAACAAAATAAGATACATCACAGTGCTCTGAGCAACAATCCACCAAAAAAGGAGTATTTACTTTCATTAATATTTCAATCTGTCAGTTTGTGGTGGCATTTCTTCTGCAGACACACAGTTAACTGACCTTTACCCAATATACGCATTATTAACATGGCTGTGAGAACCCATCAACATCACAATCTTACCAAACAAATTGATATTCTTGTAAAATAATTTCCTAAGTCATAGTAAGCCCTGTGTTACCTATTCAGTTGTCCTAGGAACTCTAAAGCACTCATCTACACACTGATGATGTGTTCCATGGAGGTACGCAGGACATTTAAAAGATGATTAATGCTGAACCGTTAAGCATTTTCTATGAGGATTTCAGTAAATTGTCTAATACTGAAAAATCTGAAACGTATCCCCAGGCATTTTTCTCTGAGAATAGAAGAACATAGATTCAATTGTGAAAAGAGCATACCTAATTCCTAAATACTAGCTTATTCTAATTTATTCAGATTCAGCAGATTAGAATATTCATTAAATTGGGAAAGAAGTTAAGAAGGATATTTTTCCATATGATGGCAAATAGGTATTTTGATCTGCATCAGCTCAGCTGACAATGTTGCAACAGAGATTGCTTCCAACAATAGAAGACTGATGGCATTGTGTCACCCAGTTGGCGCAGATTATAAAAGTCATCCTTTTTTCTGCATTTTCAAGTACTTCTTTTTTCTTCTTCTCAGTCTTCACATTTATTAAGCATCACAGCCGTGACCCTCTCCCACCTCCCTACCCCATGCCTTCATCCACACCAGCATCCTCCATCAATAACTGCAAGCAAACCCAGTGCCTTGCCCTCCCATTTTCCCAGCTGCCAGCAATCCCTCCTGCTGCTTCCAGATGATCAATCACTCCACGAGGCCTTGTGCTGCCCTTACGTCAAGCAGCATGCACCGATACCCCCAAGGAACACCAGTACTTTTATTGACTGGTAGCACCAAGTGCAGTTCAACTATAAAAATTGAGGCCAGGGACTCATATGCTCGAGAACTCCCCTCTTTCCCCAAGCTGTGGGCATGAATCTGTACAATCATCCAAATTCCTAGCCAAGGACACAAGGAACTGAATTCTGCACTGATTAAGTGGCTCAGTGATTTTCAAGGCAATAAGACCAAAGTTCCCTGCTCCTCTGCTCGGGTTAAAATATATCAAATGAGTTTAACAAACTGGATTAAATCACTGAAACACACAGGCTCTTTCTTGTGTTTGACAATTTATAGTCTCTACTGCTTTGAACACAACTAAGAAAGATGCACATAACGCTTTGTAACATACGATACAGCACTGTCTCCTATTTCCATGTTTTTGTGTGTATCATGTTGTTTTCTAGATGGTGCAGAGAATTATAGAGTATTTTACAATTATAGCTTTTACTGACAACATGAAACATTCCAAAAGAAAACAATGCATTGCATTTAACCATCATTTTTTCTTGGGTTTCTCTCATAGTGTAAAGCAACATAGACACGTGTATTTTATCAGAACAGGGTGGTCAATATTAATGCAATTAGTCAACATGAGACATTTCATGCTAGCATTTTAAAGCCCGAAAAATATTATTTTTTCAGCTTTCCCAGTTAGAAAGATCTAACTGTGCCCGATGGACTTTGAATAACGCCTGGAGACCTTCAACACACATCACACTCCTAGCTTAGCTGATGAATTTGCTGATCAAGATATCAGAACTCTCATCTCTATGCAAAGAAGGATGAGCAGCTTTTTGCTGAATATAAAATACTAGTAAAGGGACATACATTACTCCATGCTGACATCCAGAACCCCTTCAAAGAGAGCCCTACTGTATTAAACCAACAAAGTTTTTGATGAGTTGATGAATCATTATGGTTTCACTGGTTCTCCTTGTGCTTTCTTGAGAAACACATGAGTTTAAAATATAAGATGTAAATTAGAAATTAGTGAAGTTATAACCATGCTGTGCAGAAATGCATACGCTATTTTCAACACACATTAATCAAACAGCAGGAAGAACTGCAAAACCATTCCAACACCATTTCTTGCTGCTGCTTCAGATGCCTCGCCAGTACTACAAGGGCTGTGACAAAACACTAATGAACACAAATCCATCATCAAGTACTTGCATGTCAGTAAAATGCAGAAAATATTTCAATGCAGTTAACCAACTACAAGTGAAGTAAATCCAAAAAGCAAGAAAGACCCTCAGAAAGTATATTCAGCTGAAGATACTACCAAAAACTTGTTGTTTGTTAGACTGAGTATGTCACATCAAATCTCCTATTTGCAGGATCTCACCATTCTCCTCCTTTTCTTGCCTTCCTGTTGATAGCTACAAGTGCCTACAGATGCTCCCTTTGATCAGTGAGCAAACACAGGGAGAGGCAGTGCCTTGCATCAGGCATTTGCAGAATTTCCTATGCTGCTCTTTGAGGGCTAATGCAATACAAAGATGGACAGGAATACAGAGTGAATGGGATTTTCTGACCCTCCTCTTTGACACAATGCAGAACACCAAACATTTGGCTAAGATCTCATCTGAAAGCCAATACAAAGACAGAGAAAGACAACCCCAAGCAGAGATTTAAAACACACTGTGAAGCTGAAACACAGAATGGAGAGTAAATCCTCTGCAGAAAATTGTTCTGTTCAAGTTGTCACAGGAGCTAAATAGGTTTATATAGCAACAATTCAGTGCCTCAAAAACTGCTCTCCCAGAAAGGACAAATCTACACAAGCAAACCAACTCCTTCAAAATCTATGTTGCTCAAACCTAGAGGTTTGCAGCCAACTCACCTAATCCATACTTCTTACTTGTTTGCATCACTGTACGTACATCTGAAGGTTCACACTGTTAAAATAATACTTCTTACCACCAGTGATGTTGCAGAGCCTACCCAGACTGTGTGAAATGTCCACATTCGACATGAAAAGGAACTAAGAGCAGCATTGAGCAGCATCCCTGAAGATTAGCTTTGCTTGTGTAGCACTTGGGTGCAAGGGCAATTTTATCACTACTACTAGTTAAACAGGAACCACCAGTTGACATGTCTGAACTAACCACTTGTCTTCTCTAGGGGTACAAGAAGTGTTTTACTAACTGATGGGAAAAACTAAGACATGAGATGATTATTAAAAACGTACCCGCTTTCTAAATTTGGCACTAACTGTAAAATTGGTTTTCGCGCCTTGTTTTGTTGTTCAGTATAATCCACGGTGGTTGTGTTCTTAGCTTTCTGTTGCATCCGATGTTCATGCAGTTTACTAAAATGGAAACTGTAAAATTCAAATATCCTGACAGATCATGTTGTTAACAGAGTAAGCTGTCAAAAAACACAATTCCTTTCATTTATTTGTAAAAACAAGCCACCTTTGAGAGGAAAAAAGTATTTTGAAAGAGCAGCAAGATAGCACAATGAATCAGAGCAAAGAGGAAAATAGAGACTATTTTTATCAATGATGACTTCCAGGAACAGCAGGTCCAAAGAAGAATTGAATTTCATCAGGATCTGATCACAGTGCTTACTAAATTGCTTTTTCTATATCTGACATGCTCTATAAGAAATGTCTCCAACAGAGAACCTGTGCCGCAGACTAAATGAAATGCATTATGCAATGGGCCTCCTGCCTTGGCATGCAAGTATAATATCCTGTGCAATTTAGACAAAAGGAAGAATTCAATCTGGAGGTTCTACTTGTTCCAATGACTGATGAAAGAACAATAAACATTTCCTTTTTGACATTTCACTTTTTTTCCATACAAACTATAAAGTCTATTTCCTTGATTATATTTCAAATTCTTGATGGCAGGATTATTATTATCATGACTGCTGTTCAGGATTCAGAATGAGGCAAGGAAACAGCTGCTGAAAAGCAAGCTGTAAAACCCAAGATAAACATACCTACTGCTGCTTGACACAGGTTCACAAAAACTAGGAAATACTTAAAGAACAGTGTAAGACTACTGTAATGATATAAAGATTTTTTTTTTCATTTCTAAGTGCAATTTCATTAAAATACAAAAGTCTGTGAAATATCAACAAAACTCTGTGAAATATCAACCCAATTTTGTTTTCTTTTAAATGCATCTTTCTTTTAAATGCATATTTCTCTCAGATGGTAAGAATCAATACAGTTGTCAGGCACAGCCAAATACAGACTAACCGCATTATCTTGTTTCAGGAGAGGGCATTCCAGCTCACCACAAATGTCCTTGTGCTCTGGAGGCTAGACTGCTAGGATTTGATCAGGTTTTTGTACAGAAGCATTAACAATAGCACAGAGCAGAGGCAAACATAATCGTACCGGTAATGGTAGGCTGCCCCCTCCCCACCCTATGGCTGGAGGCAGGGAAAAGCTCTTTGGCATGGCACAACACATTCTCTCTGGCTTCTTCACATTTTGGATATCGGCTCAGGGCACTGGGGAGAAACTGAGCTGCCAGGTTAAGATAGCGAAGCTCCTTTGGCTGCTCTGTCCCTGGTGTGATCCCAACGTGGACGGCACAGCTGAGAAGGCTGCTGGCCCCTCAAGGGCAAACACTGCCTTGGAAACATGACAACAACAGTAAATGGAACAAGGGCACATACGTACTACAGGCTGAAGTGGATCAAGGAGACTCACAAGTTAGCCTTAAAAGACGAGGGGCAACTGAAAAAGCAGGTAAAGTAGCCCAAGCTGAGCTCTGAGCTGCCATGCCTACATTGCTATCAAGAGTCATACCGTGAATGCCAAGCCTGGTGAGGAAGTCTGCGCCAAATCACGTGCTCTTGGGTGTAGAATGTCACAAAATTGCTGGCGAGAAGGTGAGAGCAGATCCTACTGCCCTGTTTCAGAGTGGGGCCACAAGACTCTGTGGTGATCAAAAGGCATCAGCACTCGGAGCGCCTCCCGCAGCCTCTGAGGGTTAGCACTTCTGCCCCAGAGAGGAAGCTCCTCTGCTACTTTATCTCCCATACTTGCACTCATCTGCAAAACCTTAAGTGACGAATCATTATTTGATTAACTAAAGAACTAATATAATCTGCACCCTCTGCATTGTGACAAGTTGAAAGAGGAATCATTCTTCCTGACCCTTAATGAACTAGTTTAATGAGCTAGTTTAATCGGATAGCCTAGCTATTGAAATTATAATTATCTCTACAAGGACCAGTGTTATGACATAGATGAGGATTTTTCTGAAGTGAAGTTCACTGACAAAGCATCACTGCAAAACTGTTTTGTCTAAATGTCAACATTTAAAACCTTTATATGTTTCTAAATGACATTTAGGATCAAATAAATTAATACATATGCTTCATCTTTGACAATAGCTCCACTTCACGCCATAACAAATGCAATTTTATGAAATAGAAAACAGATGTGCATATTGTGAAAGTGGCTTTTTTTCATCATGGTAAATTTCCAAGACAGGAATTAAATCATGCAAGTAGTTGATTGTATATTCAAAATACAGACCAGAGCTCAGAATGAGACAGGGAGGGCACTCTTTCCTCTCCCGAAGCTCTGGTTTTTGAGGAAAGGCAGGCTTGATCACGTTGTATCTTAAATCCCTTAATGGCACCACAGAAAGCAAGTCAGGTTCACACCCCAGATTCTGGGATATCTCGCAAAAGTGAGGAATCACACTTTTCTACTGTCTTCATGTAATTATTTTTTTTAGCTGTGTGATCTCATGCATTATGCTAAAGTTTTCTTAGTTATGAGGCAGGTGGATTTTTTTCTTTTTCTTCTTTCTAACAAACTTGAAAATGAAAACTGGAGAAAGAACGAAGAATACAATAACATGAAACAACACGATCTTTTCAACCAAGACTAGGGTGATTGGCAGGTTTTGTACTTTATTATTTGAACAGCTTTTTGGCATTGGTTCTGCCACACAACCAAGAAGGTAATTTACGCTAGTGAACCTGTACTACAGGAATCCTGGTGGTGTCTCTAAAACATTTTATATATTTGGCTTATGTGGCTGATGTGCCAGACCACAGTTTGAATCAAAGTAGGTAATTTTCACTTCTGAAAGGAAATAACTTCTAATTACAGCTCCACAGTTACTTCTTCCAAGCAAAATCGGAACCCGTTTTTCTTTGTACCTTCTGACAAAGCTTTAAGAATTGAGTATTCTCCCTTTAGTGTTCCCAGTAAGTTGCTAACCATGATGATAAATATCAGACAATTACTGGAACACTTCCATACTTGGGAAAAAGAAGAAAATTATGCACATGATAAAATCAGTCATTTTAACCGGTTTATTCCCCCCTTACTCTTGATACTTTAAGGAATCTGTTTTGAGATTAAGCCTCCAATATTTCACTTTACAATTTAATAAATACCTAGAAAATGTGCCTGTTTTCGCCACCAGCCAAATATTCAGCCCACACGGGACTCTGGTGAACTACCAGAGTTCCTGCTCCTCCTGCACCAGCAAGGGAGCCCCATAGCCACTGCATATCACAGGTCACTCTATAACCCAGTCCTAGCAATAAACAAAGTGTGATTCTCGCACCGCAAACACAACTTCTAAGATGATCTGCAATTATATTTTTCTCTTCCTATTTAATTTTTAACTATATATTGTCCAAAACTTCTCAGTTTTCAGTTAAACTTGATCCATTTTCTCTTAAAATCTCCACTTGTGCATTTTAAGAAAGACTAGTATTAGTGAAAACCTAAAGCATGTAAATCATGCTCAGCCAATTCTCTTTCCACATTATAAAAAAGTCCATGTGTCTTCCTGTTCTACCTTTCAACGAAATTCACTATTTTGGCCCCTTTCTCCAGTATGTACCAAACACACAAGGCAAGGTCTCCACAAAAGTAATCACACATGTAAAGCAGGTTTCCTGTACTTAGTGCAAACTGTGACATATCACTATTCCTACCCACAGATATCAACTCTGTTTCTGAAGTGCAACTTGGTTAAAACTGGCAGCAGGAAAGTATCTTTCAGACTATATTCACTTGTTCTGCAACCTTGCTATAATTTTCTCAACCAGAAACAGGGCTTTCCATAACTGAAATACCAGGTTTCTTTAAACATTCATTACATTATGTAAGCTAAAGCGTGGTTTTGCTTGTTCTTGACATGAAAAGCAGACAACTTAACTTCTCTATCTGAAACACATATGTATTTAAAATCACAAATTAATCTTAGATACTGAACAGTGACTGCCCTGCCAGATCAATATATTAAGCAAGTGAAGTGCTGGTCTGCCTGTAAGAGAGATTGTAGAAAACATTTCTCAGGTTCACGTATTCACATACTAACATTACTGCCAATTTTACTGACAATTCTTTTTAATCTGCCATGCTGTCTTGGTATACTCCCAAATACATAAAAATTAATTACCTGTAACATCACATCTTTGTAATTTTAAACTTTTCATACTTCACTATTTGCCAATAACATTTCCTTTAAAAAAAAAAACCACCTACGTATCAAGAGATTGCATATGGGAGACAGACTTTCAATCACAAAACTAGAAAAGATAGGCAAAAAACATAATGGAAGACTTAGAACACCTTTACTGCTCCTTATCATGCACTAGCAGATAATCAATAGCTTATGAAAGCTCTCCATTTTGGATTTGCTAAAAGAGCCATTTCCATAGAGTTAATTCAAAATCACTGACATCAAGCTATAAAAAAAGCCTATACTAGTAAATCTACTGCAAACATTGCTGTTTACTTAACATTATCCAGTACCTTGAACTTAATATCAGTTTGGTGACCTCTGTATGGCTGCAATTAGAGTGAAAAAAATACAAATGAAAAGTTTATCCATAAACTTTAAAGGGGAAACTACACCCAGGAGAGGATTTTATCATTGTTTTTGAATTGCTTTCCAACTTCCAACCCAATCCAAGATTGCCTATCAGTTCATCATGCATCTATGCTTAAATTTAATTAGAATAATTGCTGTCTGCTGCTCAACTATATTATAAATAACATGGCCATAACAATTTGCCTCTTTCAATAAAAAAAATACACCGACAACTGCATAAGTGTCACAAAAAATCAATCTTCATTTTCCCTTTCCTAATCTGAGTTTCAGGTTTTACCTAAATTGCTAATGAAAAATTTATACCTAAAAAAATGGGTACATTTGCTCATCTTTTCAGCCAGTGGCAAAGGGACTATTTAAAGCCCCAGATATGAGAGAGATTCTTTTCTGATTTACTGAATAAGCAACAACGGAAGAACACATAGATACAGCTCCCATTATTAAAGCAGTTTTCTGGTTAGTTCTTGTAGCGTGGTTGAAGTGACACCACTGGTCTGTCTATAAAATAATTTTTCACTAGTAAATACACAGGAACTCATTCATCTTACAGCTCAACAGTTAACAGCACATGCTATCTTTCACCAAATATTTTAGTCTAATTAACACCAATTGCCAGGCTTTTCCATATAAGTAGTCTAAGATATAATATACAGATAAGAAAGTACATAAACCTTTTAGTAGGAAATAACAATTTGCTAGTGCTATTTTGTCTAACACTTGCTCAGATACAGTAGTATTTGTGAAGGCAAAATTATCATGGCATTAAATACGAGAATGAATTCATACAGAAAGCTAGACAACGTGCATATGATAAAAAAAGTTAACAGCCTAGTCTATAATCTACGAGAGGTCTGATTTTCTGTGCTCTGAACCTACTACATCCATTAGAGAATGGCTACTGAAGTGTTAAAATATAAGCTTTTTTCTTTAATCATTTGTTGTATAGACTGTGTAGAAACTCCAAAAAAACAGCTGTTAGAAGCTGACCTTCTCAACTAAACATTTATTTAAAACCAAAGCATGCTTATTTCTCCTTCCCATCAAGCCCTGAAACCATGAGATACAAAGAACGCATGGGTTCATTATGGGTAAATGTAAGAGAGATCCTCAGGCAGCATGAATGTAAAGTCAAAGATGAACACAGATGAGTTAATAAGGAATTTGCTGCATTCCCATGTATTGATTTCTGAGAAATGCACATCTGAATTAAAAGCTAAAATCAGTTTCTGACATAAGAAGGGATAAAGAGATAGATGGAGGGAAAAAACAACAAAAAACTTCTACGTCAGAGAGAGACAGAGCTTATCTGCTGCGCTAGGCAGCAAGATGTGTCTCTATAGACAGCCAATCTACTCTCCTAGAGAGCCCCAGCATACCTCCAATTTCGTCCTAAGTCTCAATGCCAGGTATAACTACAGAGCTGAACGCTGCCTATTCAAAATGCAAAGTCACTTCTTCCCTTACCAGAAATATTTGTATAAAGAGAAATATAAAGTTCTCCTAATGATGAAAGCTCTATTTTCCCTGGAAGCCACAAACCCAAGTGTCCTGGTTTTGGTTAAAACAGAACCGATTCTCTT
>Ga0181612_146520_pt1 | contig 33962 bp, 20 predicted proteins | sample HoacroProtozoa21_FD_119630 | JGI IMG/M metagenome (GOLD analysis project Ga0181612, IMG submission 119630) | Hoatzin crop microbial communities from Cojedes, Venezuel. Combined Assembly of Gp0051906, Gp0051904, Gp0051908 | reverse complement strand
AAGCCATTAACCCTTATCCTATCACTACATGCCCTTGTAAAAAGTCCCTCTTCAGCTTTCTTGTAGGGCCCCTTCAGGCACTGCAAGGCCGCAACTGGGCATCCCTGAAGCCTTCTCTTCTCCAGGCTGAACAGCCTCAACTCTCTCAGCCTCTCTGTGTCCCTCCTCTGGACCCAGACCAATAGGTCCATGTCTTTCCTGTACTGAGGGCTCCACAGCTGGACGCAGACCATGCTGCTCTGGTAGGGTCTCACCAGGGCAGAGGGGTAGACTCACTTCCCCTGACATGCTTCTTTTGATGCAGCCCAGTATACGACTGCCTCAGGAAAACTCCCCATGCACCAAGATCTGCCGCTCTGCCGCAGATCGGGCCGGCTCCAGAGCAGCTCCCCTCGGTGACTGGCTGCTAGTTACCCTTACACAGTGTTTAAATCTCCCATTGGTCCTTCGGCAATGTACAGGCCTCATCAGTGTCTCCCATGAAGAGGGAGGGTAAGAAGTAAGTAGAATGCAGCTGAGACAGCAACACTCCACACAATAATATAGGCTGAATACTTACTAATCAGGCAGGGTCAGTGGTGAGGTTAGAGCAGGTTACTCACGGTCTAATGCAGTCCGGAACAGAACCTGACAGGAACAGGGACTACACAACATCCCTGTGTAACCTGCTGTATTGCTTGACTGTCCCCAGGGTGAGAAAGTTGTTTTTATATCCACTCTGAACTTGTCTTGTTTCAACTTTTGCCCTGTTTCTTTTCCTCCCACCATACACTCCTGTGAAGAGCCTAGCTTCCTCTTCTTAGTAACCTCCACCTGCGTACTGGGGGGGATGCGGTTAGGTGCTCCTAAAGCCGTCTGTTTTCCAGACTCACCGAGTCCCATTCCTTCATTCTCACAGGACAAGTGCTCCAAACCCCAACCATCTCAGTGGCCTGTTGCTGACCTCACTCCAGTTTGTTGAGATCTTTTTCATATTCGGGCTGGGTGAAGCACTCCAGGTGTAATAAGTGCGAGGTGATAATCACTTCTCTCCATCTACTGGCTCTGCTTATGTTGATGTCACATATAAAACTATTGTCTTTCTTTTGACTCATATTCATCTTGCTCTCCACCAAGGCCACCAGGATCTTGTTCCAGAGTTGCTTCCTAGCTAGTCAGTCCCAGTGTATAACTTTACAAGGGCTGATTCCTTCCCAGATGCAGGACTTCACATTTGTCCTTGATGAATTTCATAAGGATTCTGTTGGCCCATTCCTGCAGAAAGTCTAGGCCTTTCTGGTTCACAGATGGGCCAACTTCAACACCCACTTCCCTAGGGCACGTTGTCTCTTTTCATTGCTGAAGATAGTAAGTAGGAAATGTCCCAGGATACACCCACATGCTACTCCGTTTGTTATTGTCCTCCAAGTATGGAATGCACGTTGTTAAACACTACTGCCGTCTGAGCCCAGTTTTTCACCCATATAGTTGTCCATCCATCCGTGGATGTTCTACCTTGGATATGAGAGTACTGTGGGAGGCAGTTTTAAAAGCCTTGTTGCAGCAAAAGTAAATGCCATCCACTCTCCTCCTGCTGTCCACAGATCCAGTATTTCATCACAGGAGGCAGCGAGGTTGGTCAGGCATGATTCACTTTTAGTAAATCCATGCTGTTTTCAATCATCTTCTTTTTCACGTGCCCAGAAATACATTCTAAGAGATCTCAGTCAATGATTTACCCGGGGAACACAGTGAGACTGATAAGCCTGTAGTTCCCTAGTTTGAACTTTTGATCTTTTATGATTATGGATGCAACATTTGATTTTGTACAGTTATTAGGGACTTTCCCTCATCTCCACAACCTTTCAAAAATGTCCTTACAAGCACATTAGACAGTTTTCCCAGCATGCTTGAATGCAGACTGTCAGGTCCCATGGACTTGGATGAGATGAGTTTTCTCAAGTAATTCTTGATGTGATCACCATCCACTGCTGTTGATTCTCTTCCCTGAAGCTTTTCACTGAGCACAGAGGCCTGGGAGACCTTGCTTTTGAAAGCTGGTGCAATTGAAAAGACACTAAGAAGACAGACTTTTACTGATTGTGCATAGTACAAGGGCAAGCCGATGTTAGTATGTGTTTCGATAAGTTCCAGTTAGATATTAGGAAACACTGTGTAGCATGAAGGTGGTCTAACAGAAAGGCAGTGGATGCATCATTCTTGGAAATATTCAAATTTTAGTTTGATAAGGACCTGAGCAATATGATCTGCTTTGGTTGGACCAGATGAACTCCCCTCCAACCTCAGTAATTCTATCATTAGTGGAGGTGAAAGTGAGCCAAGCCATTCCTGCTCTCTCAGCAGTTGAGGCTGGCCACTTCAAGTTTGTACTTCTCTTTTGTGCTTACATTTCTAGAGACACAAACATTTAGAAAGGGAGAGAAAATTTATGAGGCAAGTGCCCTTTCCTTTCCCTATGTTAAAAGCCAGCTAACTGTGCTGTCACAGTTATATGCTGACAGAACTGCAATTTGAGAACTTGCTATCAGATGAAAAAATGCAGCTCCAGCACTTCCATTTTTGTGTAGATAATTCAATGGGAGTTTTGAGGGAAAGCACAAAAAAAGGTTATACACAAGGCAGATGTGGCCATATTAGAGACTGAATTCTAGCAGAGGATATATGTTAAGAAATTCACATCCATCCATGCATAAATCCACAATAAGTAGTACATTAGATCATTCCAAAGGGCTTAGCAACATCTTTTTAGAATAAACTATTTTACTTTAAAGACTGAAAAAGTGTACCATTCTCTGTTTCCTGGCTTATTAATTAATAAGTGAACCTTGTACTTGTTCAAAGTCAGTCAAATATTTAAGATCATCCTTACCGGAATGTGACTACAAAGACAAGGTGGATTAAATTCCTGCTTGATCTCCTGAGAGTCTATTCATTGCCATAAGATATTGTTTGGACATACACATTTTATGCATTTGAAAACACAAATTCTTTGCAAATGGAAGGTTTAAATGACAGACCAATAATAGAGAAAATGATTTAATATAGTGCCATGCCAAAATATATGCATTACACGTCAGGGAAATATTTCTTTGTATTTAGTGTCCCTTCCAATGCTGAATGAACTCATGACTGAACTTAGAGACAGTCTAGAACCAGTTCATGTGAACTGTATTGGCTGGATTGCAGCTGCCAATGGTCTGTAACAGGAAAGTCAATTTACCCCTTGATAGAGATTACTGTACCAAATGTAGCAAAAAGCTGTGTGAAATGTGAAACATTTGCTGTTCAGTGGGGAAAGACACTATTAGTGTGTTCAGTTTCTTTTTTGGGGCAAAGAAAATAGGTCTGTCTTCTGTTAATTTTTAAATTACAGACACACACAAAATAATTTACAGGTTTGATTTTTTGCTGTTTACTAATGCAAACATTATTTTTATATATGAACATATTATTATATATACAATTTCACAGTTGCTTTCAGCTGTATTTACCATCCTTTAGATCAATAAACTATTTAAATTATGAAAAATTATAGCTGCCATGGTTGGAATACTGTCAGGCTATAATAATTTTTTAAAGTACCATTGATATTCCCACACACCTTGACTGGTCTGCCTTGTATTTGTAAGCTATCTTCACTTTTGCTAAGCTTACTGTGATTCTTAGTCTTGAGAGAGTCTTGAATTTTTCACTGAAGTTAATTAATGAAAAATGTATTCCAAGTTTTCTCCTTTCACATTATCTGCATTCAGATTTTAATTTTTATTTGATGTTTGTTACGAGGAAATCTTGTGTTGGTCAGAGTTGTGAGGCAGATTTGCTCACAATATTTTTTTCCAGAGAGCACCATAAAATTTACTGAAAGAATTTTTAATATTTAAAGCGAAGTTTTGTTAGAACACAAGAAAGAAAAGCTAAGTTTTTCAAATAAACAAACTTAGAATAAGAGGATAAAAACAGAGATTGTCTGGGAAGTTTCCTCTCTAGCTCACCTTGCCAGTCTTAGCAAGATAGGCCATTTTCTTCAGTCCTGTTCTCAGCCCAGTAATTCTTAATGGCTTCCTGGGTTGTGGTAAACTCCACACAGATCCTCTGGAGTATTTAAAAAAATGTTTTTTCTTTCTTTTCATATAATTTTCTCTCTCCTTCTCTCTCTCTTTTCATTATTTCTGCATATTGACTGTGGTTACTGTCTCAATATTTCCCCCCTTCATTACTGGGTCATTCCCTTCTTCCTCATCTTGAACTTCAGAAGCTTTTTCCAGCTCTGTATAGTCATTTAGTCTGAGCAACCTGGTCTAGTGGAAGATGTCCCTGCTCATGGCAGGAGAGTTGGAACCAGATGATCTTTAAGGTCCCTTCCAACCCAAACCATTCTATGATGATTCTATGATTCCTTGATGTGGTGCTATCTGAAAACAAGTTTCTCATGGAATACCATTAGTTTCCCTGACAGTTCATATAATGCTATCTGTCACTTGTGTTCCACCTGTACTTCATTTTAAGGACTTAAGGGGCACCCCTTTTGACCTTGTGCTTGGCTTTGCACTGATAGCATTGTATTTATTTATCCATTCCTTAATCGTAAGGGTTACTGAATATCATATACAAGAACTTTGCACCTTGCTGCGTTAGTATCTTGGAAGACACAGACACTTTTCTCTCATTCCAAGCACAGAATTACACACTAAGATTAGGTAGTGGAAATTTGATGGGGAAGAGGGGAAGGAAAAGAAACCATTTATTTCATTACATGGAAATAAATACTGTCAGAATATATTTTGCATTACCAGTCAGACGTTAAGTTGGACCCATGATACTTAATATTGTAAAGAAAATATGAACATTTGAATCATGCACTTTAAAGTATTGTCTCCACAAGGTTATTAAAATCTAACATAAATTAAATGAAATATGGACTTCTATATTCATGACCCATTCTCTTATGGGCTCAGTATTTTATACTGTCTTAAAATCTTTTTATTTCTTTCTTGCAATATTCCTGCTTGATCATAAATCCTCTATATTTGTGTACATGGTAGTAATATCAATGTGGCTTAGCCAGTGTGGTAATCATGATTAAACATGGTCTACTATTACTTCTACTATGATGAATAATTCTTTGGAGGTTGATCTTATATTTAAAAAAATTGTTGGAGCACAGTTTTGATCCAGAGTGGAATAAGGGGTTGCACAGGGTAGAGGTCAATTTTGCTTTGTGGTTCTTACATTCTTTGAGGGCAATCACACAGACAAAGAAGTCTCAGAGAAATTTTAAAATGGAAAAGCAGAATAGAAAAAGCATCTGAAAGAGGCGTTAAATAGGAGTTGTAACATGTTAAACACAGGCTTGAAACAGTGTGAGAGAGGAGTGAGATAGACTGTGCAGTTGCTCTTCTGTGTCTTCTCCCTGAGAGGGGTGTCTCCAGCATCCTCTTGGATTTGGAAGAGGTTCTTTCTCAATAGTTTTGAATGTTTACAGTCCAAATCCCTTGCTTTATGGTTGTATAGTAAGTAAACTGAGGTACCTGGATATTGTAAAGCAGGAAACTTTAATGTCTGTGAAATACTGGGTGCTTCTAGTATTCATATGAGTGTTTAGCAGATGTTAATGCTTTCGGGTTTATGATGTCCAGGTACATTAGCTGCTCTGTGAAGTTCTGAGTGTTTTGCACATGTGAGTAATATAAATACACTGCCACATGTCACTAGTCCTATCAGAAATTAACATCTTACAAAATATTTGTGACAGCAGGTATTTAAATTTCCATTCTGTTAAATGGTTCTATCAAAAAACCTTTGGAAACATATTAAATTAAAAATGTTATCAACAGAGTTTGTCCTGAAAAAGTCATGACAATGAAGCAATGAGAAACAAAAATTATTAATAAAAACTTAGTTTTGGTGAAGGCAAAAAATATGCTGGTTTTTTTACTGTGTGCCAGACCATGCTTGTACTTTATTTTATAAGGCTGGTTCATGAGGGCAATAATAACACAGTGGATAAATATTTAGATTTTGAGTGAAGTACTTCAGCTGTAAGTTGCTATCAGAACTTAGGAAATCCATCAACACATATGACTAGTTAGCAAAGTTGAATATTTATTTTTCCAGTTAGTGAACGGCATGTCAGTAGATCACGGATTCTTACAAAATGATTGTTGGTTCCTGCACCACCAGCTTGCTCACAGGCAGTGCCCTGTGAACATTAGGTGACTGAATTTCCAGTCCAAATTCTACCTTTCCAGTGTGAACTGTTCGTTCATTAGTTCCTTCCTTCCAGCATGATGTGATAGTTTCTTTGGCGATCATTTCTTTCTCACTTGAGTATTTAGGAGAAGAGCTAATTCATCTACAAACTCTGAGAGAAATTTACAGGCTTTGGCAATATTCACGTGGCAAAATAAATAATACTTGGAATATATTTTGCTTATTTAGTGGTTACAATTATGGACATTGACTGGATTTAGAAACATTAATTAACTTAGTCTCAAAATTCCCCTGCTAAGTGGATGATTATTATCATCCTTCTTCTACAAAAGAGGAAAGTAAGGGAGTGAGAGATTAAGTGATTTATTCCATGTCCACAGGAAATCTGTGATAAAGCCCAGACCAGAACCCAGGTCTCCAGACTGCCGGCCACATGGTCTCACTCTGTCAAATTGTCCTCTACTGCTGTTCTGATGGCTCTGCCAGAGTTTTGGGAATAATACCAGAAATTTCTGCATCAGAAAGGAAGCAGAGACAGTGGCCAAATAGCCACAAATTTAGCTGGACTGACATGATTTCTATATAAACGGATGTAATCATAATCAAGGGGTTCATTGGCCTTATGCTTAAACATAATAAAATGTACTTTGGGTGTGATACTGACCACATGAATTTGTTAGTACTCCTCATGGGGTAGGCAAGTCCAAAATCCTATTATGTTTTGCCTTACTATTTGAAACAACTGAAGAGTGTGAAGGCTTAGCCTTGTCCTCAGACAGCTGCTTCTGAAGGAGGTCCAGTTTACGGACAGCTTCTCTTTGACCACCCAGATGTCACATCCATATGTGCTCAGAGCTTTTTTCTGCTTATTCATCCATGTCTCATGTGAAATAGAAGCAAAATCCTATTTCACACACCACATTTTGGCTGCTCTTGCCAGACTCATGGATACAAAATAGCAAAGTATTATATGGTGACTTTACACAGCACTGTTAATTTGCACTAAAACCTTGGCTCTGTATTCTTCTCTTTCCAAGGAGCCGGTGACTCTGCCTCCTCTACAGAAGGTCTAAAATGAAACCATGAGAAATGCCTGTGTTGTTCACATGCCAGGAAACCTTGTATGAGAACACAGCTGCAGCGAGGATGGTTCCATTCTGCACTGGTTCACAAGGGAATGAGGTCTCCATTCATCCACTTAGCCATGTATGATGGCAGAGGGCTGTAGGAGCCTTGGGTTGAGGCCCTGAAAGGAGACACGTGGTGTTCCCCAGCCACAAACACACACGTGTGGGTTCTGCTGAAAGATGTAGGAAAAGGGTATGGCCATGTCACAACAGGACTCTTTTCTCGACCTTGTGTGTTGGTCTGGGGTACGGATCAAACAGAAGGACAGATTAGCCCAGAGGGCAAAAAGTATCCAAGATATATCTTCTGCGTATGGGCTACAGACCATTCCTAGTAATGCTGTTCTGGTGATGTGGGCACAAGCCAGTCTTTACTTAAAGTTGATCAAAACCTCATCCAAGTTTAGCGGACAAAGAGCAGGAATTTGAATGAGCAGGAACAGGCCAGTAGTTCTCCAGAAAAACTTTTCCAGTTTTGTATTGACAGTGCATGTGAGCTTACCTTGATGATACTCATTGATAGTGATGAAGTTTTTTCATGGCACCTGCTGTCTCCTTCTTCCCTAACCAAAGTCAGAATTTACTATATGCCAGTCTCTGGTCATGCACCTCTTTTTCCCCTAGCAGCTCCAGTGAGGGTTCTTGTTACTGCACTTGCGTCCTTTGGAGTGTTATTTATTAGTTAGTGTAGGTGCAAGTGTGTCTGGACTTCTCTTTCTGCCCATTACCTTCCTCATCCTTGGTAGCTGTTGTCTTCTGTTTTTTCTCTTCTTAAATAAACTGGTAATGCACTGTTTTTGTCATTTTCACATCTATTCCTTACAAGCGGAAACTTTGTTTGGTGGAAGCAGAAAAGTTTTAGAAATGAGAATTTCTTTGAATTCATGAATATTTGTATCCAAAACAGGGATTACATCTGATATATAATCTTTTTGTGTAGTTCATCTGGTTAGTTTGTGAGTTTAAGACATTAACAAACTCTAGTGAATTTAGATGCAGGGATTTAAAAGATTTTTATTTTACATACCTGGTTGCAGGCAGAAGTTTGCAAAAACAGCCCAGAAGTCTCAGAAGTCAGAAGGGAAACAGAAAGATTCACACACGCATTTTTTTAAATAGTAATACTTTTTTTTTAAGTCAGTCTTCTTATATTTTTTGTTCAAGTATTTGATCATTTGTGTCTGGCAGCTCTGCAAGCATAATTATTCTCTGTAAGGCCTTGGCTTCCTCCTCACCTCAGATTAGCCAAATATCAGAAAGAAGAAGATGACTGATTTAAAGGTCTTCCACTAAGGCTGTTGGCTTGGACAGCACTGCAAAGAGTGGCTACTCATCCTGGGGGTATGAAAAAGCCATCAGTTTATATTTGTTGACATTGAAGTAGAAAGTATCTCTTTGCATGTGCACTGTCACCAATCTTATCATGGGCCCTTATGAATGAGACCGACACAAATATTAATGCTGGTGTGTACCTTATCATCACAGTTGACTGATCTGCAGGCATGAATCCCTCTCTGCATCAGCAGCAGTCCCTGCCAGCTGTCTGCCCATCACGGCAAAGGCAGCACTTCCACGATGGAGTGCTCTTGAAACAGGCTTCTTTGCAGTTGGGAACTCTGGCAAGCATTGTGCAGATCTCTTAGCTACAACTGTTTAAGATTATTTAGTGGCTTTTAAGCACTGTTCATGCCCATTCTGAACAAGCCCACAGAATATCTGCACAGTCTCTGCTAGCTGTGCTCAGGGAGTGTCTACCAACAATCCTATATTGCTCTAAGCAAATATATATCAGTCCAGATTTTTTTTGATGGCTTAGTATCCTCTTCAAGGAAAGCGGAAACTGTGACCTTTCATTGATTCAGGCATGGAAACTATAATCACAATATTGAGTAGTTATATTTGCTTTGGAAAAGTAATCCTATTGTTCTTCTCTTTTAAAGCTTAAACTAACAGTCAGCATGAATATCTTCTTTATAAAATGATAGGAAACCTACAATGTCTGGTATTAATAAATGTCTCTATGCTCAGTATTTGAACAGGGTTGGGACTGAAGGGAGAGAATGAAGTCCTTATGACAGAACTCAGGGGTAGTCTGTCTTGTATTTTTACGAGATGGAACTGCTACAGAAGTGCATCTTGTGCATCCCAGGGCAATCAGTTTGCTCTTCAAGGGAGCATAACGATAATTCATTCCTGACAGGAGAGGAGTACCAGTAATGGTGGTCTGAACTGCCACTGCTGTTCGCTGATTCACTCCAGGAATACTCAGAATTGCTGGCTGTATGATCAAAAGAAGAACTATCCTGCTGGGAATAGATGGGGAGAGATAGCAACCTCACCGAAATCAGTGAGCTTAGCACTGCAACATAGTCAGAGTCTCCAGGTTTCTGACTTTTTCTTCTAAGAAATTCATCCCCAAACCCCTAAAGTGCTAGCAACAAAGAGTTTATAAGGCTAAAAGTGATAGCAGAGAATTATGTAATTGTAACTGTAGACTACGATCAGTTAGAAAACTTATCTGATTTGCAACAGTATTTTTCATAGCTTACTTGCTATTGTAATGAGTGGTAACTGAAAAATCAATGGTGGAAGAAGATTTGTCTGAAGGTTATTATACAGGACGAGGTCTCAAGCAAACTTGATTTGGTCCATGGTTCCTCCTTAGTCTTTCTGCATGGTTTCAAGAGAGACACTTAATCTCTCGCAGCTTCTTTTCCCTGTGTGCAACAACAAAATATTTTTGTCTATTTAATTTGTAAGCTCTTTAGAACCGAAGTGTGAATGGATTATATGTGTATACTGCCGAAAATACACAGGGCTTTGATCTCAGCAGTGGGCAATATGCAGTCATTAATAAAATTAATTAGAAGTATTAATTAGAAGTAAAGACTGCATTACAATTTGATAGGGCAGGCTTAGATAACAATGGCTGTACATGGGGAATTTATGTAATTTTCACAGTTGTGCTCAGAGGAGGGAATTATTTTGGCTGGAAAACAACTCAAACAAGCAGTGCCAGCAGCTGTGAGGTCAAGAAAGACTGTTGGGTTTTATTCCTAAGCTCTCGGTCTTCTTACAGTTCGTTCAGTAAAAGAAGGAAGTGAAGAATACACAGAAAGTTCTGAGTTTCCAGCACTGCTTTCCTGAAGTTGGTCTTTGTTGGTCAGCAGGTGTAACTCAGACTCACCACTTTTAAATGATCCTAGGCAGAAAGGGATCAAACTGGACTGTGTTATGATAAAGTCACTTGCAGAACCGTCAAAAGATACCCATCTTTTATACTCTAAACCATCAACATTTTCTTTCGAAAGTCACTGCAAGAGCTGATTTTCACAACCTACCATAAAACCCAGAGCTTGTAAAAGTGAAGAGACCTAAAGTGCATCTTGTTTATGCACGTAAATGGGTTCTCCTGGATAATATTGACACAAACACAGTTGACAGCTGACGGAAAATGTGCATACGTCAATGTATGCCAGTTCTGGAGATAATCTGAGTTCATCTTTCAGCTCTGAAGACAGGCTTTACAGAAAGGCCCTGCTATTGCAGTTGCAAAGAGTGAGAGATGAGCCGTGCTTCTCTGTTAACAGACTGCTTGCCTCTTTCTGAGAGGCAATTAGGGAGAATCACAGATTTTTTTACTTCTTTTTAATGGCATACAAAAATAATTTCCTGCAGCTTGAGGAGGAAGATGAAAAACACAGAGTCTGTAAGAATAAACACAGGTGGATAAATGAGCAAATGAGAGTTTCAGGAAAGAGAAGGAAAAAAATACCTGAGGCCACCAGGGAAAAAGAATCTTTCATTTGACCGGACAAATAGGTATACAAGTTCTTCTTTGGATCTGAAACAGAAGCAGACAGAAGAGAAATTCACAACTTAACCTCAGTGGGCTGTTTTTCACTCCTTAGTCTTTTGAGCTTGGAGGTTTTATTGTTTAAGTAAGAGTTGGGGTCATTCTGATGTTATTTTCCTTTTCTGTGAGTGGAACCCTGTAGGACCTTGAAATCTGTGGCAGAGATTCTGTTTCTGCATAATAAGCCCATGACCCATCTTCACTTTTGTGCCTTTTGGATTCTGAGCACATTGCATTTCCCACAGCTTTTGTTAATACATTGAATTTGAACAAATTTCATAAAATTTTCCAAATTAGACTACTGCTAGCCATGGCAACAAGGACGTGGCTTCTCCAGGAGTAAGACACTCATGAGGGAAAGAACAAAAGTTAAGCTTGTGGGACTAATTCTGACTGCACTGAAACTGTCCAGATGTCAACATAAAAAAATGAAAGCAATGGAAACCCGTACCCCCTTCATATACATTTACCACAATGATATAAGTATCGTCCATTTTACAACATATGAAACAGTCTTTCATTGCATGGAAATGTGTTGCGTAACTACTGTGCTCTACTGTTTGGAAAATGCTGGGACGAGCCAACACCAACACTTCCTCTCATTCTCATATTTGGTTAATCAAATTACTTTTTACCAGACGTTAGCCAGAACACTAGATAATTGTTTTCTATTTTAAATAATGGCTTACTGAATTCAAAGGGCCTTATTTGAGTCTGAAAAACCTGGCATTAAGCTGGAGTAAAACAATATCTAATTATGCCCATTACCCTTAGGCAAGTACTTTTCTTAGAAAAATCACCTGTCAACAGAACAGCACTCTGCCAGAGTAATTTTTATCCTCCTTCTGTTCCAGAGGCATTTTATTTGCTGATCTATCAGTTGAAAAGTCCCTGTCAAAAAGAAGGAAATAAAAATAATGTTTTAGTGGAGCACAACGCTTGTTCCGAGGTAAAAGGTTTGTACCAGTCCAACACAGTGCATTCTTCCCATTATTCCCAGACATGCAGACTGTGAAGCAGCCAACTCTGGTCCAGGAGTGATTAGGAATAGACACAAGGAAGGTCTAGGAAGAATGTCAGAGTTAAAAAAGCATGTACAACTCTACGTGCAGTAGACTGCCTTTACCTTTCTTAGCTAGCTTGTTACCCTGCTATGCATAGGAGGCAAAACAACCCCAAACAACAAACCAACCCAAAACCTAAACCAAACAAGTCAAGAAAAAGTAGCTGGTAAAAAGTTCTTCTTTGCAAATAAGGACACTATCCATAGGCTTTCACATGAAAAGGGATTGTGACACCCAGTAGGTGTTACAACAAAATACAAAGCTCGAATGTTGGGAATCCCTATGAAGATCTCCATGCCTTTCTCTCTCCTCGTTTTCAGACTGCTCCAAAGTATCCATTAGATTTCCAATTTCATTTAAGTGGGCTCCACAAAGAAGTCATTCTGTGATTTTAAAAAGTGCGGTGAACAATTTGCAATATAGGACAGTGGCTGATTTGGAGATTCCTTTTGTAGAGTCTAATGCTGATTTAGCGTTTTTTAGACTACCAGGCCAAAACCAGAGGATGGTAATATTTTGAGACAAAGAGGCATATCAAGAGGAAATGAATGAATGTGAGAATATGTTTAAGAGAAACAACGAAATTGACTAAATCTGCTGCCTGTGTTGCATTCTTCACAACAAAAATGAAAGAAATTCTGGAGGTCAGAGCATTAAACTGTTTTAATGTAATTCAGTAAGGTGTATTAAAGAGGCCTTTTCAGCAAAAGTTATTGAAACCAAATCCTGGGGAGAAGTAGCCAGCTGTTTCAGGGTACATATGATCAAGTTTTAAAATGATTAGTTTGTCACAGTGGTGGCCTTTAAAAACTTTCCCATCACATCTGATAACTAATGCGTATTTGCTACAGATGACTGCATTGTTCTGTATTTATTGAGCAGAGGTCCCTTCAGTCTGAACAGGTAATGTTGAGCAACCAAATCTATTTTTCTTAGCCAAAATGGCAGCAACGTAACAGTCACAAAGATTTCTTTTTACATTTGCTTTACCAATTCAATGGTATACAGAAGAATAAGAAAATTGGAGACCAGGGGAAGTCTTGACTTCTAATATAGCTTTACCACTGATTTCTTGTATGACAGTGACTAATATTTTAGTTTTGCCATTTGTTAATTAGGAATAGCAGCAGATAGACTTTATTAAAGTGCCTGTCCAACAAGGACTAGAGAGCAAACCCTGAAAGGGGCTGTTCATACAAGTAGATCTCTGTCAGATTTTACATATAACATTGGTGCACTGAGCAGGTAAAATAATATACAACTGCTGAGTAGTATTGTTATGAACAGAAAGCCTCTGAGCTATGGACACTCCCTGTAGCTCTGCTTCTGCACTAGCTCAGCAGATCTATCCTGGCGTACAGATGGGCTTCAGCACTCAGCTCCCCAAGAGAATCAGAAACCCTGACACAGAGACTTAAGCGTGTGGTGTATTTTACATGCCTAAGAGCGTGGACTCTGAAGACACCATCATGTTTGGTGGGAAACCAAAATAGTGCCCACTGGTGAACATCAACAATGAAGGGCAGTTTAAATTTCACTTCAGTTCTAGGGGGTTTTTTGCTCTTTTTTTCCCCCCCCCTGAGAGTTTCTTCTGAGAATTCAAAGTCCTGAAGTGTCTTGTAAAAGGTATGCATCTGAATTCTTTTCAAAATGATGGAAGAGAGAAATATTGTTCTTTCAAAGTATCCCCAGAGTATACAGTGATAGCCTGTCTCCACTGTTGCTCAGCATTTAGCATAAGCAACGAAGATGTTGTAAGCCTCATGAAATTTAAGCACGTTTCACTTTCTGCTGGAATATGCATTACCACCCAGCCTCCACTGTTCTCCAGGTAAAGAACTTTCTCATCTTTCTTTCTTTGAAGCTTTTTCTGCTTTCCTTGGAACTGGGAAGTATTCACTGTTTCAAGAAAAGTAGCGGGAATGACATTCATTGGGATGAAGAAGAGACAGAGCCTTTGTTCCTTGCTCTAATTAACTTGTCACCCTTGGTGGAGCAACAAGCATTTCCTCATCTCCTTTCTTTCACACCTCTGACCCGTTTGACCATCTTACTCTCTCCAAAGTGCCTCCTACACCCTCACCAAATACCATCCTCTAATGATGAAGACACTGTCTGCAACATGGTAGGTGAAGACTGAAATCTCTTGATAGGAGAAGGAAGTGGACCCATCCCTTTCATAGCACAGGTGGATGATGCTCTGACCTTGAAGCAGCATCAGGGAGGACCACCATCTCCCATCTTCTTCATTCCTTTTTCAGTGGTGCTCAATCTGTTGGTAGGTACCCCTACAGAACCTCCCAGCCCGCAGGGAGATTGCTGAAGGTTAACTCCACTCAGCATGGGAGAGGTGCTAAATTATCATCACTAATAAGGCAAAGGGACTTGCTACACTAAGCAACAGAACTTCAAGCACATAGAAAACTTCAACATAGAAAGCTTCGCTGCCTACAACAAGTGTAAATGCCCCACACTTAGAAGGCAGCTGAACTAAGGTCCCGAGGGTCACAATTTTTAATTGGGAGCTTAAAGTAGCAGGTGAGCATTGAAGTCTTATCCAAGCCCTTTCATGGATTTAGCCCCCAAGTCCTATTAAGCAAACAGCCACCTTAAACACACCTCAGGAACTGCAATCTGCTGTTTATCACTTCCCACAGGCACCACTTTAAAAACACACGTGTGCATATGTGTGTATAAAAGGAATACCTGGAGAAATTGAAAACATCTTAATTAAACTTAAGATGTGTGGTTCAGATAAGACTGGCATGTGGCCACTGCGTTCCAAGATTCTCAAATAGCATAATCAAATTAATTTTGTTTAAGAACACAGAGGTCATAAACATACAGTAATTTGAAACACTTAGTACCCTGCCAGCTGGCACTATCTCCTTTCCACTTCTTTGCACTGTAATTTCACTTCCATTTGTGCCGAGCCTGAAATCTCCTCACTCTAGTAGTAGGCTGTATTATGTTACACAGTATTCAGCTGAGGTATTTTTTAATGAACTAATTACATGTTAGTTAATAATAGAACATTTCTTTAGTAGTCAACTGCTCATATTATAGTGCACAATATAATTCTGAGAGAACTACTATAGGTTGGGATCCTGCAGGAATGTTTAGGAACAGGTTTCAACTAAAAGCGTTATGCTTAGTCTGTAATATGCTGTAAATAAATAAAAAAGATCTCCTCTGAAACACCTGATATTGTATCTTTTCACTGCTGTGTTGTGCACTGGGAACTGATCTTTTCCCAACTTTGTTAGCACATGATTTTTGAAAGTCATTCAAAGAATAATGGAGAGTATTTATAAATCTCCTGCCATCAGAAAGTTGAATTTGGATTTCCTTCTGTTTGCTGTTCACTCATGCCCAGCCCATTTCGGCTGTAATGTTGTAGATAAAGTCTATGCACTCATTCGCTAGGCAGTCTCCGAGTGCCTGGAACAGATAGCTTCTGCAAGTTCAGACCCTCTTTATTGCTCTCCTGAACGAGACAACATGATGTCATGTAACACGATGTTGTGCAAATCTTTCAAAATGTTTCTCGGTGTCTGCCCACTGGGGAACCATCTGGCTGATGTTTTTAGCCAAATATCCTAAGAGCTCAGTGCATTTCTAGTTACTGAGATGAAATGCAGAAAAATTTCATTACTTTAGAGTTCAAATTTGGCATTCAGAAAAATTCTCCAAGGACACATGCCCTTAAATATTGACTTTTGACCACTGGGTTTAGTTTTGAGATAGCAGGAGCCAGTGAGCGACAGACAGATTTTGATGATCTATGGATATTATTACTTCAGAAGTATATACTTTTGAGAATGCCATAGATCAGATTCTCCTTGGCTGACATAAATGAGCATGGCAAGATGAAGTAATATTTAAGCTACGCAGATCTATATCGAGGAAGGATCTGTCTCTGCATATGGATGTCATACACAGGCTTCATTACTCTCGTAGCACGTGCATAACTATTACTAACGTTAATAAAAGGCGTGCATTGAAGGGTTATGTTCTTACCTGCACATTTGTGTGTAAAGATCTCCATCAAAGATTTTCTCTGCTGGAAGACAGGGATACATTTACAAAGCTATTCTCTGTCTGGTACTGCTAGCAGTGCTGTAAATCCCCCACACCCCATATCTAATGTACTCAGATGCAGAGGAGGCAAACAGCCATGCCAAGGGAAAGCAAGAGGAGCACAGGCTGGCTAAAAGGCAGCTCTTGGAGACAAAAACCAGATGGAACCCCCTATAATCCTAGCACCGGGCTCCTAAGAACTACTCAGCCTTAACTCTTAGCCAGCTAGACACTGAAGGAGAATTACCAAAGTTTATTGTTAGTGAAAATATGGAGCCTGTCTTTTTGAGTATGAAATGCTGTGTGATGTGGAAGCATTGGGTTGTTTGAAGTGTTATACATGAGAGACACACACATCCCATTTCTTACCTTGCACTACTGGTGGGGAGAAGGACTTTGAGCTCCAGATTCCCCAGGGTGGGCAGGACTCTGTGGGGTGTCCAGCCCAACCTCCTGCTCAGAGTAGGTGCAGTGGGAACAGGCTGCCCAGAGCCTTGCCCAGCTTGTTTTGACTATCTCCAAGGATGGAGATGCCACCACCACCCATGTGGGAAACCTGTTCCAGTGCTTGACCAAGACTCAAGTTTTTCCTTATGCTGAGCCAGAATTTTTTGTGTGGCAACTTGAGTCCATCGTCTCACATCCTTAATGAAATCAAGATTCGACCATAGCTTCAGTAATCCCATTGATTTTATTTGAACAGCTCTAAGTAGTTTACTGCAAATTGTAGTGGGGATAGAACTGCAGGGTACATATGACCAGTAATGCTACGTAAACCTTTCCACTTTGGATTTAGCTGGATCTGATCCTTATTAAATGACACTGTCCTGTAAGTGGTTTGAGTAACATAATTGGTAGTACGAGATCAATCTCTTTTCTGTAGTATATGTTTCTGATATTGCTTAGTGATCTCAGTCCAGTTCTCAGCAGACGGGCCTTCACTTCAAAGCCCGCCATCACAGTTGGCGTTCACACATTTCTTGACAAGGTTCCAGATTCTTAAAGGTATTCGGGCATTATTCTGCTTAGTCTTGCAAGTCCTAAGTTATTTAGACAGGTAAGAACTATTTTCGAAGTTGTCTGACTCAAGACTTCTTGAAAGCCAATATTTACTTGAAAAAGAATCTGGAATTTACCCCTCATTGTTAGAAGCAGTCTCTCCACAAGAAGGAGGCAGGAAGGAAAGTAAGCAGGGCAAACTGTGGAAACTTATGTTGCCTATATAGGTGTTGTGCATGTTAAGAGAACTTCACTTCCTGGAACTGTGTCACTCAAAACAATAACTACATTTCCTAAATTAATGCAAGGGAATGTTATTGGCTACAGGCCAATTTACATGTTCATTTTTCACGAATATCTGAAAAAAACCCCACAGATTCCCTTTCCTGAGCAAGAGTGCAAAGAAGAAAAGAGTTCACCAGATTTTTTCACTCCTCTTAAGAAAACTGTCCCTTGAATAGGCTCTTGATGAAAGGTACTCTACAGGAACACAACTGAGAATGAACGAAGAGGAGATGTGGTTCGCATGCTTATGCAGATGAGATCAAACCACTGCCTTGCATCTGGTCTGTTTATACTGATGGTTTATTTCCAAGGCAGTCATCAATATAATGTCTGAAAGCTTAATCCTTCTCCCACTCAGTCAGTACCAACACTCCCACTGGCTTCTACTGTGTAGGTTTGAAGTCTGCATATTCAAAGCCTACAAAATGAACTACTACTTACCCAGGAGTAAAGTCAGGCAGAAAGTATTGAAGTATAAACATTTATGTTTAAAGATTTACCTCTATTGAAATCTGTCACACAAAGTGATTCATTCTCTACCATTTTGAAGGATTTTCCTTTTTCAATATATTTTTTCTAAATCAACATAGCTATTGAAATAGGAATAGCCTATTTTATTTTAGGTTTTAAATAAATTGGAAATTTCGGTCTTATTTTCTGAGTAAAATAAAATCTTATTTTATAAAAAAATGCTGATTTGCATAATACTTGCTTTGGATAAATGAAGAATAAATATAATAATCTTATTGTTTTGGGAGAAAGGTCATAAAATACAGTCTGAAGTTACACTGAATCAGTCAGATAAGTCTGTTTAAAGTCTTCAAATTTAAAAAAAATCATTTAGATTCTCCTGTGTTTTCAGTGTTGGTTTTTTGACCTGTTGTATCTGCTTGGAAACTAGCTCCAAATCCCAGTTGGAGCGTATCGAGATTTTCAGAGTGAAAATACAGCACATAGCAACATTGTTTTTATTCAAGTGCACAAAGCATAAGCAGATAGCAACATTGGTTTTATTCAAGGGCACAGAGCATAAGCAGATACATGTTTCTCTGTGCCCCTTTAAAATCTTGATCTGTACAGTTCAACAAAGTTGAGGTTTGGGGGATAATTAGGATCAGTACATTAACAATGTGTCAGTTACTTTCCTCCATGCAGATCTTCCAGAATATGGAATTTCATTTTACACAGGATGTAGTGTTGATTGAGATTGAAGGAGTGGGAAAGTTGCAGACTCTGGTTCATGAGGTCTTTTTTTAAAATGCATTTCTAATTCAGAAATCAAACATCGTAATTAAAGAAATACTGTTAATCTCAAAAAACAAGAACACTTCCCTTCATTGTCCTCTTGATTTTCATGAATAGGCACAACGGACAATAACCTTCCTCCCTGACTCACAATGAGGGCTGTGGTGCAGGGACTGTGATTCTTGTCCTGCTGAGCAACATTATACCACCAAGTGCTGAGCCACATGAAGTTTTTGGCTGTGGTCTTTTATTTTTTTTCCAGTTCTCCAGATTCCTATGCCCTGTTCTCCGGTTCCCAGAGGTAGGCATTTCTGCAATTTCGATTCACTTCCAAATATCTTTAGAAAATGCAAAGCGCTCTTGGCTTGGATTTCAAGCATTCCAGTGCCAAAAACCTATCTGCATTTTTTCTCTTGTATATCCTAATTCTAAACTTAGTTTTCCTTTTACATTCTGCAGTACTATGCAATCCTGGGGGGAAACAGCTATTCAGGGTAGCATTAACCCTGTGTGAAATACAAAGTGTGAACATTTTAGCTGCCCATCATCACTCAGCTGAACAAAATGGCTTTGTGGCTGGCACTTCTTCCAGCTTCTCCTCCAAGAAATTGCTTAAACAAAATCCATCTTACTTGCTCTTTCTAAAACCATAGACTCACATTGTCTAGCCTGTCTAACAGCCCCTAATCCAGTCAGAAAGCCCAACCTGTTTGAAATAACCAAATATGCATGTGGAATTTGCATTAGAAACGTAATAGACCTACTAACCACGGTTATTAGAGCCCGCTCAATTGTTCAAACATGCCTCCCACCTGTTGCTGGTTATAATGTGCTCAAGTGCCATCAAGTGCAAAAGTTATGGTGCTATTTATATGGAACCTTCTTAGGCATGCATGAGGCGCAAGATATGTTTAGAAGAGCCTTCTTTCATCTCTTCCGATAGGCACAACAGGGGTTTCATCTCATCCTTGGATGCACACATGACTACAAATGTCATTACTGGAAATAAAACATTCTCACCAAGCAGAGATCAAACCCCAGGGAGACCAGCTCAGGGATTCTCTCAAGCCTTTCATTTGAAGCAGGTGAAAGAGAATAAAAAAAACCCAAACACCAACAGAAATGCCCCAAAGATTCGCTGGTTTAATTGCTGTGTTGTGGATGCATGCAGGATGGAAATGAAGAAGGAACTACAAGCATTTGGGCGGGAGTCATTCCAAAATCCTACAGGAAATTTGTGTTGGCGTTGGGGGCCTGAAGTTAATGGAAAGATTCAGACTCACTCGAGTGTGCTCTGGATCAAGCCCTTAATACAGAAATGTGTCCTAAGAGGTGAAGCACCTCTTGTGCACAGCTACAAGACACAAAACAGTGAACTCCTGGTTCTAATTAAGCCAGATAACATTTTTATCATTAACTCACTGGAGCAAGGATTTCACGCAAAGTTTCGATACTTTTAAATTTCAGGGAGACAAAGTCTGGGGGAACATTTCTCCAAGAAGTATTCACACACTTTTTAGTGAAGTTTTAGAGCTTTTTTGATTCAAAAATTTGATCTTTTTAGGATGTTCTCTTTACTTTTCTTCTTTGCATTTTTAATTAATTTATTTCATGTTTCTACTGCTTCATGTCTCTACTGCCTAGAGAGTGCAAAACAAAGATGGGCATTACTGGGAGAGTTCTGGCTGAGGACCTGAATACTCAGCCAGGTATGAAGTGAACCACAGACCCATTGTGCTTCATTGCTTCACTCAAAAACTAGGAAAAAGATTAAAAATAAAACTCAAATTTGTTTCAAATGACACTGTAGAATACATGAGATTTCTGTCTTTACTGCTTTCTCATCCCTGATTCTGGAAAGCAGGAGCATCTCTGAAGATGTGGATGAAATTCCACAGGAGCAACAGTTTGTGCAACATACCAACTAATTACCTGTGGAAGAATACCGAGATCTTTAGGTATCTGAAACGACTGTGGTGTTGTATAGAGAGACCTGCATAATGGGTTTGCTTGGGCTCCAGGAGACTAGCTACGGAAACACGGATCTCCACACAAGCAGACTTACCTTATTCATATCAAAATCTTCTCTAGGTGGGAGATTTCCAGTGGTTGAGCTACACTTGATCTGTCATTCGTTTATTGTACCATGAACAATAAACTTCATGCTTATAAAAGTAGTGGTATTCTCCCATTGTAAAATGAGATTATCCTGTGGGCTCGGAGCTTGCAGAACCTCAAAGTCCATCTGCTGATTTGGTGCCACTGTGCGTATCCCTGTGGACCTCTGTGTGAGCAGTGTTCCAGGCACAGCTGGCTGAAATGCTGCTGTATAATCTGATTTGGAAGGAAAATTAGGTTTTCAACTAAACTTCTTTTTTTTTTTTTTTTTTCAGGGATTGTCTTCTTTCCATGGTAAATTCCAGTTTCTGGCTGAAAACCCAAAGCATTTGCACTAAAATGTCCTGTGTGTCTTTATGAGATGGTGCATGGCACGGGAAGGTAGGGGAACATTTTCGGACAAGTAATGCTGATATAAACTCCTATTAATGTTGGTGCTTTTTCATGCAGCAAGTTGTTAGTGGAGCCACTAGAAATTACAGGCAGATGGAAGATACAGGTTGTTGCATGAAGCTTGTTCAGCATGCTGAACAACACCACAAATATGTTATTATACGCACTCTTCTTTGAAGTGTGATGGATGTAGCATGTGTGAGTTTCTGTCTCATTTTTCTATTGAACTATAAAAAAAACAGCCCACAGATCTAGCTGGGTGGTAGCTCCATTTTTCCCAGTAGCTTCTGACAGTAGTTACATTTCATTTAAAACATACGCTCACTTTTCCTGCATTCCCCAATGTAAACATGTAAGAGATGCTGGAATTTACTGAAGAAAAAGAACTTTGCAGTCCTGCACTGCAGAGGGTGGCACAGAAGGGCCAGAGAAAACACATCTGTGGGTGAAAGGCTCACGCTCTGGCTTTCACAGCCAGAAAGCTGTAGGTTTTGCCTCAGCTGCCCATGGAAGCACTGAGCTCAACATTTGCTTGCTCTGAAGGGGATCAGGCCATGGCCAGTCCCAGCATATGACTTTTAGAGGGGGCTGGGGAATGCAGCTGTGCCCAGCTAAGGGGTGAAGGTAGTTCCACTGGCCCTGCCTTGCTCCTCTCCCTCAGTTAGCCTGTTACCCTGGATCAGCCGTAACTGTGCCTCTACCTTCCCAAGTACACAGCACTTGGACAGAATTTTAGCTTTTAAGGCTATACAAATACACCACCTGATGATTTTCTTTCTAAAAAATACATTCAACTGCCAACACCTGAATACTTTCAGCATCTTCTGTTATTTAAGAAAATGATTATTTTTTTTTTTAATTTATTTTAATTGTGATCGCTGTGTTTCTGGGTTAATTCATTCTGGCTGCAGTTTGAAAGAATGCCATATGCAGAAACCACAAGAGGCCTAAAAAGCAGAGCAATTACTGCATCCACATTCTTGGAAAAGTCTGATAACAGCGGAGACCATTCCTGCAGCTCAGTGGCAGGCCTGAGTATGCTGTGAGACAGTACAGCATGAAAATGACTCATGGGCCAGCACAGTGTCCTCAGTGCTTGCACACTGACATCAAAGCGTAGGAACTCAAGGCCTTCCTTGAATGAGCTCAACTGCATTTAAGGAGATTCTGGTAATCAGTCTAAAAAAAGCGCATTAGACATGTATAAGGAAGCAAAGCACACAATTCCTTTGTTATCTCTGGCATCACTGGAATGATAGAGAAGAGGTGTATTTTCCCAGGGTGTCCATCAGAGAAGAGCCCTGCAGGGTTTTTCAGATGCCCATCAATGAAATTAGCACATATCAGGGAAAAGAACACACTGCCATCCTATTTGAAATGAGAATGTCTTGCATGATTGTTAAATGGTGAATTGGGTTCTTTCAAAGCCTTGATTTTGTCAGACTCTGAAAGTCTGTCGAACAGATGATTTTTTTGGTGATACTGACATCTTCATACACATAGAAATGCTCCTCACCATTTCGTTTGTTCCCTAAGTGTTTAGTGATTATCATCACCCTTTTCATCTACCTGTAACAAAACTAAAGTCAAATATCTCCAGAAACAACAGATACCACTTTGATCTGGATAGCTCTGATGACAGTATGTTGAGCCCCTTCATTTTCAGTAAGTCCTGCACACCATTATCCTCTCACTTCTAGCCTAGTAGTCTTAAAACTAAGCAAATCTAATTTTATTTTCCAATGGCAGAGAATTGTTTTATTTTCTTATTACATCCGCATTTAATTTCTCATTTATTAACCTTAGATACTAACAGTTCTAACTCAGTTTCACACTGCACAGTTGTATGACAAAAGCTCATTAACTGGTACCACTGAATAGAAGGTCCTTTGTAGGTTTCTTCAACGTCTTGGAGCTCAGATAAACTGGTCTCTACCCCAGACTGCCTTCATGACCATGGGTAAAAGTCTCTTCTCAATGCCTAGAGCAGGTCAACTTTGTCTTACGTGGGCTAGCTCTACCAGTACTACTTTTTTCTATACTTACCAGGGGAGTAATAATGTTTCCAGGTTTCCATGCAGCAGTGATTCAGAGCTGGTCTTAATTTCTGGCAACAGGTATTAACCAATATGTAACACAGTGGTGCTCTAATCCTGGCTGAGACTTCTTTATAATGATCATTAGTGATTCTGTAAATAAATGTCAGCAACAAAGAACAAAAATACTATAGGTTCAGTCTCTAAAAAAAAACATTACATCTTAGAGACAAAAGACCTTGTAACACCATCTGCTAGGAAGCCTCTGCTGAGAACACTGTTCAGGTTATTCTTTCTTTAAATTGGATAAATTCTTCAACTTTAAATAGACGCTGCTTTTTGTCAGAGTCTGGGGAGAGCAAAAGAAGAGGGAGAAAATAATGTGATGACAATACAATGTAGTTATTATAAAACGTACGGGTGAACATGTAGGAGGAATAGTGACTTAAGAAAAGGCAAGAGGAAAAGTGGATTTGAAAATAAAGGAATTTCTTGTAAACATTTCGCAAAACAGCAGAGTGATAATTCTTTGAGTGAGTGATGAAATCCATTGGTTTAGCACTGAAATTATTATGAACACCTGTTGTGGCATTTGGCAAGTACTGTCATGATAGTGTGGCTAGCAGCAGCACAATTCTCCACGTATATAAGCTTATGGTCCTGCTTTGTTATTCCCTTGCAATACTGGGGACGTTCCCACACTGAAGGTTCAGATAAACGCACATAAGTACTCATTTTCAGAAAGAAGAGCAGAACTTCTTCAGACTAAGTAGAGGAAATCTCATTTCTGCAGAATCTTTGGCACAAATACACATCTGTTTGAAGAATACCAAATGTCCATTTGTAACTAGACTAAAAAGGTCCCATCTGTGTTTTACTCTTTCCTAGCTGGTGACCTATAAATTTCCACCTCTAAGGGAATACCTCTTTGCCCAGGCAATATATTTTTTGAAATGGTCAAGGTTCTCACTGAATGGTACTTTATATTCCTCTTCTTGTTGCAGCAGTTGTTCATTCAGGGTGTGCTTTTTGGGGGTGATGGTATGAGGTTTTTTTTGGGGGGTGATGGCAGGGAAGGGTGACATTAATAATTTAGGGTTCTTCCTTAGACGAATTTCAGGCTATGAGTTTATTGGATAAAAAAGTTTCTGAAATTTTTAGCATCATGAAAACAAGTATCTAGATAAAGCTGTGCAAATTTCTCCTCTCATCCCGCCAGTCACTTGTCTACCATCCATGTTAAAGCATCAGCCCATTCCGCTTTCACACAAAGAGAGGGAAGGAACGAGGAGGAAATAATTTCCCCTTTTTTAGATATCATTTGTTAAACTGATGACAACCAGCTGTGACAGAAAAGTCAGAAACTGAGAAAAATCCGTCACTCCTTTTGTAATTCTTTTAGGAGCAAGCACTACTTCAACACTAGCAAGAGCTTTTGGCCCTCCCAAGAAGGGAAAGAGACAGAAGAAAAACAAATGTGGTGAAAAGCAGCAGACTGTGGAGCACAGTAAATGCAAAAGACGAGGGCTGTGGGGAGTTACAGGATCAGAAATGGATGAATCAGGAAGCAGAGGAGGGACATGGAGAGGAGCACCCATGTCAGTGCCCCGTGCTCCCCAGAGGGATGCAAGGAGCTGGTGGCGGCTGCCTGAGGCACTCCGTCCTGGGGGCTAGGGTGGCAGGGAAGTGGTGACAGGATCACTGGCAACAGGGCTTCCTCCACCCCATTTTGCTGCTGCTTCTTCCTCCTGGTGATGTGGATGGCCAGATCAGCTGGAGCCAGGAGAATACTGATGGAGAGGCTCTGGTGACTTACAGCACTTTATTCTGAAGGGTTAGGCATGTCTACGTAATCAAAGGGTGTGCCCCAAACTGGACTGGGAGGGTAGCTTAGAAATAACTTCAACTGTAGCATCAGGCTAGCTTATAACATCCCCAGCAGAATAGTAAGAGACTTTCACCATGAGAAAACAAACAAACAAACAAACAAGAAGTCAGAGAAAAGAAGCTGTTTTCCCTATTTTGCTTGGAGGCAACAGGTGTTTATCGTACCTCTTTTGGCAGGACTAACTCTTGGCTCAGAGCAAAGCAAAACTTTCCATGGAGAGTGAATGGTGCTACTGACCCAGACACAGAGGTGTGGGAATATATGGACTAATCCAAGCTGTCTCCAGCAAGGGTGCTTTACTGGGGAGGCAGCTGCTACTTTGTAAGGTCTTTGTGGCAAGCGGATTTTTTTATTTTTGTACAAAGGGGTTTCCCTCCATGCCTGGGCCTCAAAGGCATAGCTGCCACATGATTTACAAATGACAGCACTGATCACTCTTGAAAGCACAGCCACAGCCTGGCTGTGGAGCTTCTGCCAGCTCTATGAGCCATGGTAGGCCAGAGGATAATGTTGGCTGAGTCAAATGGCTCTTGAGGGATTTACGGAGTGGATTATACTTGAAAAGGGAATCCTCTTTTATGTCTGTTCTTGGGAAATAAATGCTAGGCACTGTTCAAGGTTGTTCTAAGTTGGACAAGTTGCTGAAACTGAAAGCAGAGCCAAATTCTTGCCATTCCCTCAAGGTACTCCAGCAAAGTACCAAAAACCTGATAGAAGTGAAAGAAACCCAAGCTGTATATCTAGTGTAATGGCACAGGATGGAACCAAGCCTGAGTCAAACAGAGAATATTCTGTTCTTGTCTGCATTCATCTTACTATGTTGCTTGTCTTTGAAGTATCTGCGTGGCTTTCAGCAGCACATCTGTAATGTGATGAACATTTGTCCTGTCATTGTTTGCTACTTTAGCCTTCTCTTTGAAGGAAGACATATTTAGAGTAATGTAGTTTTGGCAGAAGTTTAGTTTGAGGATTGTAAGGAGGAGGCAGAGAAAAAAAGTTTTTCTGCGGATTCTGAAATATTTGAAGTTTTCATTAGTGCTCATTAAAAGTAATTTTCAGCCTTAAGCCCATCACATTCTCTTTTGCTTCTATCTAAGCTTACACAATAGTTAAAAAAAACCCCTTCAAAATTAATTATGTATTTTAAGATCTGTTTGTAGAAAAAAGTCATGCTTAAATGTGTGATCTTTAAATTGCTCCAGATTTTTTTTTTTTTTACCTATGTTTCTGCTTTATACGATTTTGGTAATACTGAGTAAAATTTTCATAATCTTGGTGTTCAAGAAGTTCTGCATTCTTTCAGATCAATGAAATCCAAAGATAGAAAACTTAACCAGCCCTGACGCAGTTTTTTTTCCTGTGTACTAATTGTCACTTGAACCCGAGTGTAATGTGTCAGGACTAAGCTCAAGAATCATATACTTCATCGAGTTTTGATGAATTTATTTGGCATTTTTACTCTTATATGACATGTAACTAAATTACTTTAACTATATGAACAAACTACCAAAGACATTAGGGATTGCACACCTGTTGAAAATATCTTCCTGATTCAGTGTGCAAGTGACTTCCCAGTTACATGAAGAAAGTTCGTGATGGATCCGGGAATGAACCTTTAATTTGCAATCATGTTTTGTTCCCACTCTGCTATCCTACCTTCCCTGCAGAAGCTGTTATTTTATGTTAAATATTTATGTTGTAGCGTCATACACTTCGGATATAACTCTGATACCTAATATGCAAGCACTCCCTGAAAAACTCTATATCCTGTACAATATTAAACGTCTGTGTTTTGTTTGGTTCAGGTTCTCACACAAGTGTGAAAAGGAATTTGAAGCTATAAATCACTGTCGGTCAGTCTTTACCTTAAGTGCTAACCACATCCCTGAATCAACAATATGTTTTCCGTCCTTTCCACAGATGGGTTGACCCTGCGGGTTCACCGTGCGTTATTACACCTAGAAATTCCAGCCACCCTCACTGATTGCGTCACTAACCGCTATTCATTGCCGAGCTGAGGAACGTCTTCTCAGATGATTTGCAATCACACAGCTGAGAGCTTTCACTCTCCTAGCAGAGCTTGCTTTCAAACTGAAAACCCCAACCCTGTTAATATAATCCTAATATTTAAGGTAAAATATTAAAACACTTTCTAATTACTTCCTTCCCATTTCCTATGGCTTTTCTTTTAATAACATGGGTTTTTATTATTATTGCTTGGTCTTAGACTCATTTATTTTCTGTAATAAGTCTGCTCCACTTCCTTAAAAATCCACCATGAGGGACGTGCATATTCAGCTCAGCTGATGACTTGAGATGATATGAAAATGAGACGATCTAGAAAAGCTTGAAAATGTCACTTGCTTGTGCAGTGTTGCTATATGGGTTCCCAGGATAGCCTGTTCTCCCTTACAGAGCAACTAGCTTCCAAATAATCTTAAATTGCAGTTAAAAGCACTGCAGTGTGTTTGGGCTTCAGAAGAAAGAGTGTCAAATATTGACTCAGTTGATGTTTTCATGCAACATATGGGTATTCTCAGAAGCATCCCAACTTAGTACTGGCTCTCTGCAATGCAGTCTCCTCAAGCAAAGCACACTTTCAAGAGGCAGGTTGAACCGAGTGATGATAACACTTACAGGAAAATAATATCTCAGGGAAATTACTTTTCATGGGAATAATGCTGGCTTGCAAGCAACTCAAAAGTCTCAGAAGAATTCCCCTTCCTAAGCAGAGCAGGAACGTCCACCAGAGACTTTATCTGTGGGCAAACAGGCAGGCAGTCAGCAACTTTCCACCCACCATGCTGATGGAGATGAGTTAGTTGTTTTCATCCTCAGAGCTTTTCTCTGTGGTTAATATGAAACATAAGCTCCTTTCATCACTGATTTATGCTCTTCCTCTGCAGCTGATTGGATAAACTTTATCTTCAGCTGGTGTAATTCTGTCTCATCTCACTGATTGCAGCTGAGCTGAGGACCTGATCTTTGAAATGTGAAGTTTCTTTTCCGTTATGGCTGTGCTTGATTTCATTATCAACTCTTGCATTGTAATGTTAAGTTTATATGTGTAGTTTTGAAGCTCCATACAAGAAAGTATTTTATGTTTCTGACTATTCAGCCACTCCCTTTCTTAACACACATTGCTTTCATTAAGCCAGTTGGTAGATCCTTTCAGTAATACTCTCTAGCCCTAACTCTTCCTTGCATTCTCCTGAGCTGCCCTCATCACCACCTCTTCCTTGGCAATGGTATCTTTCCCAGAGTACAAACACCAGCACTCTGTACAGGCTCTTGCAAATGGCTTACACAGAAAATGCATTGCCTGTGTTTGCCCTCCTATCCTTTGGCTACTACAAACTGGCATTTCGTTTGCATTTTTCACCTTTCTTTTTTTTTGTAGTCTTCTTTTTAGCACAGCTGTGCATCCAGCTGCTGGCTTCAATTATTTTTCCACAATCAATCCCATGTTTTTTTCCCAGAGAACGGTGCTGGATGACTATTTAATTCAGCACATACAATACTTCTTGCATCAGTTTCTTGCTTGCAGACAAATTACTTGATGTGTGCTAATATTGAACTACATTTACCACCTGCTGGCTCAGATCATCTCAAATGATCCAAAGACTCTTGACTTCAGTTCCACTGTTCGTTGTATTCTGTCTGCTTCTAATATTAGTAATATATTCCACTCCAAAGGCTTATTTTTAGGACACCTCTGCCAAATTGTTTATACATGTTAGTTCCCTTAACGTTTCCTCATTTCCAACAGTTTTTGATCCCAGGGACAAACTGAAGTCCTCTGTATGTTAGTTCTGAATGGTATATACCTAAGATGAATATAGAACAGGCCATAAGCAGGTTGTCCCCCTTGAATAATTAAAAATGGAGAGGGCACAATTTTCAAAAGAGCTTAAACCCAGATAAGAGGAGTGAGAGCAACAGCGAATAACTGCAGAGAGCGTGATCCTTAGCGGCCTCAATGGGAATCCACTTTGTCCAAGTCATTAGGACTAAATGATGCTGGAAGTGTTGGTACATAAAGACAATTGGTGTGCACTTCACTTCTATTGTGCAAATGTATTTTGGAATTATATCAGTCCCTTTAAACACTCTGAGAACTATAGCATCACTTCAATGTTTTTGCCAGCCAGTGGAATGTTTTTGAAGGTGCCTGCTGCTTCTTGTAACAGTTTACAGTTATATTAGATCTTACCAAGTTGTGTCTGTAAAGAGAATAACAGTGGAACAAAACAGAAATCTTCTCAGATAAAAGAGTAGTGAACCCTATTCCTCAGGGCACCTTGAAGTGAGGCAGCTGATCTCAGAACTAAATGTACACTTCTTTTGAGTGGGATTTGGCTCTTGCTCAGAAGCTAAAAGCCCATGCTTTGTTTTTCCTTCAAAACAAAACAACCCAGCATAAGCAAAATGTATAATGTATGAGGGAAGAAACACGAAGACGAGATATGAAGCATTCAGTTAGAAAGGAAGATTTTTCTAGAATTACCTGCTATCTGAAAATAAAGCCACCATTTCAGTCAAGAGACAGTGATTTAAAGGGTTATGAAGAAATAGCAATCTGTGACTTCAATATCCCAGTTCCATGTTAGACCTTTTCTGGCATTGCTGTGAAAACATTTCCTACATACTTTCAGCCTTATCATGGAAAGTCAGACAGCTCGGAATCACATGAGTTGATAAGTTTTCAACCAAATAAGAGTCAGAAATGTAAAAGAAAAATACCCTGGGAAAGTTTCCTTCGGCTCATATGTATGAGAGAATATAGTGCATTCCCCTGTCCAGCCTATAATTAAGATGAAAGGCATATTTCCATACAATTTGCCATTCAGTGGCATGGTTTGCATTCCACGTGGACTGCATCATCTTGATTCTTCTAATGAAATGAAAAAAAACAAAACCCAAGATCTTAGTAGTTGAATACAATGCGATATTATAGTTCAGACTGTTTTTAACTCTCAAGAAACAAAACCATTTTAACTGCTAGCTTTTCATATGAGTTGAAATGTACAGGCTATTCAAAAGTGTGACATCTTTGCATAAAATTAACAAAGTACCCTTTCAAGTACCCCTGGCTTGAGTAATTAACTTCTACCACTTTCTTTCCATATTACCAGATGGCCAGAGAAAGACAGAAGAAAGGCAGTAAATATATCCATAACCTGCCTTGTTTTCAGCTACATTTTAGCCCTTTGTGACTGTCTGTGGGTCTTACCATGGATCTGTGGGATTGTCTTACTGAGCTCTAAGGCATCTTTACATGTATACACACAAACCTACATGCATTCAACCTTTACCTCTGTGAAGGCCTGACTCACCATGTTTAGTTTCATCAAAGTCAATTAGAGCCTTTTTTACTAAGGTTAGAAATATATTATGAGTGATAAATACTTGAAAGCCCTGACCCACTGGAAAAAGTTCATGAGTTGATTCTGCTTCCACTGCGGACTTTAATGGAGTTCAAGAAAACATGAGCACTTAAGTAAATCATAAGTAGGAGCTCTTGAGAAGTTCTTCCTTGGTGAGATCTCTAGTACTTCATAATTCCATCTGTGCTAGAAATGGCATAAGAACAGTCTTTCTCATGGTAAATCAGTATATCTGTGTTTTGTCTAAACTGGGATGAAGAACAGCAGAGGACATACACATGTAAACAACTTAAAAGAGAAACTAAGTTGAGAACTTTTTTTAACCCCAAACACAGTTCAATTCAAGTTTTATGCTAGGGCCTGTGCTGATTCTTCTTTTATATAAACCTGCTTGTCCGTCATTATTAGAGTTTGAATCCCAAGGAGATATATGCTTAAAGTCAGACATCTGACCATAGATCTATGGGAAATACAAATGTCAAGACACATCTGGAGAAACCACAGAGCCCTTCAAACATGGATTCTTCTATGCAGATACACCAGTTATACGGGGAGCCCTGTTCAGCCACTGGAAAATTGCCAATGCATTGGGGACTAGGTCCCTGATGATGAGACTTTGCTCCAGTGTCCTTAGTTGAGCTTAAAAAACAGCACTGAGAGTGGAGAAAAATGAGAGGACCTCTCTCCAGGCTCCCTCTTGCACAAACAGAGGAAGTGCTCAGTGTGCCTTTCCTTGTCTGCACAGCAACTGTTCCGGAGTTTTAACACTCCATTTTGGGTTGGCAACGTCCCCAGCTGAAGAGATTCTCGTAGTTTAGTTCTTTACTTGGTAGTTACATGTAATTTCCAGAGTTGTCTTATACACTCTTCCATTATTCCTTCTCCTGGAACTTCCTCATCAGTGGTGGGCTATTACCACCAGGAGAAAAAGTCCACTCAGTATGCAGGAAAACAGGAGTGTTTATTAAGAGCTAATGCATCACTTTCTGTTGCGTGTATACTGAGGGGATATCTTCTTCTGGTGGTGACAGCCCACCGCAGCACTATGAAAAGGAGTAATGGGGGTGTGCATAATGGTCTGGAAACCATATGTAACTAACACATCACTGTCTGTTGGGTCCTAGCTAAGGGACAACGTGTGGTGGCACAGCTGCATGACCAGGCCAATGAATGAAAAATTTTAGCACCTGCTGCTCCTGTGTCTTCCTGCTGAGAAAGACCGAGTTGTTGCGCTTCTCCCCTCTTGCTGGCTATTGTGGCCAGCAAGTGTACTCTCATTCCTCACTTTTTTCCTCTCCCGCCCTTCTCATATTTGTCAGGACCACAGAGATTCAGGCAAATGGTTTCTGTGTGCTTCCCAGTAACAAAAATTTGGTGGGCTCAGTCAGGAGAGAGCAGACAGGGATATGGAAACAGAGCTTCCTGAGGAAATCTGATTTCCCGTGTGAGACCACTCAGGGCACTGATAGTGAGAGCCTGAGAGCTCGAGTCTCACTAGACATCCTCTGTATATCAGAACACCACCTGTGGTCGCTTTGGACTCATTTCTGATGAAGAATCATATGAAGGAAGAATAAATACAGGAGTAGAGGGCAGGAGGAGCAATACTTCTATGCCAGTTGGCATATTGGTTTGTTTTGTTTAGATTCTACACCGTGTCAGTGTCTGCAACAGACAAACCTGAGAACTTTCAGAGATCAGGTTCAGCTTGTGTAAGTATTCAGTTTAGATGTTTATCTGAACTGCATCTGAACTATGCAAAATAACTTCTTGAGACCGCTCTGTTGGGCTGGAAATCTTGTAAGAACAGGCTTTCTCGTGACATTTCCAACACTTCTGCTTCCTGTCATGGCAGTGAAAACAGCCGTCCTCATGGTATTTCAACAATTCTTCTTCCAAATGGAAACCAGAAGTGGAGGGGGGTTGGAAATATATGAGACATCTCCAAACTTTGGAAATATACTGCTCAGGTTTCATTCTAGAAAAATTTAGGGTTCAGAAGCTTTCAGATTTTTTTCCAAACCTGCTCTGCAGAAGAGAGAACACAGAAGAGGAACTGAAAGTGTTACTGGCATGAAGGGGTCAATCAAGCCATCTCCTTTTTATATCTAAAAAAACCCAGAGGAATTTGAAGGAGTTGAAAGATAACATAATTAACATGAGTAAAAGTAAACATTTTTTCACATAGCTTAACTTCTGTAGCACATGGCCACAGGATGTCATTGAGGCCAAAAGCTTAACATAATTTAAGAAGTGATGGGTCATTTATATGGATAATAAAAATATTCACTGTCATTTTGGATACAATTTTATTAAAATATTTGGAAGGGATATAAACTCATCTGCCTCATGGTATAAGCCAGACCCTAAGTGAATGGCATTAGGGAAAAATTTGTGTTACTACATGCCTTTTAACAATTGCTGTTTTATTGCATATTAATGTGACATATCTGGTATTAAACAAGTGAGGATATTGGACTAAAAGAAACAATTGCATGATTTTCTGTTACTTTGCATAGCATTCCTCTAAATATGTTGTGTTAGAGGACCAAGGTATGGAAACTGCACGTGCTGATACAGGAGTCATTTATTCTAGCAGATGTGAGGTAAGAGATAGGCCCTTGTTTACAATCAGTATAATACTTACCACAACAACTTAGTAAGAACTGTGAATCCTTATGTCTTTAACACAGATCTGAAATGAAACAGGCAAGTAATGAGTTTATAGACAGCTGTGTGGTAAATCAATAGGAAAGCAGAACTACAATTATGGTATTCAGGATTTCTATACCTACTATTAATACATTGAATCATAGTATCTCTTTTCCGTATCTGTAAATGCATATAGGTGTGTATGTCTGTAACCATGATTCTCAAAGGGCTAATACGTTTGACAGCAAGAATGGGTCAGAAAACAGAATTTCTATCCCCAGCGGAAATTTCAGTATTTCAAAACTGGTTTTCATTTGAATCAGAAATACAACCTAAAATATTCATGTTTCCCCATGAACAAAAGTTTGCTTCAAAATCACTGAAGTGTTTCATTTTGATAGCATTAAGTTCATGTGACATTAATTCCGTTGTTAATACATTTTAAATTGACCATGTTGAAACACTATTGTATATTACATTTTAATAATTCAGGTATAGTAAGTAATAGTATATAACTCACTGAACACAATTTGTAGCTTTAATATCAAAATTACAATCCTAATATACAATTTAAAAGTCAGAACAAAATCAAAGTATTGTTCCATATCTAAATGAAACATTT
>Ga0181612_119633_pt1 | contig 33978 bp, 21 predicted proteins | sample HoacroProtozoa21_FD_119630 | JGI IMG/M metagenome (GOLD analysis project Ga0181612, IMG submission 119630) | Hoatzin crop microbial communities from Cojedes, Venezuel. Combined Assembly of Gp0051906, Gp0051904, Gp0051908 | reverse complement strand
GCCGTTGATGACTGAAGTCATAGTTTCTCAGGGTCTCGACGATTTCTTCTATGCCCATCTGTTTCTCAGACGGCATCAGGTTCTCCCTTGTCTCATGGTCGGGGGCATGCATGCTGATTGCGATGTGGCATTCACATTCATCGAGCAATCTCGTCAGGTTCTTTTTCAATCCGATAGTAGAAACAGTGATACGATGCGGGCTCCACGCAAAAGCGTAATCAGCAGTCAGTATTCTGATTGCCTTCATCACGTTGTCAAGATTATCGAAAGGTTCTCCTTGTCCCATAAAAACGATATTCGTGAGCTTATCAAAATCGGGAAGAGAATAAACCTGATTGAGAATATCTGTTGCGGTGAGGTTGCCATGAAATCCTTGTTTTCCCGTTTGGCAGAACAAGCAATTCATTTTGCATCCTACTTGCGATGACACACACAATGTAGCCCTATCACCATCGGGGATATATACTGTTTCGACGAATTTATCGTCGAGTGCCGGAAAGAGATATTTTATAGTGCCATCGGAAGAAGTGACATTCGCCACTGGTTGCCTGCATCCCACACAATAATCATTGTCCAACAACTCTCTGTTTCGCAAAGATATATTGGTCATGGCACTGATATCTGTAGCCCTCTTTTTGTATATCCACGAAGCAAGTTGTCGGGCTGCAAACGCCGGCATTCCAATCTTTTCCGTCACTTCCGCCAATTGCCCGCTTTCCATTCCGAGCAATGGTGTCTTATTTATGCTTATATTGTTTGTTTCCGTAATTTACGTCTTTTAGTGTCCAATGATTCCCGAAGGCACACATTGTTCACAAATTATTTGTGCGAAAGTAATAAAAAATAACGGATTAACAATTGCTTAAAGCGATAAATTTCCTTTTTATTATGTAATAAGCGCCTCCAACCGACTTAAATGCGACTTCAAGGACTAAACCAATTCACCGAATATCCTGTCGAAGTATTGCCGTAACAAGGATTCATTCTTTATGATATTCCTCAACACCTCAAGATTGGCAGCGTTAGGAGACTCAGGCAACCACAATTTCATATATCCACCCTCCCCGTATTTCTCTTTCAGATGTTCAAGCGTTCTTTCCCAATGCCCTTTCTTATCAAGTTGGGGATAATTTGACAATCCATATTGAATTGTCCTGCGTATAATCGTTTCTGGTTGGATTTTCCGGTCGCCCTCCGCAATAATCTTACCATAAATAGTGCGCGGAGCCGTTTTGCTTGAAGCCCTGTGGTCTTCAGCCGCCTGAGCAATAATTTCTATCTGTTCTTGGGAGAACCATATCCTCAGATTCTCGTCAGCCCTGATAATCCTGCCAGACGCCAAATGATGATATTTTCTTCCTTCGGTCAATCCTGTATCATGGTAAACAGCGGCAGCATACACCATGTCAACATCAACATCATAGAATGAAGCCAGCCGCAAACTGGCATCGACCACATCCCTCACATGACTCTCCTGATGAGCAGAATCGAAGAAAGCATAACGCGGTATGATTTCCGTTTCGCAGTAATTGCGAAGACCAGCGTCAACTTTCATTTCCAAATCATCATTTCCGGCACTTATTTTCTTATCTTCATTTGTATCCATTATTTTTTTATTAAAAACGGTTGAATGATTGTATTATGTATAACTCGAGCCGAATAATATGCCATCATAAAAAAAATGCGAAATCATGTTGGCTGATTTCGTTTTGGCGTGCAAAGTATTTCATATTTCTGGTGTTATTGTGTCAGTTTCGAACTGACGATTTCCGAACTGCGAGTTCGGAAGCAAATATACACAAAAGAAAGCAACGGCTGAAAAAAATCAGTGATAAAAATCACATATCACATTTTTTCATTAAATTTGCAGAAAGATGAAAAAAAGAGAAGCAGATGCAGTTGCGATACTATGTTTTCGTTTCAGAGTCTCTTAATCGCAGTAACGACCATTGCATAGCAAGTCTTCTAACAAGTCGACAAAAGCTGCATTACAAGGCCTCATAATCGCAGTAACGACCATTGCATAGCAGGCACATCATCAAGAATCAAATATAAAGACATAAACATGAAGAAAGCATTACTAACATTACTAATCACACTGGCCATGTTATCACCAAGCAATATCAATGCCCAGAATTACAGCCAAAAGTGGAATAATTTCTACAAGCGAACCGATTTTTTCGATTCGAAAGGCAAATTGATGGGATGGGCAAAATACAACGACTTCTATAAAAGGATGGAATACTACGACAATCACGGCAAGCTTCAGGGTTATGAAAAAGACAACGACTTCTACAAAAGAACCGAGAGCAAAGACCGGAACGGCAATGTGCAGTCGTACAAGGAAAACAATAAGTTCTACAACCGTGAGGATACAAAGGATGCGAAGGGCAACCTAATCAGTTATAAGAAGTGGAACGAATTTTACAAAAGATATGATGTTTTTGACAAACACAATCATCTCATAGGATATTACAAATACAATGATTTCCACAAACAATGGGAATATTTCAAAGTAAAATAAGAACGCAGTTTTCATATACTTACAAGTGGAATTATTTCATTAACCAAAATTCAGCAAATTAATGCAAATAAGATGTTAAAACAGAAATATTTTTAACATAACAAAAGAAAAAGAATACAGATAAAAACAAAGAATATACAAGCTATAGGGTTCCAAAAAAATCAATATTCAGGAAGGTTGATACCGAATGAATGAAAAATTCCATTAAACATACATTTAAAACAAGATAAATCAATCATTTGCAATAAGATAGAAGGCTAAAACATTTTATCTTGAGAAGCAATATCTTTTGGGAAAGAATAACAACTTGCTGAAATTCAAACATATAAGACTCAACCGACAGAAGGGATGGGTGCATTCAAATGTGCAGCAACTATTAATTATCAAAACATCAACTAAACAAAGATTCCTTTCTTCCATTTATTTGACAAAAAAACCACAAAGGAGAAGAGCAAAACTTGAAATAAATACAACGAACATGAGAGCGGGCATCATACGTTAAAAAACCTTAAATCAATTAAAGTAGAATAGGATTTCTTATATATATAAGGTTAATTTTTTTTAGATTTGCATTTAAATGTGACGACAGAAGACAAAGTCGCCAAAATCAAAGACCCAAAAACCTTAGTAACACTTATCGCTTTTTTCTAAAAGTCAAGGTAGTGTGAAAGAGACCTAAAGGCTGGAAGCACAAAGACGCAAGGAGCAGAAGTCTTTCTAACCGTCTGTTAATCAAGGCAAAACCTAAAGAAAAGACAAAGCGGCTACATGCCAGCCATGCAAGAAACAAAAAAACAAAAAATAAAAACAACAAACTAACTACAATTTATGTTTATGAACAGACGCTTATGTATGAATGTGCGCAGTTGGCTAAAAGCCATCTGTGTGTTCTCTATCTGCACAGCGACGTATTCATGTTCGGACGACTACAAGTGGGACGACAGCGATCCCGACTGGTTGGGTTCGAGCATTTACGAATATCTGCAAGAAGAGGGCAACTACACAAATTTCATCAAGCTAATTGATGATTTGAACTATGCGGAAGTCTTAAGCAAGACAGGTAGCAAGACATTGTTTGTCGCTGACGACGATGCCTTCGCCACCTTCTACAAGAGCAACGACTGGGGCGTATCAAGTTACAGCCAGTTGACGACAGCTCAGAAGAAGCTGTTGCTTAATTCCGCCATGCTGAACAATGCTTATCTGCTCGAGATGATGCCAAACATCACGGGAAGCAGCGATGTTGTGAAGGGCCAATGTCTTCGTCAGGAGACTTCAGCCGCTGTAACGGATTCCATTCCGTATATCAAGGTGTCAGACTTGCCGTACACTTACAACGAAGACGACCGTGACTACTGGTCGAAATTCGACAACCGCGACGGCATCCTATTGGCGATGGACAACACCGTTCCAATGATGACCCATTTTCTTGCAGCCCAGATGAGCGAGAACAACATCACCGATGAAGACTTCAGGATTATCGTGGGCAAAGAGCGCGAGACCTCGGACGCCTACATATACGACTGCAAAGTGATAGAGCAAGACATCACCTGCCAGAACGGTTATGTCCAGAAGCTCGACAAGGTGCTGACTCCTCGCACGAACATGGCAGAGATGCTTCGCACCAATGGCCGCACCAACATATTCAGCCACATGATAGACCGTTTCAGTGCTCCATTCTACAGCGCAATACTGACATCAAGCTATAACCTGCTCAACACAGACAACCAGGTGGACTCGGTGTTTGTTAAGCGTTATTTCTCATCACGTTCACAAAACGGCCAGGAATTGAGTGAAGACGAAGAAGGCAACAAAGTAAGTTACGTTTTGAACTTCGACCCAGGTTGGAACACCTATTACACTACCGGTTCTACAAAGGAGCAAGACATGGGAGTGATATTCGCCCCGACTGACGAGCGTCTTTATGAATACTTCTTCGATGCCGCTGGCGGTGGCCGTTTCCTTTTGGAAGCCTACGCACCAGACCTTCTTGACAACGTGAGCGGTTCGACCGACTATGAGAACATCTACAAATGCATTGACCAAATCCCATTGGATGTCATCAATGCATTGCTGAACAACCTCATGAAGATTTCGTTTGTCAGTTCCGTACCGAGCAAGTTTGAGACAATCAAGGACGATGCCCAAGACCCGATGCTCGACGAAGAAGACCTCCAGTATATCGACACAGTGATGCTAGCCAACAACGGCGCCATATACCTGATGGACGAAGTGATAACCCCAGCCAAATACGCAGCCGTATCAGCGCCTGCTTACGTGGCACAAGACATGCAGATATTCAAGTGGGCATTCTCACAATCGACATTGGATGTGAAGACCGACTTCTACGCCTACCTGTTGGCGATGAGCGCCCGTTTCAGTTTCTTTGTACCACAAGACAACAGTTTCTGGTATATCGACCCAGTATCATTCGCCAACGACCCAGGCAACCAGCGCGCCTTCCTTTACGAATGGGACAGCGACAAGAGCCAGCCAAAGTGCACAGCATACGAATACGAGTATGACTTCACCACAGGCGAAGGCCACATCGGCAGCGCCCTGTCAAATGTGACAGTTTCAGCCACACAGTATGCCAACCGTCTTCGCGACATGCTCAACACACATACAATCGTACACGAAGACAACACCGGCATCACAGGCATAGACGAGACTCAAACAGGCATAGAATGCGACAAGCACTATTTCTTGAGCAAGAGCGGTGCTCCGATATACGTGGAGAACGCCACAAAGCGCACCTCTGGATGTACAGTTAAGGGCGGTTGGCAAATGGATCATGGCAGCGAGTGCAAGGTAATCCGTTTTGACGACAAGACAGCAGAGACAAACGGCAACGGTAACGGATTCGCTTACGAGATAGACGGACCTATTATGCCAACAATAGAGTCAGTGTTCAGTGTGCTTTACAACAATCCAGACTTCAGCATGTTCTTTGATCTCTGCCAAACAGACGCAGACGTGCTGAACGCAATAGGCATCACCGCAACAACCGACCAGAAGAAATACAACATATTCATCAACGACAACGGTCTGCCATGCTACGACAAGACTACAGGCAACCAAGTTTCGAACGCGACAAATGTGAGATTCTTCAACAACTACCGTTACACAGTGTATGTACCGACCAACTCGGCAGTACAAGCAGCCATCGACAAAGGCCTTCCCACATGGGAGCAGATGCGCGAGATACTGGAGCTTGACGTAGAAGATGAAGAAAAGACAGAATTGTCGGAGCGCGAAGAAGCCGAGCGCAACACTAAGGTGTTGGCAATGGTGACTACACTGGTGAACTTTGTGAAATATCATTTCCAGGACAACTCAGTATTCGCCGACGTCCCAGCAATGAAGACCACAGAATACGAGAGTTCCACATTGGACAGCGAAACAGGAGTATATTGCAAGTTGAAGGTATCGTCAAGCGGCAACAACACATTATCAGTTACCGATTTGACTGGAACCACTCGCAACATCACGAGCGACAAGAACATTCTGACCCGCGACTACGTTCTCAATGCTTCTTCTAACGCTACCACCATATCATCCTCCTCATTTGCTGTAGTTCATGGCATAGACGGAGTGCTGAACTACAAGACCTACAGCGGCGGTCGTTATGACTCAGACTGGTCGAGTTCTTCAGCAGCGAAGAGATACCTGTCAAAATATCGTATCATTGAATAAAGAACACGGCAATGAAGAAGATAAAATATATAATGACGATAATGCTGCTCCTAAGTGGAGTTACAGCAAACGCCCAGCAAAGAATCACGGGTAGAGTATGGAGCGACATTGACGGTCCGGTGATGATGGCAAACGTAGTTGAACGCGATGACAACAACCGTATCATCGAAGCCGCAGTGACCGATATGAACGGAAACTTCTCGATGGTGGTAAAGAATCCCAAGGACCACCTTGTAATCTCTTATATTGGTTATAAGACAGTGTCGATACCAATAGGCAACAAGACAAAGTTTGACATCAAGATGCAAGACAACACGACTCTTAAAGAAGTTGTGATCAAGGCAAAGCCAAAGGTACAGAGCAACGGACTTGTAATTCCTGTGAAAGAAGTCTCTGTAGCCACACAGACGATGAGCATGGAAGATGTTGAAGGCTTGTCGTTTGCATCAGTTGACGAAGCTATGCAAGGAAAGATTGCCGGTCTTGACATCATTTCCAATTCAGGAAACCTTGGTTCAGGAACAAGCATGCGTATGCGTGGTGTGAGCACCATCAACGGAAGCGCTGAGCCATTGATAGTAGTTGACGGCAACATCTTCGACCTTCCAGACGATGTGTCAGAGGTGAACTTCGAAGACCTCGACAACGAGGAACAGTTTGCTACCCTACTCTCTGTTAACCCGGAGGATATCCAGAAGATTAATGTATTGAAGGATGCTGCAGCGACAGCCATTTGGGGTTCTCGCGGTGCCAATGGTGTGATAGAGATAACCACTCGCCGTGGTGTTACAGGTAAGACAAAGATTAATTTCTCCTACCGTTTCACAGGCAAATGGATGCCCTCAGGCTTGAACATGCTTGATGGTGACGGCTACACAATGATGATGAAAGAGGCCTATTTCAATCCTCTTCAGAGTTCCGCCACTTCCAACATGGTAGAGCTCAACTACGACCAAAGCCGTCCGATGTATTATTACAACTTCAACAAGAACACGGACTGGGTAGATGCAGTGAGCCAATTCGGCCAGACCCACAACTACTACGTCACAATCAGCGGTGGTGGCGAGAAAGCGAAGTTCCGCATATCAGGCGGTTATGACCGTGAGACCGGTACAATAATCAAGCAGAACCTCGACCGTTTCTCCACTCGTCTTGTATTGGACTACGACGTGTCGGACCGCATCAGGTTCTCCACTAACTTCGCCCTCACCTACACAGACAACCACAGGAACTGGGACGGCAGTAGCACGACATCCATTCTTGGCAAGGCATACAACGCGATGCCAAACATGTCGATATGGGAATATGACGAGAACGGCAACCTTACAGGCGACTATTACAAGATGTTGCCGACCTACGCCAGCGCAGGCGTCACTCCAGACGGATATTCATCATATTATCTGAGCGACATGAAAGGAATAGGCAATCCTGTAGCGATAGCCAACCTGGCATTCAATGACCAATCGACCTACCGTATCACTCCGCAGTTTAATTTGAAATACAAGTTGTGGAGCAAGGATGATGAAGGACACCAGTTAGACTTGAATGCCGAAGTATATATGGACATATACAATGAGTCGGATAATTCATACTATCCTGCTGCCCTTTCCACCAACAGCTGGAGTTCAGGAGTGAATACCACTTCGAACTATGAATACAAGAGTTTGGCATTGACCAATCGTGAGACTCTGACTTTCATTCCAAAGATGAATAATGAAGACTGGTCATTGAGCGCTTTGGCAAGATTTGAGATGACCAAGGGCAATGGCCGCAGTCAGGATATAGGCAACAACGGTTTGCCAACAGGCCTTTCTTCTTCAATGTCGGAAGCATTCATCACGAACAGTTACTCAGGCACCAGCGAATGGCGTAATGCCGCCATCTTAGGTTCGATACACGCAGCCTACAAGGATGGCCGTTATTCAGCAGACGTGACAGTAAGACGTGACGGCAGCACGAAGTTTGGTTCGGGCAGCAAATGGGGAACATTCCCTGGCGTATCATTCCGTTGGAACATCAGCGACGAAAAATTCTTCGAGCCTCTTTACAAATACGTGAGCCTTTTGTCAATCCGTCCAAGCTGGGGACGTGTAGGACGTCAGCCAGGCAGCGAATACCTGCAATATAACAAATACGGCGACTACGGTTTGTATGGCAAGAACGGCACAACGATGACCGCCATCAATCCAACGAACCTTCGATTGACAGACTTGAAATGGGAAACCATCGAATCATGGAACTTAGGATTCAACTTGAATTTGTTTGAAGACCTGCTTCAGTTCAACCTCGACTTGTACAGCAAGAAGAGCAAAGACCTGTTGATGGCAAATGTGGGCATTCCAGCTTCGACCGGTTACAGTACATTGGCATGGAAGAATGTCGGCACATTGAAGAACGAAGGTTGGGAATTGTTCATGAACACTGGCAAATTCCTCAAGAAAGGGAAATTCTCAATGACCGCCAATTTCAACATTGCGCAGAACATCAACACCATAACCGAGATGGACAATACGGTATTGGCATCGATGAACGGCGACTATAACTATGAGAACTTCTCCTACCTGAAACGCATCCAGATAGGCAATGCAGTAGGTTCGATATACGGGTTCAAATACAAAGGCGTTTATCGTTATGATTACGACCACAGCGGTTACACAGATGAATCCTACAACACTTACGGCGACAACACGGCATACGCAGCCTCATTACGCGGCGAAGACGCCACATGCCCGTTGGCGCGCGACGCGAATGGCAACATCCTTTACGACTCAAAGGGCAATCCGCTTCACATGTACTTCAACTATGGCGGCAAGAACTATGAGTTCAAGGGTGGTGACATGATTTACGAAGACATCAACCATGACGGTCAAATCAATGAGCTCGATATCGTATATCTTGGCAACTCCAACCCGAAGATTAACGGAGGTTTCGGTTTAAACTTCAATTATGACCGTTGGACCTTGAAATTCAGTTTCAATTACCGTTTGGGCAACAAGATAGTAAACTTAGCCCGTCAGAACAACGAGTCGATGCGCACCAACATCAACCAGAGCCAGGCAGTGTCATGGCGTTGGCGCAAGAACGGCGACATAACAGAGATACCACGCGCCTTGAATGCAGGCATACTTGCATCATACAACGCATTGGGCAACGACCGTTATGTAGAAAGCGGCAACTACATGCGCCTGCAATATTGCCAGTTGATGTATAATTTCCCGACTTCAATAATCAAGCCATGGGGATTGCAGAGCCTTCGTTTGTCGGCATCCGCCAACAACCTGTTTGTTCTGACCAAATACACAGGTGTGGATCCAGAAGTATCATACGGTTCATGGGGTGTTTGCACCGACAACAACAAGACTCCACGTTCAAGATCGTTCACACTCAGTATAAATGTAGGATTCTAATATAAAAGGACTAAGATATGAAAAGATATAAAATAAACAAGCAGACATTGATAGGTTGCTTGATTGCATGCATGACGATGTCATCGTGCGACGACTTCCTCACGATATATCCTACATCACAGATTGTGGAAGAGGATTTTTGGGAAGACAGGAACGACCTTGAAAACGTGGTAGCATCTTGCTACACACGTTTGACAGGTAGCGACATAATGTCTAAATTCATTATATGGGGCGAGATGCGCGGTGACAATTTCACCCAGAAGAGCGGCAACAACAACACGAACATAGAGAATCTGATGAATGCCAACCTTCTGCCTACTAACGACATGTTCAGTTGGACATGTTTCTATAATGAAATCAACTATTGCAACAAGGTACTTGTTCATGGACCTGAAATTGTGGAGAAAGACCAAAGTTTCTCGGATGGCGACTGGCAACCGATTCGCGCAGAGATGATGACCCTTCGCGCATTGAGCCATTTCTATCTAGTAAGGGCCTTCGGCGAGATACCATACGTTACAGAAGATTACAACAACGACAGCCAATACTTCCCACTTCGCCAATCGCCCCAGCAAGAAGTGCTTGACAGCATAATCATGGATTTGGAAGAAGTGAAAGACTATGCGATGGAAGACTACGGCAAGACCGTTTACAACAAAGGCCGGATCACCCGCAAGGCCGTCTATACCTTGTTGGCAGACGTCTATTTGTGGCGCGCCAGCAAGAATGCTTCTGCCGATTCAATCGCAAAATACGGCAACCAATACCTGAGCGACTATCAGAAATGCATAGAATGCTGTGACTACGTGATAGAGTCGATGCTTTCCGAGCAAGAAGAAACCCTTGTGAAAGGCGGTTACGTTTTAGGCGGTTTGTCGCGCGACCTGACTATTCAAGACTTGCTGATACCAAATGAATATTCATCGAGCACCAACACATTCGCATTGACAGTTGGCGCTTACGATGAATTGTTCGGTGACGGCAATTCAAGCGAGAGCATATTCGAATTGCAGTTTGACGGCACCAACAACGCCAACACTTTGGTTACTACGTATTACCAAAACATAAAAGATTCCAAGACAGGTGAATTGGTATTGTCAGACGCTCTTTATGGTTCAGTAACAGAAGGTCCGAACGCCTTGTATCCGGCAGAGACATTCCCAGAGACCGATTACCGCCGTTGGGAGACGACTCGTTACGTAAGCGCGACCCAGTCGGAATATCCGTGCGGCAAATACGTGTTCTCAACAATGACCCAAGGGACTCTGAACACATTGAAAGACAACAGCACCTACAATGATAACACTATGATGCAGCAAGACAGGAGTTTGCCATGCGACGCCAACTGGATTATCTATCGTCTGAGCGACGTATTGCTGATGAAAGCCGAGGCAATGAGCCAGATATACAGTGACGAAGAAAACTTGACAAAGGCATTCTCTTTAGTAGCCGCTATATTCGAGCGTTCAAATCCATACGCATACACCACGAGCAACACAAGCGCAGGCACAGACTCTCTTGTAATGGGTGATTTCATCTCATCTCAAGAATCGATGGAAGCGCTTGTAATGGCAGAACGCCAGCGCGAGTTTGTTGGTGAGGGCAAACGTTGGTTCGACCTCGTGAGATACGCCCAGCGCAAAGGCAGCACAGAGGAGATGTTCGACCATTTCCTTTCTCGCAAGTATGGTGACAACGTGAAATCTGTAAGGTCAAAGCTTGCTACGATGCAATCCTTGTTCAATCCTGTATATGAGAGCGAGTTGGACAACAACCCGTTGTTGCACCAAAACAGCATTTGGGAAACGACAAAATCCACTTCAAAAACAGACGACTTATGAAAAAGAATATAAGAAAGACAAGTATCTGCCTATTGGCACTGCTTATAGGATTGTGGCTCCCCTACAGTTGTTCGGAGAACATCGATGACTCCAACCTGTACACATTCACGGGCGAGATGATGGTAGATCACTTTGAGAACAATCCAGATGAGTTCAGCAGTTATTTGACGATTCTAGGCATGGTTCATCCGAGCAAGCGTTCATCCTCAACGATGAAAGAGCTGTTGTCGGCCCGCGGCAACTACACCTGCTTCGCACCGACCAATGACGCCATATCATATTACCTGGACTCCTTGCTGACCATTGGCAAAGTGTCATCTACCAGCGTAGAAGAAATTCCAGATTCGATAGCAGAGGATTTGGTGTTTAACAGCATAATTGAAAACGGAGAGAACGACGCATACGCCACGACAGACTTTCAGGAAGGCGCCTTGACTCTGACAAACATGAACGACCGTTTCATCAACATCTCTTACGGTAACGATGAGAGTGGCGCAAGCATCATCTACGTCAATGTCAACTCACGCATCATAGAGCAAGACATAGAAGTAGAGAATGGCTATATCCATGCAATCGACAAGGTATTGTCACCTTCCAGCTCATCAGTAAGCGACCTGATCCAAGCTACAGAGAACACCCAGTTCTTCGGCCAGCTATTGCGTTTGACAGGATGGCAGGACAGCCTGCTTCAATACAAAGACGAAGAATACGATGAAAGCGATGAGGCAGGCACAGAGCGCACCATCACCATCAATTCAGGAAGCTACAAGGCGAAATATCCGGCTCACCGCAACCATGGCTATACAGCCTTCATAGAGACCGACTCAGTGTTTGCCGCTCATGGCATCACCGATGTGACATCCCTGAAACAATGGCTTCAGACAAACGGCTATTACAGCGACGCCAACTTTGATGACGACTACACGAGCAACGACAATGCCGTTAACCAATTCGTGGCATACCACCTTGTTCCGATATTGCTGACATGGAACCGCATGGTGATATTCTCAAACGAGAAAGGATTCTACAACGGTTCTCCAAACGACGGCACTAAGTTCAATGTAAACGTATGGGAATATTACGAGACAATGGACCCACACCGCCGCACTCTTAAGATTACAGGAATCCGCGGCGGCAGACGCCTCAACCGTCATTCCACTTACAACCAGGTATCCTACCGTGAATCGGATGTTGACATCCCAGGCGTCAAGGTTAACCAGACAAATGAGGACAATGACGGCACTTCATACGACAACAATGCATTGAACGGCTACTACTACACAATAGACGACATATTGTGCTGGAGCGATGAAGTGGCATACACAGTATTGAACGAGCGTATGCGCTATGACGTCACCTCGTTGTTGCCAATGATGATGACCAACAACTGCCGTTACAACAAGACGAGCAACTGGGTATTTCCGAACGACTACTTCGAGAACATGAAGAACGTCACCGACGAAACCATTCTGGCCTACTTGTCGAACACCGGCAACTCAGGCGGCGCATCAACTTCTGGCGGTTCATGGATGGACTATCAGACGGAGGAGTTCAACATCAATGGCATTTACGACTTCACTATGAAATTGCCTCCAGTTCCTTACACAGGAACCTACGAGATCCGTTACGGATTGAACGTTAACGGTAACCGTGGAATGGCCCAAGTGTATGTTGGAACCAATCCGAACAACCTTCCAGCCGTGGGTATTCCACTTGACCTGCGCGTCAACGGTTCAGGTTACGGTTGGATATCCGACAGCGAATTGGACGACGACGGCATATTGGAGAACGACAAAGCCCTCCGCAACAACGACTACATGAAGGGTCCTAACTACTTCTACCCTGGTGACGGTGCCGCAGGACGCGTGAGCGTGAACTGCATGCGCAAGATTATCTTCCGCGGCAACCTGGAAGCCGGCAAGACCTATTGGATTCGCTTCAAGTCGGTATTGGAGTCGAGCACATCAGAGTTCTTCTACGACTATCTGGAAATAGTTCCGAAGTCGGTATATAACGGAGACGAAGTTGAAGACATTTGGTAATAATAAAATATTATACAAAAGAGATATGAACAACAAACATTATAAATGGTTATCGGGTGCATTTGCAGCGATGTCTTTGGCTATAGTGACCCTGTCGTGCACAGATGATCATTTCGACATAAATCCGGAAGTATCCGGCAAGCAATCGTTGTGGGAGAACATCGAATCGAACAGCAACCTGAGTGAGTTTGCAGACATCCTAAATCGTGTTTACTACTCAAAGTCGGAAGGCAGTTCGACTCCTCAGACCTACGCGGACCTGTTCAGCAATGACCAGACATTCACGATATGGGCGCCTCAAAACGGGACATTCAACTATAGCTATTATGACAGCCTTCTCAACACAGGCACGACCGCCAATGCCTACAAGGTGGAGAAAGAGCTTATCAGGAACAGCATGACACGTTTCACTCACCAACTAGTTGGCAGCGACGTGACCGACCTTGAAATGTTTAACAGCAAGACCTGCTTGTTTGACTGCGGCAACGCCACGATGGGCGGCAAGTCGATAACCACTGCAAACATAGGTGCAAACAACGGCGTTCTCCACATATTGAATGGTGCCATTGATTACAATCCAAACCTGTACGAGTACATGGCTACCCGTTCGGACTTAGACTCACTGAATACCTTTATAAAGGGTTATGAGAAAGTGGAATTTGACGAAAATTCAAGTACTCAAGGACCAACGGTAAACGGCAACATCACTTGGGTTGACTCTGTTACTTACGTGTCGAACGACTACTTCTACATGTTGCAGGCATATCTGAACCGCGAGGACAGCAACTATGCCATGATCATGCCAACAAACGAAGTATGGAGCGAGACATTGGAAAAGACGAGAGGCTTCTACAATTACCGCAATGAATATGTACAGTCGATTACGACAACCGACGATACCGGCAACTCCACAAGTTCATCAGTGACGACAACCTTAACAAACGAGGAACTCGACTCAATGGTAAACTTATACTCAAAGAATGCCATTATCCAGCGTTTCGTATTCAATGCCAACAGCCAGTTCGGCCACAGCTACGAAGACTTCTCAGTGGTAGGTGCCTGCGACTCATTGAAGAGCACAGTCGGCACAGTGTTCTATGACCCATTGAGCGCGGAGCTGTTTGATGGCGCTAGTCCAGTAGAGTGCAGCAACGGCTACGCCTACGTGGTGAACCACTTCAATCTTCCAGCCGACAAAGCCTGGGCTCAAGAGAAGAGAGTAGAAGCAGAATACACGAGAAACATAGAGAACAACACTGGTTGTACGCTTACCCAAACATCTATAAAAGATGATGTTTACTACATAGACGCAGATTCAAATCTAGCAGATACTACCATTGACCTTAGAGTGATGCGTACAGTGCAATCTACCTCATCATCAAATCCGACAGTTACATTCAAGTTGCAGAACACATTGTCGTGCAAATATGACATCTATGTATTGATGGCATACAACACCAATGCGATGCTTCCCAACTTGTTCCGCGCCCAGATAGCTTATCACAAAGGCGACGAGAACAAATCGTCGGTAACGAATGAGAACCTTACAGTACCAGCCTCAGCAGAAGCCACTGGTCATGGCAGCGGACGAAATTTCACGAATCTCGCCCCGCACTTGGATGAGAACGGCAAATACCAATACATAGACAGCATATTGGTAGCCGAAGACTTTGAGTTTCCAGTATGTTATTATGGTCTTGACAATGCCTACGTGACGTTGAAGCTCACGAGCTATGTGACATCTAAACAGACGAGCACCTATAGCCGCGAGATGTGGATTGACAAGATTGTTTTAAAGGCAAAGGAAAATTAATTGTTCTTGAAACATAAAAAGAGAAAGCAATGAAAAGAAACAGAATAGAAAGATTTCAGCAGAACCTGCTAAGATTCGGCATTGGCTTCGTCATGTTATCAGGAGCAATGACACTGATGGCACAAGACGTTGAAGAAGCAGACACTGTATATACAGAAGTGGATGCTCCGCGCAAGCGTCCGGTGAAGGAAGAACCGAAATATGAGATGAAAGAGGTGAGCGGCCAGGTGTTTGACGCAGCGACAAAACAGCCAATCGACGGTGCTAAAATACAAGCGTACAATAATCCTCGCTACTCGGTGATGACCGATGAATCTGGCCGTTATACATTTGAGGTGCCAGTATTCGTCACTTCCTTGTACGTAGTTGTAGAAGGTTACAACAATGTCCAAGTAGCAATCGACGGCAATCGCGTGCCAGATGTGAACATGTACTCATCAAAATTCAACAGCTACTACACTCCTCGTGCAGGCATTACGACGAAGAAGACAGTAGAAATTGAGAATTCGAGCGCGATATCCATTGACGGAGAGATAGAGAACAACCTTGGCGGCGACATCCGCACGATAAACCGTACAGGCATCCAAGGCCAAGGCGCCGCAATGTTCATTCGCGGTCTGAACTCCCTCAACATCAACGCCCAGCCATTGATAGTGCTCGACGGAGTGTTCCTCGACACCCAGTTGGACCGTGTATCGATACATGACGGATTCTTCAACAACATTCTCTCAGGAATCGATGTAGAAGACATAGAAAGCGTAGAGGTACTGAAGAATGCAACATCATTATATGGCTCTCGTGGCGCGAACGGGGTGATAATCATCAACACTAAGCGCGGCCACAGCATGGCAACGAAGATCAACGCATCAGTTTTCGGCGGCTTTGAGACCGTGCCAAGCACGACAAAGATGATGAACGGCAGCCAGTACAAGAACTACGTGAGTGAATTAATAGGAACGACAGAATACGGTCAGGAGCACAGCACAGCCTCCTACTCCATTCCGTTCTTGAACGACAACTCCAACTACTATTGGTATCCGATGTACCATAACGACACAGACTGGTCGGATGGCCTATACCGCACAGCATTCACTCAGAACTACAAAGTGAACGTGCAAGGTGGTGACGAAGTAGCGATGTACAACTTGTCACTGGGTTATGCCAACTCACAGTCAACAGCCAAAGGCAATGGTTTCAATCGTCTGAACATACGTTTCAACACCGACATCAACATTGTGACAAATTTGAGCACACAGCTTGATGTGGCTTACAGTCGCATGGCGTATGACCTTCGCGACAACGGTTGGGCAGAAAGCTACGAAAGCAGCACTGTATCATCACCAAACGTATTGGGACTGATACAATCGCCATTCCTGAGCAAATATGCATATTACACAGGCGAAGACGGCAAGCTGCATGTTTCAGACGTGTATGCCGGCAAATATGTGAGCGACAGCAACTATCCATTCGCATTTGCCTCAAAATACGGCAGCAATGCCGCATTGGCAAATCCATACTGGATAATCGAGAATGGCGACGGTGACAACAAGAACAACCAGGAAGTAACCCAATTCTCCCTGAACGTGATGCCAAAATGGCAAATCAACCGTTATTTGAAATTGACAAACCGCTTCGCTTATATGCTGAACCGTGCCAGTGAGAAATACTATCTGCCAGAGGCAGGTACTCCGGTTTACACACTCGAAGGGCTTGGTGACGTAACCAGCGTAGTTAAGAGCATGTTCAACAAAGAGACCACACTTCATGAAGACCTCCGTTTGACATGGGACCGCAACTACGGAGCTCATGACATCGACATCTTCGGCGGTTTCCGTCTGACTTCAAACTCGTTCTCCTTCAGCGGAATCACGGGTTACAACTCAGGAAACGACAAGATGCCAAACAACAAGAATTCCAACGACTTCCGTTCACTTATGGGTACAGAAGACTCATGGATGAACCTCGCCTACTATGCCCATGCCGGTTATAGCTACATGAACAAATACTTTGCTGAAGCCACCCTTAGCGCAGAAGCATCGTCGAAGTTCGGCAAAGAAGCAGAAGAAGGCTTGAAATTGTTTGGAGTGAAATGGGGCATATTCCCATCATTACAACTTGGCTGGCTTATTTCGAGCGAGAATTGGATGCAAAAATTCAAAGGCGTGAACTATCTGAAACTGACAGCAGGTTACGACATCAGCGGCAACGACAACATAGGCTATTCGGGCACTCGCACCTACTTCCAGTCATCCACATTCCTGAAGACAGCAATAGGTTTGCGTTTGGTTAACATCGAGAATCCGAAGTTGCAATGGGAAACCACTCATCGCTTTAACGTAGGCCTTAACGGTTCATTTGTAGATAACAGGATACAAGCCGGCGTTGACTTCTATGTAAGCAAGACCAACAACCTCTTGACCCAAAAGTCGATAAATTACATGTCAGGCCTTGACACATATTGGGCAAACGAAGGAGCCTTGAAGAACATCGGCGCTGATGTGAACGTAAACGCCATCTTAGTGAACGGCAAAGATTTCAAGTGGCAATTGGGCGCATCCCTTGGACACTACAAGAACAAAATCACCGAATTGCCAGAAGGCGACTACACCACCAACATCTACGGAGCTGAGATACTCACTAGCGAAGGCAATCCAGCAGGTTTGTTCTACGGCTACAAGACTGCAGGCGTATTCTCTACCGAATCAGAAGCATCGACAGCCTACAACGGCAACGACTATCTGAAATATCCTACCGGCATAGAGAAGAACCCATATCTGAACTTCTCGGCAGGCGATGTTCATTTCATTGACCAAAACGGTGACGGCGTTATCGACGACAAAGACAAGACGATAATAGGCGACCCCAATCCGGACATCTACGGCAACATCTACACCAATTTGAGTTACAAGCGTTTCAGCGTTGACATCATCTTTAAGTACTCATTAGGCAATGATGTTTACAACTACCAGCGTTCACGTTTGGAGAGTCTGAGCAGTTACTACAACCAGACTACCGCAGCAGTCAACCGTTGGCGCACCGAAGGCGATGTTACCGACATACCTCGCGCATGCGCAGCAACCAGCGAGTTGTGGGTTAACAATGAACGTTTCTCCGACCGTTGGATAGAAGACGGTTCATATCTGAAGCTGAAGAAGGTTAGACTTACCTACCAAGTGCCAATCAACCTGAGCTGGATGCAAGGCATGACAGTATGGGCAGAAGCCAACAACCTGTTCACTTTGACCAAATATTTAGGTACAGATCCCGAGTTCTCCTGTGGCAACAGCGTACTCTACCAAGGCATCGATGCCGGTTTGCTTCCATCGAGCCGCAGTTTCAATCTCGGATTTAAGTTCAACTTGTAATACATTCGTTACACAATATACAAAAGACGAACATGAAAAGAATATCAATTATAGGATTAGTCGTAGTTGCGATGACGTCAGGAATGCTGACCACCTCTTGCGAAGACATGCTGACAATCGACAACGGCGACAAGATATACACAAACGCCAACGACACACTATATTCCTATTTGGGTATACTGAAATGTATGCAGGATGTAGCTGAACGTCAGGTGATACTTGGTGAGTTAAGAGGAGACTTGGTTCGCACAACCGACTATGTGACCGACACCCTTTATTCGATAGCAAACTTCAACGACCCATCCGACGGTTCTTGCAGCATGCTAAACATAAGCGACTACTACGACATCATCAACAACTGCAATTTCTACATTGCTAATTGCGACACAAACCTTGTGAAGAGCAATGAGAAATACATGTTGCCAGAATATGCCCAAGTTCAAGCCATCAGGGCATGGTCGTACCTGCAGCTTGTGAAGAACTATGGTTCAGTGCCATTCATCACCGAACCAGTGACATCATTGGATGTGATAGACAACTTCGACTATGAAGGCAATCAAGTGACAAAAGACAATCTAGTTGACAAGATAGTGTCGTTAGGCCTTCCGAATTTTGTTGACACTGATTATCCTGAGTATGGCTACTATAACAATGGTGCAACTACCATATCCGCCCGTTACAGTTTCATCCCTGTAAGGGTGGTACTTGGCGACCTCTACCTGCTTCGCGGCAACGGCACATCTGATTATCGTACGGCAGCCAAATACTACTTCGACTACCTGTACAATCTCTCATATCCTATGAGCGAAGAATATTGTACAGCAACGAAATTAAGGGGCATGAGCATCGGTGGCAGTGAATATGGATATTCATCTATGGGCTGGGGTACATGGGCAAGCCTATACACTTTTGGTACCTCAAGAGACAATATCAGTTCAATTGCAAGTTCAGCCAACAAACAATTCGGCACCATACTTTCCCGTGTAGCCGACATATACGGATACACCCCGACTTCAAGCCAGAGCACAGAGGTAGAGATCAATGATGACGATGAAGAAGAGGTGAGCACATCAGGCGCTATCAGCGTGAGCAGGAACTACAAGGCACAAGCTGTGCCATCAGACTTGTACAAGGCTCTCAACCAGAATCAGACCTACGTATATTACGAGACCAATTCTGCAGGCCGTTCTACTCGCAACGATTATGAATGCGGCGATGCCCGTTATTCATTCTCAACAGAAGAATTCACCTACGATGGCGACGCTTACCTGCTTTGCTGCAAAGCCGCCGAGAGCAGTAATTTCTATTACACAATACCGATTTATCGCAAGACATTGATATGGTTGCGCTTAGCAGAAGCCATCAATCGCGCCGGCTACCCGCAGATTGCATTCGGAATCCTCAAAGACGGTTTGAACAAAGCTCACTGGCCAAAGGGTGAAGACGTTACTACTGCCATCTACAATGCAAGGGTAGACGCCAATGGCGACACTATTTACAACGAAGACGGCAGCATGGCAGTTGACACCACTTACCAGACAGAATACGTAATAACCCCAGGCGGCAGCGTATATCAAACATTGGCATACGTGGACAGCACAGAGCTGAACAGTTTCTTCCTTGATTTCTCGAATACCGTATTCGACAACACCTACGGCATCCACGCCCGCGGTTGCGGTTACGGAAGGTGGACATCGACAGTGGCCAATGTGACCAACATCACAGGAGTGAACGACACCATCAACTACGACTACTACAAGCTCCTTGCAGCACAAGGCGTAGATGCATCAACAGCAAGCGACGACGAGATTATCAATGCCGTTGAAAACATCATAGTAGATGAGTTGGCACTTGAGACAGCATTCGAAGGCAACCGTTTCACCGACTTGGTGAGAATAGCAGAGCACAAGAATGCATCAGGTTTCAATGGTACAGAATGGCTAGCAGACAAAGTGGCAAGCAGGAATATATATATCACATCAGAGGCATCAACGGGCGAAAAAGATACCGACCTCTACAACAAATTGCTTGACACGAGCAAGTGGTATTTCAGCAAGCCAGAATGGACTGTCAACAAATAGGACAAACATCAGGACACAAAAATGGGGAGCATTCAGACAGGTGCTCCCCTATTGTTTAACTAGTGGCACCAGCAACAACATATATATCCCTAATCCCAAATGGCAAAGGGATGAGATTGCATTTCTATTATTCGCATTTGTATTAAAACGTTGGCAAGGGTCAGCAAGTTCCTTCTGGACATCACACTTTAAAGCCGAAGTATTCGGCATCAAGGCATTCGTCCCTAATATGCAGATTGACGTCTATACCATTCTCCTCTCCAAGGTAACGCAATTCTGGGAAAAACACAATCAAGAACAATTACAAAACAGGAAAAATGAAGATAAGAGAAACAAGACAAAAAGGATTGGAAAAGTTGTAGAATAGTGGTAATTTGCCTTAATTTATGTTCTTTTTCACGTTTTTTGTATAAATAGCCATTGAATAGGATGAATATTTCATAGAAAAAATTAGGAAAATAAAAAAGATTGACTAATTTTGCACTGTTTTTAAGAAACCAAAAGTAAAAAAAGGAATTTATGAAAAAGTTATTTCTTTGTGCTTTGATTAGCACAATGGCTCTGGGCGCAAGTGCTCAGGAGACAGTAATGGGGAGTAAACTTACTGACAACTGGTTCATAGGAATCGGTGGTGGCGTTTATGAGCCAACAGTAGGTCAGAACGTGTTCAAGGACCTCCGTCCAACAGCTTACTTTGAAATCGGTCGTTATCTCACACCGGTATTCGGTTTGAGAGCCAACGGAAGCGTGGGCATCAACAACAACAACGGTAACAGCAGATCCAATCTGACAAACGTTTACCCATACACATACGCAGCTTCCAATCCATTCGCATGGAAGGGTTATCACACAGTATTTGATTTCACAAACGTAGGTTTGGACGCTCTCTTCAACCTCAACAACTTGTTTGCAGGCTATGCAGGCGCTCCACGTCCAGTAGAGGTAGTAGCTTCAGCCGGTATGGGTTGGGGATGGTACAGATATGCAGGCGACCACAAGGACTATGTTACAGCAAAGTTCGGTTTGGACTTCAACTTCAATGTAACATCAGCACTTCAGTTGTCACTTCGTCCTTATATCATCTACAACTTCCAGGACAACAACACCGACTTGGACATCAACAGTTCATATCTTAACCTGACAGCAGGTTTGGCATACAAATTGCCAAACAGCAACGGCACTCACAACTTCAAGCTTTGCGACAAGAAGTACACTCAGGCAGAAATGGACGAGATGAACGCTCGCATCAACGGTCTTCGCAACGACTATGAAGGCAAGCTTGCTTCAGCAAACAACACTATCAAGGGTCTTCAGGATGCACTTGCAGCAGAGAAGGCAAAGGACAAGACAGTCATAGTTAACAAGAACACAACTCAGCTTGCACCGGTTGTTATCGTCGATCAGGGCAAGAGCGTGATCAACAAGTCACAGCAGGCATCTGTACAGATGATTGCTACTTACATGAAGAATCATCCAAACAGCCACGTAACAATCAAGGGTTATGCATCTCCAGAGGGTGACAAGGAATTGAACCAGAAGCTTTCAGAGGCACGTGCACAGGCAGTTTACAACATGCTCACAAAGACTTACAAGATTGACGGCAGCCGTCTTTCAAAGCAGGGTCTTGGCGAAACTACAGAGGTATTCGACGAGTATGACTGGAACCGCGTATGTATCTTCGAGGAGAACAAATAATCAAGTCAACCATAACGAAAAGGTGTGCAAATTTGCACACCTTTTTTTGATTATAAGCAACAGAACAACAGTTTGACTATAAGCACCAATCTGATTATAGGAATCATAGTAATTATAGGCATCAAAACGACTTAGAATAAACTTATGAAACATCCGCTACTGCTATTTGTCATATTTGCATTGTCGATAAGCGCCAATGCCCAGACAGTGGAAATGACCAAACAAAAGAAATTGTCAAGGAAATCAGTGCCGCCAGCCAACTACAGCGGCATTTGCAGGCTTGGAGGCGACAAGTATGCCGTGGTCAGCGACAAAGAAAAAGACGATGGCTATTACATTTTCAAGATAACCATCAATCCGACCAACGGCAAATTAGAAGACGCAGAACGCATCGACTACAAATCGTCGGCAGCCACGAGTCATGACAAATGGGGCAACAGCATTCGCGACATAGAAGGCATAGCATACAAGGAAAAAAGCGGTACAATATACATGGCAGGCGAAGGAGACGGACAAATATTGGAATACGACACGCTTGGCAGAACCACTGGCCGTAGATTTGAAATGCCATCGTGCTACTCATTGAACAACACACGCCCGAACAAAGGCCTTGAATCCTTGGCTTACAGCAGCAACACCGACCTGTTTTGGACAACAACAGAGTCAACATTAAAGAATGACGGCGAATCAGCAGACAACAAGAACAAAGAAACAGAAAATCTTTTGCGCATAACAAGTTTTGACTCATCACTTAGGCCAACAGCCCAATATGCATACAAGATGGAACAACCACGATGCGCCAACACCAAAAAACGACCGTCATTATTATTGACAGGCGTATCAGACATTTGCGCCCTTCCCGATGGCAGGCTCATAGTGATGGAACGAGAAGTGTATTATTCAAGAAAGAAGACAAACAGTTATTGCGTGACAAGGCTATTTGCCGTTGACCCTTCAACGTCGAGGAAGATAGACAAGGACACTCCCCTATCCCAGATGTCGCCAGACCAATTCATGAAAAAGACAGAAATTTGTTCATTCACGACCTGTACAAATCTTCTAAAACGCAGCATAGCCAATTATGAGGGTATTTGCCTTGGTCCCCGTTTGAATAACGGCAGGCAAACATTAATCCTAATCAATGACACACAGAATGGGTTGAAAAAATATGGGGTAAGACTGAAAGAATATATTAAAGTAATTGTCTTGCCGCTTCACTCAGTGTAAAGTGTATAGAGATATGTCGCTCAGAGTGTAGAGCTACGACGCTTCGCTCAGTGTGTAGTGTGCAGAGTGCAGTTGAAAGTAACTTTGCCTAGTGTGAAGTGTGTAGAGTTTAGTGTGTAGTCGATTTTACTAACAATTGGATATATAAGCATATCTTAATGCGTTATCGTATATAACATTGCATAAAAAGGGCATTTCATTTGTTAAATATCCACAAATATTTTGCCTTGTTAGAAAAAAGGGAATATTTTTGCGACATCAATTTATCTATAATTAAAAGGAAATAACAAATAACAAGAAAATAAAACGAAAGAAGAATGAAAAAGTCAGTTATCTTTTTGTGCCTGCTCGCATTCAACATTGTTCAAGCAAACGCTCAGTCGCTCTACAAGCAAGTGTTCGACTACGCCACTTCAATAGTGAACAATCCAAAATCAACAGAAGAGCAGATTCAGATTAATCAGTTCAAAGTTACTGCCCTCAACTATATGGCAAATGAGGTGAAGAAACGCAATCTGAAAAAGGATTCATATTTCTTCGACTGCCAAGCAGTGAACATGTCATCATTCATAACCGATTTTGAGCAGGACGTTATCAAGGCTCGTTCCATATCTACCGCCAAGCGTCTTGCAGTGATAGACTGCTACAGAAAAGCCTCAATGCACAACAGCCTTTTCAACGACACAGACAAGGAAAAGACAATGAGCTACGTGAACGACAAGCAGACATTCACTCCGTTCAGTCTTGACACCGACTGGGAGAAGGCCTACGAGGAAGCCACCAAGAACATCAAGAGCGTATTGAAATAAATAAAATCACATATAATACCAGCCGGAAAGGACAAGAGGTTCTTTCCGGCTGCTTTTATTACGGGCATTATTTTGTGATAAAGGAAAATATCGTCAAGGTTTTTGATAATCTAATGCTAAATTATCACTATAAATCACTAACTTTGCCACAAATAGCGTCAGAATCAGACATGGAAGTGGCGATAGTGAAATATAATGCAGGTAATATACGTTCGGTGATAAATTCATTGAAGCGTTTGGGCATAACTCCATGCCTAACGGATGACGCTGAGACCCTAAAAAAGGCAGACAAGGTGATATTCCCTGGCCGGGGCGAAGCAGGAAGCACGATGGACTATCTTCGTCTTCACCACTTAGACGCCCTGATTAAGGAATTGCGCCAGCCAGTATTGGGAATATGCGTAGGAATGCAGTTGATGTGCCGTCACAGCGAAGAGAACGACACCGATTGCCTTGGCATTTTCGATGCAGACGTAAAGCGTTTCCGTCCATTGCAGCATGAGGACAAAGTTCCTCAGATGGGATGGAACTCCATAACAGACTTGAAGACTCCATTGTTCAAGGGATTGAAAGAAGGCGAATACGTATATTTCATCCACAGCTACTACGTTGAGATGAATTCGTGGAGCATAGCCACAACAGAATACATCCATGACTACTGCAGCGCTCTGCATAAGGGGAATTTCTATGCGACCCAATTTCATCCGGAGAAGAGCGGAAAAGCAGGCGAGAAGATACTAACAAACTTCATAGAATTGTAACGAGCGATGAGGATAGAACTTATTCCGGCAATAGACATAATAGGCGGCCGTTGCGTGCGCCTCCGTCAAGGCAACTACACAGATTGCCGTGACTATGGCAATCCTGTGGAAATAGCCTACGAGTTGTACTTGAAAGGTTTCAAACGTCTTCATGTGGTAGATTTGGACGGAGCCAAGAACCAGTGTCCCATGAACTTATCAACCGTAAGGAGAATAGTTGAGATGACACACATGAAGGTTGACTTCGGCGGTGGCATCAAGAGCATGGATTCATTGGACGCAGCGTTTGACGCAGGAGTGTCGATGGTGACAATAGGCAGTTTGGCAGTTCGTGCCCCTCAAGCATTCGAGGACATGCTGACAATGTACGGCAAAGACAAGATAATACTTGGAGCCGATGTAATGAATAGGCAAATAAGGATAAACGGTTGGCAAGAATCAAGCTGCATAGACATAATGAATTTCATAGGCACATACGTGAGAATGGGAGTAAAGCATGTGCTATGCACCGATATCAGCAGAGACGGAATGCTAAGCGGTCCATCCACAGAACTGTACAAGGAGATACTCCGCCGTTACCCCAACTTGCATCTGATTGCTAGCGGCGGCGTGTCGTCGCTCGATGATATAAAAGCATTGGAGTCAGCAGGAGTGCCTTCAGTGGTTTTCGGCAAGGCGCTATACGAGGGCACAATTGATCCGCTAGAACTAATAAGATGGTCGAAACAGCTGTATTGATGAACTGGCGACAGATCAAAGGTTTAGGACATCTATTCCGCAATCTTTTGGCAGATTGACAATTGCCGTAAGGCTCAGTTAAATGCAGGTAAATGCATTGCTGCCGCAAATCAAACTGCATAAAAGCAGTTAGGGAAATAATCGGCATCACATTAACGACAAGAACAAAAGTAAACAACAAATAAAATCACAGGAAAGAATTGCTGGCAAAAAGAATCATTCCGTGTTTGGATGTAAAAAACGGTCAGACGGTGAAAGGCACCAATTTTGTGAACCTCCGTCAAGCAGGCGACCCGATAGAATTGGGGAAGGCCTACAGTGATTGCGGTGCAGACGAATTGGTGTACCTTGATATAACCGCTAGTTACGAAGGCCGTAAGACATTCACAGAGATGGTGAGAAAAGTGGCAGAAGAGATAAGCATACCATTCACAGTGGGCGGTGGCATAAACGAGATAGACGATGTCTCCATAATGCTTGATGCCGGAGCCGACAAAGTGAGCATAAACTCAGCAGCGATAAGCAATCCGAAGCTGATAGACGCAGTCAGCAGCCGTTACGGTTCCCAAGTGTGCGTTGTTGCGATAGATGCCCGTTACAGCGAATCCAACGGTTGGCGTTGCTACGTGAAAGGCGGCAGAGAGGACACAGGGCTGGACCTTTTCACATGGGCAAAAGAAGTGTCGGAACGCGGAGCAGGCGAGATACTGTTCACGAGCATGAACCACGACGGCACAAAAAGCGGTTTCGCCAATGAAGCCTTGCGGCAATTGTCGGACACGCTCCCCATCCCGATTATAGCTTCGGGCGGTGCCGGCAAGATGGAACATTTCCGTGACGCTTTCATAGAAGGCAGATGCGATGCTGCATTAGCTGCAAGCGTGTTTCATTTCGGAGAGATAGAAATATCAAGATTGAAACAATATCTAAGGAGCGAAGGGATAAACGTTAGATTATAGCAAAGAGCCAACAAGAAATCATATTGACAGATGGAAATAGATTTTGACAAGATGGGCGGTTTGGTGCCCGCGATAATACAGGATTCAAACACGTTGAAAGTACTGATGCTAGGTTTCATGAACAAAGAAGCCTATGAGCAGACACGCCAGACAGGCAGAGTGACCTTCTGGAGCCGCAGCCGCAAATGCCTTTGGACCAAAGGCGAGACAAGCGGCAATTACCTCAACGTGATAGAAATATTGCAGGATTGCGACAATGACAGCCTTCTCATAAAGGCAGAACCAACAGGCCCGGTGTGCCACACGGGAGCCGACACCTGCTGGAACGAGAAGAATGACAATCCGTTGATGTTTTTGGGCGAACTGCAGAGATTTATTGAGCGCCGCAAAGAAGAGATGCCCGCCGGTTCTTACACTACAAGCCTTTTTGAATCAGGCGTGAACCGCATGGCGCAGAAAGTTGGCGAAGAAGCATTGGAGAGCGTGATAGAAGCCGTTGCCGGAAACGACGAGCGCCTTATCTACGAATCCTCCGATATGCTATACCACTTGATAGTGCTTCTCACCTCAAAAGGGCTGACCATTGAGGATGTAGCCACAGAACTAAGAAAGCGTCACGACCCTACATGGCACAAGCACTGACGAGAGTGTGGTCATAAGTTTCAAATGCGAGGCATCAGCCTGCATATAGAACGAAAGCCACAAATGCCAGAAACCGACTTTATACGAAAGCCACAAACGCTGGAAACCGACTAAAGGGGAAAGCCCCATAGCATGGACAACTATTGTTGCCATCAGACAAAAGACAAGAACAAAAAAATAAACGACAATAAAAATGCTGATAGAATACAAAGACGTGGATGTATGCCAAGAATCCCAGATTGTGCTGAGCAATGTGGAATTCAATGTTGATGAAGGCGAATTCATCTACATCACAGGCAAGGTGGGTTCAGGCAAGAGTTCCCTGATAAAGACCATATATGGCGAACTGCCCATAAAGACCGGCACAGCACGCGTGATGGACTTCGACATGCTGAAGCTGAAGACGAAGCATCTGCCCCGTCTGCGCAAGAAGCTCGGAGTGATATTCCAGGATTTCCAGCTGCTCACCGACCGCAGCGTGGATGAGAACCTGAAGTTTGTTCTAAAGGCAACAGGTTGGAAGAACAACCTGGAGATAAAGAACCGCATCCATGAAGTGCTGGAATTAGTAGGCATGGAGACTAAGGGTTACAAGTTGCCAAGCGAACTGTCGGGAGGCGAGCAACAGCGCATAGCGATAGCTCGCGCCATATTGAACAACCCGAAGCTGATACTGGCAGACGAGCCTACGGGCAATCTCGACGTAGAGACGGGCCGTTCGATAACCCGCATACTCCAAGACATAAGCAAGAATGGTTCGACAGTAATAATGATAACCCATAACCTGTCGCTTCTTGACGAATTTCCAGGACGCATATTCAATTGCCACGAGCACGAATTGAAAGAGATGTCGGACAGTTCGGAGGCAGAGGAAGCATAATCTCATTAAGCCATAAGAAGCCGGCAACAACATTGAACATCACCACACACAAAGAATGTCTTAAAAAGGCACTACATACATCGGAAAGTCACGATGAGCGCGAAATTGAGGACAAAAAAGAAATAAACGTCATCATGACCGACAGAAAACGCGCTTTCAAACAATCTATATAATCGGGACAAAACGACAACAAAAACAAAAGGGAAACAACAGAAAAAAAATAGAGAAAAATGACAAAGATGAAGGTTTTGAAATTTGGCGGCACATCAGTAGGAAGTGCAGAAAGAATGAAGAACGTAGCCAAACTTATCACCGACGGTGAGCCAAAGATAGTGGTATTGTCAGCGATGTCTGGAACGACAAACGCCTTGGTAGAGATATCCGACTATCTATACAAGAAGAACCCAGAGGGTGCATTCGAGCACATCAACCGTCTGGAGAAAGTTTATCGCCGTCATGTAGATGAACTGTTTTCAACAGAAGAATACCGTCAGAAGACTCAGGACTTCATAAAGGAAGAGTTTGACTTCCTTCGTTCGTTCACCAAAGGAATCTTCACGATGTTTGAAGAAAAGATAATCGTTGGCCAGGGCGAGATTATCAGCACCTACATGTTCAACAACTACCTTCTTGAGCAAGGTTACAGCCCGTTGCTTGTATCTGCACTTGACTTCATGCGCATAGACAAGAACTCCGAGCCCGACTTAGATTATATCCGCGAGAAGTTGAACGCCATCCTCGCCGCCCATCCAACGCAAGACTTGTATATCACCCAGGGCTTCATCTGCCGCAACGCCTACGGAGAGATAGACAACCTGCTTCGCGGAGGCTCAGACTACACAGCCTCGTTGATAGGCGCAGCGGTAGAAGCAAGCGAGATACAGATATGGACCGACATCGACGGAATGCACAACAACGACCCTCGCTTTGTTGACAAGACATCTCCAGTAGGCCATCTCCACTTTGAGGAAGCCGCAGAGCTGGCATATTTCGGAGCGAAGATACTTCACCCAACTTGTGTTCAGCCAGCAAAATACGCGGGCATCCCCGTTCGTTTGCTCAACACAATGGACCCATCGGCAGCCGGAACGATAATAAGCGACGAGACCGAATCGAAAAAAATCAAAGCTGTAGCCGCCAAAGACAATATCACAGCGATAAAGATTATCTCGAGCCGCATGCTCTTGGCTTACGGCTTCCTTCGCAAGGTGTTTGAGATTTTCGAGTCATACAAGACCAGCATCGACATGGTGTGCACGTCAGAGGTGGGCATATCAGTGACCATAGACAACACGACCAACATAACCCCGATAATCGACGAGCTGAAGAAATTCGGAACCGTAGAAGTTGACACCAACATGTGTATCATCTGCGTTGTAGGCGATTTGGACTGGCGCAATGTCGGTTTCGAGACCCGTGCCACAGATGCAATGAAAGACATCCCGGTGAGGATGATATCCTACGGCGGCAGCAACCACAACATATCGTTCCTGATATCAGAAGACGACAAGCAGCGCGCTCTTCAATCACTGAGCGACACGCTGTTCAACGACAAATAGCAAATAGCCGGAAACGACTATCCCAGCATATTGTAAGTGCACAGCCCGATTAAGCCGTGCACTTGCATTTTTATCAAAACACAGACAAAAAAGGTAAAAAGATTAGATATGACACCAACATTCCCAATAGAGAAGTTCAAGGAACTTAGGACCCCATTCTACTATTACGACACAACACTTCTTCGCCAGACCCTAGAAACACTGAAAGAAGAGTCATCGAAACACGAAAACTATAATGTCCACTACGCAGTAAAGGCCAACGCCAACGCGAAACTGCTCAGCATAATCAACGAATACGGATTCGGCATAGACTGCGTGAGCGGCGGAGAAATCAATGCAGTGTTGTCGGCAGGCTTTCCGGCAGACAAGATAGTATATGCCGGCGTAGGCAAAAGCGATTGGGAGATATCCCTTGGAATAGACAAAGGCATATTGTGTTTCAATGTTGAAAGCCTGGCAGAGCTTGAAGTGATAAACCAGATTTCGATGTCGAAAGACAAGAAAGCCCGTGTGTGCCTCCGCATAAACCCCGAAGTGGGAGCCCATACCCACAGCAGCATCACAACTGGTCGTGCAGAAGACAAATTCGGCATATCCATGGAAGACATGGAGCAAGCCATCAAATCTTGCATGTCAATGTCACACATTGAATTCAAAGGCCTTCATTTTCACATTGGCAGTCAGATTCTCGACATGAATGACTACAAAGACCTGTGCATAAGGATAAACGAACTGCAAGACAAGCTGGACAGCAAGGGAATACATGCAGAAATAATCAACGTGGGAGGCGGCCTTGGCGTGGATTACGTATCCCCAGAATGCCATCCGATACCAGATTTCCATTCATACTTCGCCACCTTCGCTGAAAATCTGAAATTACGTGAAGGACAAAGCCTTCATTTCGAATTGGGACGCGCGATAGTCGCCCAATGCGGAAGCCTGATAACAAAAGTGCTATATGTGAAAGAAGGCAACATAAAGAAATTCGTGATAGTAGATGCCGGCATGACCGAGCTGATACGTCCAGCCCTCTATCAAGCCCATCACAAGATAATCAACATCAGCAATAGAGGCAAGTCGGACACCACTTACGATGTAGTTGGTCCTATTTGCGAAAGCGATGATGTGTTTGACAAAGACATCATGCTTCCGACAACCAAGCGCAATGACTATATAGCAATATTGACAGCCGGCGCATACGGCGAGGCAATGTCGTCACAATACAATTGCCGTCCGTTGCCACCAACATATTTGAGTGAGGAAATAGGAATTAGTGATTAGGAATTATGAAATAGCTACGTCGCTTCGCTCCAGTGTGCAGAGTGCAGTGTTTAGTGTGTAGTTAAATTAGGAATTAGTTGTTATGAATTAGGATTCTTGAGGCAGTAGCTTTTGTTAGAATCTTAACGGATGGGGAACAGATCGGGTAAAGATGTTGTACCTTTGCAGTGTCATTATGGCATGAAATGTCACCTTTAGTATTTTGGCACATTATTTGTTGCTAGAATTGGGAAGTATGCAAAGCCTTAGGCAGGCATAATAACATACTACGACATCAAAAGTTACAACAAGAATAAAAAAACGAACAAATATGAGCAAGAACGAATCAAATCATAATCCAGGAAAGGAGAATCAATATGATGACGAAGAAGACATCTTATTGAACGAATTAGAAAACGGCGAAAACTCCGCTGAAGAGGCATCTGCATCGGATGAAGAAGGGAATGAAGAAGTGTTGAAGGGCAAGAGCGAGTTGGAGCAGGCAGAGGAGAAGATAGCCGAAATGAACGACAAGTATCTGCGTTTGATGGCAGAATTCGACAACTACCGGAAGCGTGTGATGAAAGAAAAGGCAGACTTGGTGAAGACCGCAGGCGAGAAAGTGATAAAGACCATCCTGCCTATCCTTGATGATATGGAGCGCGCCCAAAAGAACATGGAGACGGTTGAGGATGTGAACTCACTGAAAGAAGGCCTGAACCTGATATTCGACAAATTCATGAAATTGCTGTCACAAGAAGGCCTGAAGAAGATAGAGACCGCCGACCAAGACTTCAACACAGACTATCATGAAGCGATAGCAATGGTGCCAGGTCAGCCGGATGACAAGAAAGGCAAGGTAATAGACTGCGTTCTTGACGGTTATATGCTGAACGACAAGGTGATTCGCCATGCGAAAGTAGCAGTAGCCCAATAGACGGCTGAAGACCCCTGAAACAGACAAGAGCAAAAAACATCAACACACCATAATGGCAAAAAAGAATTATTACGACATACTTGAGGTGAGCAAGACCGCCACCGATGACGAGATAAAGAAGGCATACAAGAAGCAAGCCATCAAATATCATCCCGACCGCAATCCTGGCGACAAAGAAGCGGAGGAGAAGTTTAAAGAAGCCGCCGAGGCATACAATGTGCTTAGAGATCCAGAGAAGCGCAAGATATACGACCAATTCGGCGAAGACGGTTTGAAGAACAGCGGCGGTTGGAGCGGCGGCCAATCGATGGACATCAACGACATATTCTCGATGTTTGGCGACATCTTCGGCGGTGGCATGGGTGATTTATTCAACGGCGGTTTTGGCGGTTTTGGCAGGAGCGCATCATCAGGCAGCCGTCAGACGAAGTTCAAGGGCCAGAACCAGCGTCTTCGCGTAGAGCTGACTTTGAGCGAAGTAGTAAACGGCACGACCAAGAAATTCCGCTTGAAGAAAGACGTGACTTGCGAACACTGCCACGGCAGCGGCAGCGAAAGCGGCAAATCATCCACATGTCCCACTTGTCACGGCAGCGGTTATGTAGTGAAGACCAAGCAAACGATGTTTGGAGTGATGCAAACCCAAAGCGTATGTCCAGATTGCCAAGGTGAAGGCCATGTGATAACCGACAAATGCAAGCACTGCGGCGGTGAAGGCATCGTTAAGGGAGAAGAAGTAGTGGAAGTGAAATTCCCAGCCGGTTTGCAGGAAGGCATGGTGCTGACAGTAGAGGGCAAAGGCGGTGCCGGCCGTCACAACGGCGTAAACGGCGACCTTCAGATAATCATCAAGGAGAAATCGGACCCATACTTGATAAGAGACGGCAACGATTTGGTTTACAACCTTCTCCTTTCCGTTCCGATGGCAGCATTAGGCGGTTCGGTTGAAGTACCTACAGTTGACGGCAAGGCCAAGATAACGATAGAAGCCGGCACCCAGCCAGGAACAGTGCTTCGCCTTAGGGGCAAAGGCGTGCCGGAAGTTCAAGGCTACAACCGAGGCCATAAGGGCGATGAAGTGATAAACATCAGCGTCTATATACCGGAGACATTGAGCAAAGAAGAAAAAGAGGCGATGAAGAAAGCGCAGTCGAGCGACAACTTCGCTCCAGCCGAAAGCATCAAATCAAAGATTTTCAAGAAATTCCGCTCATACTTCGAGAAATAACCATAATTGGCACAGACACCACAAATCGAAAAGAAATGGTCTGTGCCAATATTTCTTCTACAAGCGACTAACACGACCATAAACAAGAATAACCATGACATACAAAACAGCCATAGACTATATCTACAATGCAGTCCCGATGTTTCAACGAGTAGGTTCGGGAGCCTACAAAGAAGGGCTGTACAACACCCTGGCACTAGATGAGCATTTCAACCATCCCCATCGCCAATACAAGACCATTCATGTAGGCGGAACCAACGGCAAAGGTAGTTGCAGCCACACGATAGCGGCAATACTACAATCCTCGGGCTACAAAGTGGGATTGTTCACATCCCCTCACCTATTAGACTTCCGTGAAAGGATACGCGTGAACGGCAAGATGATCAGCAAACGCTTCGTTCTGAACTTCATCAACAACGAGCGTTCGTTTTTCGAGCCTCTCCACCCATCGTTTTTCGAGCTCACCACCGCGATGGCGTTCAAATACTTTGCAGAGAAGAAAGTGGATGTGGCT
>Ga0181612_166559_pt1 | contig 33999 bp, 31 predicted proteins | sample HoacroProtozoa21_FD_119630 | JGI IMG/M metagenome (GOLD analysis project Ga0181612, IMG submission 119630) | Hoatzin crop microbial communities from Cojedes, Venezuel. Combined Assembly of Gp0051906, Gp0051904, Gp0051908 | reverse complement strand
CCACCCGCCCGCCCCCCCCCGCGCCCCCCCCCCCCGCGCTCGCCGGGGGGGCGGGGGGGCCGGGGACCTACGCCCCAGCCGTGATGTTCGACCGCTACAGCTACGGCCTCCCCACGCCCGTAATGTCATTAGGCAGCCAAGACGAACTGGAAGAGGGAATACGCAGCCGCATGGGTGAGACGGCATACGTAGGACTGACCATCGACGCCACCATCACCGACGACAGCAAGCTCGACGTAACCGTCAGCGGCGAACGCTCGATAAGCAATCTCACGACCACGCCCGCGCGCCTGACCCTTTTCCTCGTAGAAGACAACATAGTGGCGCAAGGGCAAGCCGGGGCCACGGGCTCGTTCGTACACCACAACGTGCTTCGCGACGTAAACAGCACGTGGGGCGACGAAATCTCTTGGACGGACAATCAGTTCACCCACACCCATTCGTTCGCCCTGCGAGGCTCCTACGAGGCCGAAAACCTCAAACTGATAGCCATCGTCGCCGACTACGATGCCGACGACCCATCGGCGTGCACCATCGCCAACGCCGCACAGACCGTGTATGCCGACTTCCACACTGCCTCGGCCATACGCTCCACATCGCTCGACGCTGCCACATCTGCCGAGTATTACTCCCTCGATGGCCGTCGCCTCGCGCGCCCCACGAAAGGCATAGTAATCAATAAAACGTCTACCGAAAGACGTAAGTGCATTTTTTGATTGACAGAAGTACATATTCTTAATTATACTGAAAAAAGAGGGTCTTGACTGCGGTTCAAGACCCTCTTTCGTTCGATGGCTGTTCGTTATTACGGTGGAAATAATGAATTATCGTGGTGGAAATAACAATTTATTACGGTGGAAATGATTTATTAAACAAGTGATGATAACGTTATGATTTAAGCTAAATCAGAACGTGATTCAGCCTAAATCACACTCTGGTTTAGCCTAAACCACAACACTGACACCACGAAAAAAGAATTGCGCCACTTGCTTCGGAGAAGTTTCGCAGCGCAATTCCTTTCTCTTTCTATCTCGATAAGAATATGTCCTTATTTCTATAAAAATATGTCCTTATGTCGAAAATAATCTGTTCCTTCTGTCGTAAAATCAGGAGAGGACGCCCAATTCTTTGCCTACTTTCACGAATGCGTTGACGCAACGGTCGAGCTGTTCGCGATTGTGGCCGGCGGAAATCTGCACGCGTATTCGTGCTTGTCCCTTCGGAACGACGGGGTAGTAGAATCCGGTTACGTAGATGCCCTCGTCTTGCAGTCGCGCGGCGTAGTCTTGCGAGAGCTTGGCGTCGTAGAGCATCACGGCGCAGATGGCACTCTGCGTAGGCTTGATGTCGAATCCTGCTGCCATCATCTTTTCGCGGAAGTACTCTACGTTTTCCACGAGGCGGTCGTGGAGCTCGTTGCTTTCCTCCAGCATCTTGAACACTTCGAGCGACGCTCCGATGATGCATGGTGCGAGCGAGTTGCTGAAGAGGTAGGGTCGTGAGCGTTGGCGCAGCAGCTCGATGATTTCTTTTCTTCCCGTGGTGAAGCCGCCGAGTGCTCCTCCGAACGACTTTCCAAGCGTGCCCGTGTAGATGTCTATGCGCCCGTATGTGTCGCATAGCTCACTTACGCCGTGTCCTGTCTTTCCCACCACTCCTGCGGAATGGCTCTCGTCAACCATTACGAGTGCATCGTACTTCTCTGCCAAGTCGCATATCTTGTCCATCGGAGCCACGTTGCCGTCCATTGAGAAGACACCGTCGGTTACTATTATTCTGAAGCGCTGTGCTTGTGCTTCCTTCAGGCATCGTTCGAGGTCTTCCATGTCGGCGTTCTGGTAACGATAGCGCTTGGCTTTGCAGAGGCGCACTCCGTCGATGATGGATGCATGGTTGAGCGCGTCGCTTATTATGGCGTCTTCGTCGGTGAAGAGTGGCTCGAATACTCCTCCGTTAGCGTCGAAGCAGGCTGCGTAGAGTATGGTGTCTTCGGTCTTGAAGTATCGGCTGATGGCTTGTTCGAGCTCCTTGTGTATGTCTTGCGTGCCGCAAATGAATCGTACGCTCGACATTCCGAAGCCTCTTCTGTCCATCATTTTCTTTGCTCCTTCGATGAGTCGAGGGTGGTCCGACAGTCCGAGGTAGTTGTTGGCACAGAAGTTGAGCACTTCTTTTCCTGCCACTTGGATGGCTGCCCGCTGTGGGCTTTCGATGAGGCGTTCCTCCTTGTAGAGTCCAGCCTCGCGTATCTCCTTGATGGTGTCTTGGAGATGTTGTTTCATCTTTCCGTACATAGGCTATGTTGGATTTAGGCTTTTTGATGGTTACGATGGTGGTGGCGTGGTTAGAGCAGGCTGAATTTCTGCTCTGTGCTCTCTATGAGCAGGTTCTTTCCGCCGTTGTCGAGTATTTCCTTTATCTCGTCGGCACCGCTTTTCACCTTGCATCGGCTGATGTCGTCGCCGAGGACTTCTTCTATCTTTATGCGCCCAATCTTCTTCTTTGTCTCCTTTCCGGCGTACTCTCCAACCTCGTAAACAAAGAAGCTGAGGTCGTATTCTACTCCGATGGCCGAGCCTACATCGACGCATACTTCCTTGAGCTTGTCTTTCTTGAGCCTTGTCTGTTCGAGGATGTTGCACCGTATTGGGAGCATGTTGTTGAAGTCGCTGATGATTTTTGCGCGCAGGTTGTCGAGTGCGTAGCTAAACGATTTGCCGGGCGTAGCGTCGTAGGTGGCTTCTCCGGACGCGGAGTAGCTGTACGACGTTGACTTTCCGTTCTCCGGATTGGTGAAGACCAGGGCTACGTCTATCATGGTCTTATAGATGTCGTATTCTCTTTTTCTGATGGTTCCGTCCTTCTTTTTGAATGTCTCGGTCGCTACTCGCCTTGTGGTAGTGATATTGTTGACGCTTCCGCTTATCACCCTTTTCATCTCTGGCGCTCCTCCTCCGAAGGTGAACCTTCTTACTCCGTGCAGGCATCCTTTCACGCCTTCTATCACTTCTTGCACGCGTTCGGGGTTGGCTGTTTCGCTGGAAGAGGGTCTTTTGGTCAGTACTGCGTTGACGACTGCAATAGCGACGTCGTTGCCGTTTGTCTCCTTCGTTGCGACGTTCGACTTGAATTCTCCGAACTCAATGTCGAAGATTGTGTTTAGTCCGTTGCTTTGGGCTGTGGCTGCCAATGCTGATACGAGGACTATTGCAAGGCTGATGAGTCTCTTCATTTCGATTTTTGTTGTTTTTGGTTTATACTGTGTGCAAAATTACGAAAAAGGGTTAATAAAAGCAACTATTTGCCTGTTTTTTTTCTGTTTTCGTGGTTTTATTTTGTTTGGTAGGTCGTTTTTTGTTAATTTTGGGGCGAAAACAAATGTTTTTCAGTTGAAGAGAGCAGCATTACTGTTGCTGTTGGCTGTGGTGGCGTCGAGGGGCGTTGCCCAAGTCGATAGCGTCTGTGTGGCCGACACGTCGCGCTCGGAGGGTCGTGTGGCCACCGTTCCAGAGGCTAAGTGGCACACTGGCTTGGTGGCGTTTGCAGAGTTGAACGCCCTGAACGCGGGCATCAGGATGTGGGACCGCCACGTGCTCAATCGCGACTAGGCGTATGTCTCGTGGAGCTACGTCAAGGAAAATCTGAAGATGGACCTTGAGTGGGACCACGACTTCTTTGCGACGAACATGGCTGTTCACCCCTATCACGGCAGCATCTACTATAACAGTGGGCGCTCGCTTGGGTTGTCGCCACTCGGAGCTTCGGTGGAGGCCGCGCTTGGCAGCCTAATGTGGGAGATATACGGAGAGACCGACCGTCCATCTACCGCCGACCTTTTCACCACTACGTTTGGGGGGATTGTGATTGGAGAGATGACCCACCGACTGAGCGACGCCGTGCTTGACGAGCGCAAACGAGGGGCAGAGCGTGTGTGGCGCGAGGCTCTTGCGACGGTGGTAAATCCAGTGCGGGGTCTCAACAGGATTATAACGGGAAGGGCATGGAAAGTGCGGCAGTCGAGCGGACGCACCACCACTCCCCCACCCGACTTGGAGGTTAGCGTCGGGGCGGGATGGTTGCAGGGCGACTATGCTGCCGCCTTCGTTCAGCTTGGCGCCGACTATGGTTCGCCGTTCGGCAGCGAGGAACGTGGGTTCTTCGACCACTTCAGGGGCGACGTGTCGGCTACGTTCTTCAGCCGAGCCTCGGTAATCCACGATATGCGCCTCTACGGTCAGCTGTTGTGATTCTATAGGAAACAGCGTGGACGCACGTCGATGGCGGCGGGGCTCTATCAGTCGTTTAATTATTACGACTCGGACTCGCCGCTCGGTCTCGACTTCAGCGGTCCATACAGAATAGCCGAGGCTGCCGCTGCCGGACCAGCCTTTTCCGTTCGTACTACTTCGATGGACGGACGCAGCGAGTTCGACCAGCACTTCATGCTGAGCGCGATAGCCATGGGAGCCGTCAAGACGGACTACTACGTCTCTGCGCACCGCGACTATAACTTTTCCAGCGGATGGAGCCTGAAGTCTATGACTGCGTTGAGGCTCCGGCGGTGGATGAATGCCCGTCTGTCGGCTGATTTCTTCCGCTTCTATTCGTGGAAGGGATATGAGAAAGAGATGGAGGAAAATCCCGACGCCGACCTTTTCTATATAAACACTCAGGGCGACGAAAGCCGGGCGTCGGTGGTGGTGGTTCGTCCTGAGTTGGGTTTTCGCCTCACTGGAGGGCTGAGGCTCGATGTTGGTGGCACGTGGTTTTGGCGCCACACCGATTATAAATATCATGAAGACACGTGGCGCGGCAACGGAGAGGTGCGCGTGGGCTTGTCATACGTGCTGCGATAGTGTGCTGTTGTCTGCGTCTTCTATCTTGAACTTTATTCGGCAGCCGTCGGTGTAGTGGGTGTCGAGACCAATCTCCCCTCCTAACAGTTGGCAGATGGTGCGGCAGATGCTAAGTCCCATTCCCGTGGTTTTTATCTGTTCGCCAGTATCGAAGAAAGGCTCGAACACGGTGTCCCGGTTTTCTTCGGGTATGCCTGGGCCAGTGTCGCTGACGGTGAAAGTCGGCATGTTCTGCATCGATGCTCTTACCACTATTTCGCCGTGTTTGGTGAACTTCGTGGCGTTGTCGAGCAGATGGCGCAACACTTTTTCGAGGCACTGACGGTTGGTTCTCATGGTGTAGCCTTCGGGCAGACTGTTTACGAACCGCAGTTCTACGCCGTCGTTTGCCTTACTCTGAAACTCTTCCACCATCTTTCGGCACGTGTCGGCAGGGTTGATGGTGTCCTTTCGGTCGATGCTTTTCATGGAGTCGAAGTGCGACAGCTCTATCATCTTATCTACAACGTCGGTCAGCAGGTTGGTGCTCGTTGCTATGCGCTGGCACAGTTTGTCTTTCTCGTCTTGCGGGAGGTCGAGTCCGGGCATGGTGAGCACTTGGGTGAATCCGAATATTGAGTTCAGCGGCGTTCGCACCTCGTGTGAGATGTTCTGTATGAAGTTTTGCTTCACCTTCAGTGCGTGCTCTGCGTCGAGACGCGCCTCGCGCTCTGCTTGCTCCAGCTCGACGAGCTGTTGGTTCACTGCTTCCAGTTTCTTTATCTGCTTCTTCCTTCGCCAATAGAGGTAGGCAAGAGTGGCTACCGACAGCAGTCCGATGAGTATAAGGAAGCGCTCGCGAGTCTTTCTCGCTCGGTATGCGTGTTCCTGCGCTTCGACCTTCGACTGATATTCGCTTATCTGAAGCTCTTGGTTGTACGACGTCAGGCTGTCGTTCTCGCGGCGGGCGGCGGCGTTGGCCAGTTCGATGTCTGCGTTTCTTAGTTTCAGTTGCATCGACTCGTCTTCGAGCTGCCTCTTTTGCAGTTCGTTCTTTTGTTGGTCTATCGTCAGTTGTTGGTTTCTCAGTCGGAGGTCTTTCGATTCGGTCTCGCTCCTCGTAACGTCCAGTTGCGCCGCGTATTCGTAGGCTTTTCTCTGCGTCTCCTTCGTGTTGACTGAGTCCATGTAAGACTTATATTCCCTGTGATAGAAGTAGGCTTTCTTGAAGTCGCCCATATCAGCATAGATGATCGACTTGATGCTGTACTTGTTTGACTTTGTTGGAATCAAATCGACCCTTCGCAGAGCTTCCTCGTAGTCTTTCCTGTACATCGCCTCGTATGTGTGAACGAGAGGCTCGAAGTTGTCGTCGGCATTGTACTTCGCTTTCAGTGCCTGGTGCTCTTTGTATGCATTGAGAAAGTTGGCGGTATCCTTTTTTCCCACGTAAGCAAGACATTTCAACGACGATGCGGCGCATTTGTGATGAGGGATAGACTTGCTGTCGTCTATCACTTTCTGCGTGTAGTTTATGGTTTTGTCGAACTCGTTGTTATTGAGTTCAATTCTTCCGAGGGTGATGTATATGGATGCCGTGTTCTCGTCGGGCAGGTAGAGATTCTTGTATTCTAAGGCTTTCAGCAGGTGTTCCTTTGCGCTTTCATACTGGTGGATATTGCTAAGCATCGAACCAGAGAGATATGTGGCCACGTAAAGTCCGTATTTACTATCGTGCTTTTTTGCATATTCCTGTATGTCTTGAGCCATCTGCAGTCCGCTCTGCCTGTTTTTCTTGTTGCAGGTGAAGATGGCTTCGTTTCCCCACGCCTTGTAGAAGAGTCGCTCGTCGCCTTCCTTAAGACAGATGGCCTTTAGCCGCTTTGTCGTCTCGAAGAGATTTTTCTCATCGCTGGCGTTGAAGTATTTATACATAGCAGTTCGGAGACGTTCCTTCTCCGTGTTAGTGGTTGTTTGCGCCGTGGCTGCAAGCGCTATCAACCATCCTATGATGATAATTCCGAGCTTTTTTATTTTGTCGATTTCCGTTATGTTTGGCAAAGTTAATGGTTTTATTTGAAACAAACAAATTTTTCTTTCATTTTGTCTCTCTTTTCCAAAAAAGTTGTATCTTTGCAGGAAAAATTAAATATTATGGACGCAATAGAGATAGAAGCAATGAAGGCCGAGCTTTGTCGCGACATTCTTAATGAAGAGAACGACTCTCTGATAGAACAAATGAAGCGGTATTATGAACGCTTGATTAACCGTTTTAAGTCGGAGGCATCAGAACCATTCATAGGTCCCAAGGATATTGATGAGGCTTATCGACGGCTCGACGAGTCGGAGATAGAGATAATGAATGGCGACACCATGGCTCATGAAGAGGTGATAGAAGAGGTAAGGCAAAGGATAGAAAACTATGCAAGTTAGTTGGACACACCACGCTTTAAGGGCTTTCAATGAGAAGATAGACTATTGCTTGGAGAACTTTGGAAAGCGAGTGGCACTGAAAGTCTCCGATGAGATTGAGATGAAAGTAAAGAGGCTGTGCCAGCATCCTCTTCTCGGACATCCCGAATCTTTGCTTTCACATCGCGATAGAGTTTATAGAGCTCTAAAGGTGGGGAAGCATCACAGATTGATATATTTTGTTGATGAGAATAGCGATGTTATATATATCACTGATATCTGGGATAATCGGATGAATCCAAGTAAGCTCAGCAAAAGAATAAAGTAAACATAAAAACAAAGCGAGGCAGAGAATGGCAAAGAACGAGGCGTTGACGCCGATGATGAAGCAGTTTTTCGACTTGAAAGCAAAGCATCCAGATGCTCTGCTGCTCTTCCGTTGTGGCGACTTCTACGAAACCTATTGCGACGACGCGGTGACGGCATCGAAGATTCTCGGCATCACTCTCACCAGGCGCAATAACGGGAGGGGCACGTCAGCAGAGACGGCTGCGATGGCTGGCTTCCCGCATCATGCGCTCGACACCTATCTGCCAAAACTGATACGCGCGGGAAAGCGTGTGGCTATCTGCGACCAACTGGAAGACCCTAAGCTCACGAAGAAACTGGTAAAGCGGGGGATAACCGAACTTGTTACGCCAGGCGTGGCGATGAACGATAATGTGCTCAACTACAAAGAGAACAACTTTCTTGCTGCCATCCACTTCGGGAAAGGAGCCGTAGGAGTGAGCTTTCTCGACATTTCCACGGGAGAATTCCTCACCGGAGAGGGAACGCGCGACCACGTGGAGAAACTGCTCGGCAACTTCGCCCCCAAGGAAGTGCTCTACGAGCGCGGACGCCGACAAGACTTCGAGCAATTCTTTGGCACAAAGCTCTGCACTTACGAGATGGACGACTGGGTGTTCACCGAACAGACTGCGAGGCAAAAGCTGATGAAGCACTTCGCTGTGAAGTCATTAAAAGGCTTCGGAATAGACCACTTGAAGGCTGGTGTGGTGGCGGCTGGAGCTATATTGCAATATCTTGAAATCACCCAACACACGCAAATCGGCCATATAACTTCACTCGCAAGAATAGAGGAAGAGCGATTCGTGCGCCTCGACAAGTTCACCATCCGAAGCCTCGAACTGCTCAGTCCGATGCAAGAGGAAGGGTCGTCGCTCCTGCAAGTGATAGACCGAACAGTGTCGCCGATGGGCGGACGAATGCTAAGAAAATGGGTAGTGTTTCCGCTGAAAGACGAAAAGGAAATATGCAGGCGGCACGACGTGGTTGACTACTTCTTCCGCGAGCCAGAGTTCCGCGAGCTGACAGACGGGCAACTGCAACGAGTGGGCGACCTCGAACGAATAATATCGCGAGCAGCAACGGGTCGTGTGTCGCCCCGCGAAGTGGTGCAGATAAAAGTGGCACTGCAAGCCATAGAACCAATAAAGCAAGCCTGCGAGCAAGCCGACAACGACACGCTCCGACAACTGGGCCAGCGGCTAAGCGTCTGCGAGGAACTGCGCGACCGCATAGAGCGAGAGATAAAGCCCGACCCACCGCAGCTCGTAGCCAAGGGCGGAGTCATAGCCGACGGAGTAAGCAGCGAGCTCGACGAACTGCGGCAGATAGCCTACAGCGGCAGGGATTATCTGATGAAAATCCAAGAGCGCGAGGTCGAGCAAACAGGGATACAGAGCCTAAAGATAGGCTACAACAACGTCTTCGGCTACTATCTCGAAGTGAGAAACACGTACAAGGACCGCGTGCCCGCCGAATGGGTTCGCAAACAAACCCTCGCTCAGGCCGAGCGATACATCACGCAGGAGCTGAAAGAATACGAGGAGAAAATACTCGGCGCCGAGGATAAGATACTCTCGCTTGAGGCACGGCTCTTCGCAGAACTGGTGGAATCAATGAAGCAATACATCCCAAGCATACAGACAGACTCCCACCTGCTCGCCCACCTCGACTGCCTGCTCTCGTTCGCCAAGGCAGCAGCGGAAAACCACTACATACGCCCAGAGATAACCACCGACGACACTCTCGACATAAAGCAAGGCCGACACCCCGTCATAGAACATCAACTGCCACCCGGAGAGCGCTACGTGCCGAACGACGTATATCTTGACACCGAGAAACAGCAAATCATCATAATCACAGGCCCCAACATGGCTGGAAAGAGCGCACTGCTTCGACAGACAGCCCTAATCGTGCTCATGGCCCAAGTGGGCAGCTTCGTTCCAGCCGAAAGCGCACGCATAGGCATCGTCGATAAAATCTTCACCCGTGTCGGAGCCAGCGATAACATCTCGCTCGGCGAATCCACGTACATGGTGGAGATGACCGAGGCAGCCAGCATACTCAACAACGCGACGCCCCACTCTCTCGTGCTCTTCGACGAACTTGGCCGCGGTACTTCCACATACGACGGAATCTCCATCGCTTGGGCTATCGTCGAGTATCTTCACGAAAACCAACGGGCACGCGCACGCACTCTCTTCGCCACTCACTATCATGAACTCAACGAGATGGAGAAGCACTTTACGCGCATAAAAAACTATAACGTCTCCGTAAAGGAGGTAGATGGAAAGGTGATATTTCTCCGACGCTTGGAGCGTGGAGGCAGCGAACATTCATTCGGAATCCACGTAGCCGAGATAGCAGGAATGCCAAGGTCAATAGTGCGGAGAGCCAACGTCATCCTGAAGCAACTGGAAGCCGACAACGCTCAAGTGGGTTCCGCAGGCAAGCCGACGCGCGAGATTGCCGCAAGCCGAGAGGGAATGCAGCTAAGTTTCTTTCAGCTCGACGACCCAGTGCTCTCACAAGTGCGCGACGAGATTCTCGGTCTCGACGTCAACAACCTCACCCCCGTTGAGGCGCTAAACAAACTGAACGACATAAAGAAGATTGTCACCGGAAAGTGACGACCTTCTTTTTTTATCGCTGTTGAGAAATGCTCCGACGGTGCATCGTCAACCGAACATATTCCCTGACTTAATCTCAGTTTCAAGGCAGCTATAGACGTAGCGCGGGCTTTGAAAATAGAGCGTCGATTGTGGATTCAGCATCGCCTCGTAGGTTTGCGAATTATATAGCGTGTCGAGAGCCTCAGCGACGCTAACTCCCCGTCTCTCCACAAGCAACTCCGCAACATCGCGTGCGGTGCATTCCACCATATAATTAAAGTCGGCGTTAGATATTCCCATGTTCAGTTCTCCTCCACTTTATGAAGCTCGCCGATGGCAGCCTCGGTTCCAAAGAAATATTGCGTTGTAACTCCTTTCATATATTTAAGCCGCTCAAGAAACGTCTCAAGCGTTATCTCTCGCTCGAAGTATCTCCTTATTTGAACGCCAACCCGGTCGTTGGCAATTGGACCCACCACGATGTCATAGTCGTGAGCAGAGCCGTTTTCAGTGAAATTTCGGTTGGCAAACACAAACTCTGCCCACTCTTCGGAATAAGAGTCAAACACCTTGGTCTTCAGCTTTTCGCCCGCAAGCAAAGACTCGTCGAACTCAAAGCAGCTGACCACAGGCTTGCTATTCATTATCTTCGCCTTGAATGTTGCCAATTCCAACGCCTGCTGGTAATCAGCCGATAGATAGAAGCCTTTGCCGAAATCCTTGTTGGGCTTCGATTTCGACAGGTCTATCCTCTTAATGTCAGTGTATGAACCGTGATAAAGCCTCATGCTATTTCTCCTCCATTCTTTCGGCAGAACTCTTTGGCTACGTCCACCATGTCGGCGAAGCTCTGCGTGTGGGCCACGTTGTAATGCTCGATGAAGAAGTCGATTGCCCCGAAGCGCTTCATATATCGAAACGCTTCTCTGTCGGTCAGTCCGCACTCTTTGGCAAACTCGTTCACCAACGCTATCATATACTCTATCACGTCCTTGGTGTTCATTCCTCCATTATTTTGGAAAGCGTCTTATGTGCCAATTCTGAAACAACCTCGATGAGATGCCCTGTCGGTTCGACGTAAGGCTCTACTTCCTCCATTGACAATTCATAGTTATCGTCGTAGTCGCCCGTTAATCTGCAGGTGAAAAGATGGTTATATAGCGTGCCAATCTCCTTGTCAACCATACCAGTCTTTATGAAATGAAGCCCAAACAGCGACCTCACTCCATTGTGGGTCTGGGCTGCGTCCCCGTTGGCTATGAGCAGGGCCGACACTGCATAATATGCTGCATAGTAGAGGCGGTTGGCAGTTGTCTCCACATAGCCCAAAGCCAAGTTCCCTTTGGCTTGCTCGTAAGCACGCTCGGACTTCTCTAAACGGTATGCTACGACAGCTTTGCGCTCGTCTTCGTTCAAACTCATAATGCTATTCCTTCGTTGGTTACGTTGTGGTGGAAAGGGGTGAAACTGCTCTTGCGCCAATGGCTCTCGGTGTAGAGAATGGGGTTGATGTCCTCGTCGATGTCCCATCCCAACTCTACGAGAGGATAGCCCACCATGTCGTTGTCTTCCTTTGTGATGCGGTCCTTGTCGAGCAGAATCAGCACGTCCCAATCGCTGTCGGGGCGTGCGTCGCCGCGGGCACGCGAGCCGAAAAGTATGGCTTTCGCCCCCGGTGCTACACGGTCGAGCGTTGCGCGCATGGCTCTCATTACGTCTTGTCTCTCCATTAGGCTCACAATTATTCTTGCGCAAAGGTAGGAAATAAATCTCTAACTTCCAAACATTCCGACGAAAAATGCGGTGGGAGATGTGGTGGTCGGGGGGAATAAGGGGCTTGAAAGGTAAAAAAAAGAGAGAGTTGCCGTGGAAGCGGTTATAAGGCTCGGAAAGGGGAAATCGGGATTTCTATGTTGTTGATAATTAGCGGCTTTGGTGGGGCAAATTTCCCACCGTGGAAGGAGTCAAGACGCACCGAGGTGGGAGTCAAGAGGCACGGTGGTGGGTGTCGGCTCCTACGGTGGTGCGTCTTGACTTCTACCGTGGTCGGGGTATAGGGGCATGGTCGATTGTAAAAACTATTCCTACTCTCGCTGCCTTTTCTCTTCAGCGTCGCTCCTCGGCTTTCCGATATTGTCTGTTTGCATCGGCCTCGACAATGAGAAATTTGTTCCTGCATCAAAGAGAATCTGTCCTTCTGTCGAAAACAATCTGTTCTTCTGTCAATAAGAATCTGTTCTTCTGTCAATAAGAATCTGTTCTTCTGTCAATAAGTATATGTTCTTCTGTCAATAAGAATCTGTCCTTCTGTCAATAAGTATATGTTCTTCTGTCAATAAGAATCTGTCCTTCTGTCAATAAGAATCTGTTCTTCTGTCAATAAGAATCTGTTCTTCTGTCAATAAGAATCTGTCCTTCTGTCGAAACAGCTGGAAATCGGGGTTTTTGCCCAAAAGGAATTAACTTTTTGAAACTTTATTTGCTCGTTCTTGAAAGTTTTGTTAACTTTGCGGCTTGTTAGCGACTGCATTGGCGCTGACGGACTACTATAAACACTGATTCTTATGAGAATGGAAAAAAGGTACACACTGCTGCGGCGGGCAGCGAGGGGGGCGGCGAAGGCTGCCGTCGCGATTGCCGTGGCGCTGGCTCCGGAGTGCGCGTGGGCACAGCCTTTCACGGGCGTGCACGAGTACGACGGGGAGCATAGGAACGAGCTCACGGGCTACACGATGGGGGGATACAACATCGTGTCGGGGGCCTTCGGGGGCTTTGCGGCTTCGTATAAGCGGCACTTGACGGACCACTGGAACGTGGAGGGAGCAGTTCAGGTGCAGGCTGGCAAGCAGCTCTATTCGGCGTACGCGAAGGGAGGATACAGGCTGAAGTGGGGCTTCTCCAACTTCTATTTCGACGGAAAGATGATGGTGAACAGATATCACCGCTTCGGTACGAACGAGATGTCAGGGAACATCTCTGCCGTTTGGGAGACGCCGTACTTCTTTCTCCACGTGGGTGAGTCGTACATTCATTACCACGTGCTCCACAACGAATACACGGAGCCTCTGACGTTCACCTTCGGCACGGGCGTGAACATCAGGCCGCGATGGAACTCTTGGAACATAGGGCTCTTCTTTCGCAACTACGATGAGTTCTACTACGAAAACTGGAACATCAACTGGGGCATCAACTTCAATGCGTCGCTCTGCCGCCAGGCGAAGCTCTTCGGAGAGTTCAACGTGAGGCCTGCGGGCAGCATGAGTCAGTTGGCCAGTCGCTATGAGACGTCGGGAAAGTTAGGAATAAAATACGTTTGGTAAGGCATGAAACATACAGCGAAACACCTATTGGCGGCCTTTGCAGCCGCGACGTTGCTCTCGGCTTGCGAGAAAGTGAGCCCTATCGGAGTGCTTGTCAGCGGGACGGGAGTGGAGGACAGAGTGAAGATGTCTGCCTCTTACTTCCATGAGCATAAGAACGACTTCAACTTCGACTTCGTGGAGGGAGACTACACGTTCCTCGTTGGAGGCGACAGCCATCTGACGACCGACGGCGGACGCCTCGGCGAGATGTTCCAGAGCGCCCTCGACAACAACGACCTCTTCGTGGCGCACCTCGGCGACATTGCCGACACGAAGGCGGAATACTACATCAATCTGGACAACATAATGGACACGTACAAAGACAAGTATATCGCCAAGTATTATGACAGCGTCTTCGTTGACTCGCTGTTCACAACGTTGTACTACAGAAAGGATTCGGAGAAGAGGATTTATGAGACCAGTGATGAGATAAAACTTCCGTTCTACCCGGTGGTGGGAAACCACGACATCACTCACAACGGCTGGGCGCTTTGGTCGAACATGTTCCACTCGTCGTTCTATCAGTACGACGTGATGGTCTCGCAGAGCGACGGTAAGTATGCCATCGACCACTACATATTCCTCGACTCTGCCAACGGCACTCTGGGCGAGGAGCAAGTGAAGCTGATAGAGGACGGCATCGTCAGCGGCGACTTTGATGACAGTGGTTTGTCGAGCAACAAGAAGTATAGCGACTATCGCTACATCTTCGTGTTCACCCACACCAACATCTTCCGTCCGTCGAGCCTACAGTTTGCGTCAACGTTTGCTCGCGAGGAGGCTTACTATCTCATCAACCGTTTCACCGACTGGGAAGTGTCGGCGGTATTCATGGGCCACGTGCATAAGTGGGACGAACGACAGCTGGGCGATACGCGCTACGTTACGCTGGAGTCGATGAGCGAGCGCAACAGCCCCGACCCCGGAGAGTATCTCGTGAGGGTTCACGTCAGCGCCGACACGTTCAACATCGAGCGCGTGATGATGAACTACACGGCGAAGTAATCTCGCTCCACCATGACGAAAAAAGACCGGCAGCGCTGCATTGGCTGTCGGTCTTTATTATAATAAGGTGTCGTTTCCTCAGTTGTCGCCCCTGACGGGCTCTATCTTTACGCCCTGCTGCGGTTGAGGCTGCTGAGAGCCGTAGCCGCTCAGATGCTCTATTTGCTGGTTGACGAGCGTCTGGAAGCGCACTGGGTCTTTTATGAAGTGGTAGTCGTTGAATGATTCGCCTGTGGTGGATACTACCACGGTACCGTAGTTGAAGATGCGTCCCGGTATGCTTTGCACCAGCTTCACTCCCTCGCACTTACGAAGAAGAATCTCGCTCGACTCGCGGCGTATTATGCCTACCTTCTCTATCAGTCGGCGGTTGGTCAGTATGTACTGGCGGTTGCCGTGGATTGCCGCTGCCCATATTGCCGCGACGACAAGCAGGACGGCAGCCGCTATCAGCGTCTCAGCCACGGGCAACTGGTCGGGGTAGGCAATGAACAACACTATGGGAAGAACGATTGCCAACACTGCAAGCAACGCGGGCTTATAGTAAACGAACGGATGAAGCGTGGCGCGGGCTACTATCTTCTCCCCCTCCATCATGTTTTCTTCAATATAACTCATAGGCGCTTTTACTTTAAACGTTAAACTTTATTCTCTAAACTCTATTCTTTTTCCGTCGAGGTGAGGCCAAAAGCCATTCGAGGTAGCTTCAAAAGCAAGTCATATCTCACTCCCCACTCCTCTCTCCTCACTCCTCATTAAACCCCTCCTCACTCCTCATTCGCAGCCTTCTTCCTGCTCCTCATCATGCACCAAACGCCGAGCAGGATGAACGGTATGCTCAGAATCTGACCCATGTCGAGCGGAAGCGACGCCTCGAAAGCCTCCTGTATCTCCTTCGTATATTCGATGAAGAAACGGAACGTGAAGATGTAGGTCAGGCAGAGACCGAAGAAGAATCCCGTGCCTACGCGCTCCGGATGTTTCTTGTAGAGCCACCAGCCGATGAAGAAGAGCAGAGCGTAGGCCAGTGCTTCGTAGAGCTGACCGGGGTGGCGCGGATAGGCGTCCACGCGCTCGAAGATGAATGCCCACGGCACGTCGGTTACCTTTCCAATTATCTCCGAGTTCATAAGATTGCCCAAGCGAATGAAGCACGCCGTCGTTGGAGTCGCGATGGCAATATTGTCGAGCACCGTCCAGATGCTCAGTTTTGTTCTCTTCACGTATAGCCAGAGGGCAATCATCAGGCCGAGCGTCCCGCCGTGGCTCGCCAGTCCTTCGTAGCCCGTAAACCGCCAAGAGCCGTCGGCAGTCTGGTGGATAGGCAGAAACATCTCGACGACGTGCTGCCACGACGACAGGAAGTAGTCGGGCTGATAGAAGAGGCAGTGCCCAAGTCTCGACCCAATCAATATTCCGAACAGGCAATAGAAGAACAGCGGGTCGAACAGTTCGTCCTTAATCTTCTGCTCTTTGTAGAGCTTCCTTACCACGATGTAAGCCAACACCAGGCCGATGCCCCAGCAGAGCGAGTAGTATCGGACGCTGCCAAACAGGTAGATGTCGGGGTCCCAGACGATGTAAAGCAGTCTCTCCATAGCCTATACGTTGAAGCGGAAATGCATGATGTCGCCATCTTGCACCACGTAGTCCTTGCCCTCTATCCCCATTCGTCCCGCCTCGCGAACGGCAGACTCAGAGCCATACTTTATGTAGTCGTCGTACTTAATCACCTCTGCCCTTATGAAGCCCTTCTCGAAGTCAGAGTGTATCACGCCGGCGCACTGAGGTGCCTTCCACCCTTTCCTGTAGGTCCAAGCCTTCACCTCCATCTCGCCCGCGGTGATGAACGTCTCAAGGTTGAGCAGTGCGTAGGCCTTCTTGATAAGGCGGTTCACGCCACTCTCCTCCAGTCCGAGCTCTTCCAAGAATAGCTGCTTGTCCTCGTAAGTCTCAAGCGAGGCAATGTCTTCCTCCGTCTTTGCGGCTATCACCAGTGTTTCCGCGCCCTCTTTCTCGGCCATCTCTTCCACTTGCTTCGAGTAAGCGTTGCCGCTCTTCGCCGATGCCTCGTCCACGTTGCAGACGTAGAGCACTGGCTTTGCCGTCAGAAGAAACAAGTCGTGGGCAAAGTGCTGCTCCTCCTTGCTATCGAAAGAGACACTTCGCGCGTTCTCGCCCTTTTCGAGCACTGCCCTATATGCCTCCAGCACACTTACGGCGGTCTTTGCTTCCTTGCTGCCCGCAGCCGCTGCCTTCTGCTGTTTCGAGAGCTGGCTGTCGATGGTTTCAAGGTCTTTCAGCTGCAGTTCTGTGTCTATTATCTCCTTGTCGGCCACGGGGTTTACGGGGTCGCCGCCCTCGCGCACCACGTTGTCGTCGTCGAAGCACCGCAGCACGTGAATGATGGCGTCGGTCTCGCGAATGTTGCCGAGGAACTTGTTTCCGAGCCCCTCCCCCTTTGACGCTCCCTTAACAAGGCCTGCAATATCCACAATCTCGCACGTAGCCGGCACGATGCGCCCCGGATGCACTATCTCGGCAAGGCGGTTGAGACGTTCGTCGGGCACCGTAATCACGCCAACGTTCGGCTCTATCGTGCAAAAAGGAAAGTTGGCTGCCTGCGCCTTTGCGCTCGACAGACAGTTGAACAATGTGGACTTGCCCACGTTCGGCAGACCCACAATACCACATTTCAATGCCATTTCTCTATTTCTTTTTCTTTGTTCTTATCATTGATATTCGGGGTGATTGGCTATAATCTCGGCGGCAGGAACATGCACCACCCTACCCTCCTCGTCGGCTATCACCACGGTCTCGCCATGGAGCGCACGCTCGTGAAGCAAGCGTTTACGGGCAAGTCTGAGTCCTTCCACTATCTTCTCCGAAAACTCGCTTATCTGTTTTTCCTCCATATTCTCTAATATATTAAATGGTGCTATGCTTATCCATTCGGCTGCAAAGTTAGGCAAAAAAAGCGAATTAAGACCCACCTTTTCCCAATAATTTGCTATCTTTGCATCCAAAACCAATAAAAACAGCAGATGAAACGCCTCGTCGTACTCTTTTTCATCCTAATAAGCCCTACCCTCGCACAGGCACAAGACAAACTCCTGCGCAAGATGGCGCCGGCAGCCGCCCTCCGTCTCGCCGGATTCCAAGACGTGAAGCCAAAAGACGTCAAGACCCTCGCCGAGCTATACCACCGCTTTGGGTGGCAGATTCTACAACTGGACGACGACCCATCCGACGGCGAAATGTCGTGCACCGTGGGCGAGAACGTCATCTACGACTGGAGCGGATTCTCGGCCAGCGGCACCCCTTCGCACGCACTCCGATTCCTGTTCCTCCGCACAACCACCATGATGCCAGCAGAAGTGGAAGCCGTGTTCAACTCCACAGAAGAGTACGACCAGTTCGTGGCCGAGGCCGAGCAAAGCGGATTCCAGCCCGACGACGACGGCGAACACTGGCGCACGACAGTCAACACCGCCGCAGGCCGACAGGTGGAAATCAGCATTGCGGGCGACAGGCTATCCTACCTCCCAAAGCTCGTTCTTACGTTCAACAGATATTAAAATCAGCGTGGAAAAACCATCGAATCGTTAAAAAAAGATAAAATCAGCGTCTTTTTTCTTCCAAACTATTGCGCTTTTCAACAAAACCCACTACCTTTGCACTCGGAGTTTGTTTTGGTACAAATTTCGTCGATCAATTTTTATGTGGTATGTTTTGAGTGAGCTGATGTGAATCAGTTCACTCTTTTCTTTATACACTTTTCGTCGTCGTCAATTCTTCCCTCCTCGCCAGTTCGTCCTTTCGTCAATCTTCGTTCCTCCCCTATCCGGTCGTCAATCCTCTCTTCCACCTCGGTGGGCAAACAGCCCCATAGTCGTTTTCTGTGATAATGTTTGAGTGTGCGTCGAAACTCAGTCTTCCTGATTTCCGTTGCAAAGATACGGCGAAAACCGATACCCACAATCAAAACAATGCGGATAATTCGTCCACGGAGAAATTTCTTCCCCTTTTCCCCTCGTTTCCCCACCACCCCGCCAAATCAGCAAACAGACCGCAAAACGGAAAAATCTTCACCACAAAACCCTTCCCTTCCGATGAAATGGGCAAAAATCGACACCTTTTTCCACATTTTCTTGCCCAAATAAAACAAATTGACTACCTTTGCAACATCATAAACAATTAACCCTAAAAAGAAATGAAGACAATCAAAATTCTGTCAGCGGCCCTCGTTGCCATTGCCACAGCATCGCTCTTCCAAGCATGTTCAAAGGACGACGACAAAGACACCAACGGCGACGAAAAAACCATCAACCAGCAAACCGACCAGGAGAAAAAGACGACGGAAAACGGCACCTCCGACGTTACCTACACCTACTACGTATCGCAGGGAGTAAAAGACTACTACGACCTTACGCTCACCTACACCGACGCCAACGGCTCGGAAGCACAGAAGAAAGTAACGGGCTCCGAACTGAAGCAATACAAGTTCGCTGGAGACAACTATCTCTACACATACGAGATACCCGTAAAAGCCATGAAACTAAACGCCTCCAACAGTACTGCCATCGTAGCCAAAGTAACGCTCAACCGCAACTCCAACACCAGTTATCCATCTGGAGAGGCAGGAACGGAAAAAGTCCCAATAGTAATACTCGGCAATTTCACCGCCACCAACGCAACTGCCACTGGGCTTAGCGCCCCCTCTAATTGGTCGAAGATAAGCAACGACGTGGCCTCTTGGGAAGAGACCTTAGCCGGACTTAACGGAAAGACATTCCCATGCCTCGCTGCTACCATCACCTATTTAAATGGGCACTCAGCAAGCACAGACGCTATGTTAGAAGCAAACCTTGGCACTATTTCCACTCTTCTTTCCATATAGTAACACCCAAATCGGGCCCAATCACCACCACAATCAGCCCGACAATCAGCGGACGCCATCACCCACGATGGTCGTCCGCTTTTTCTTTCACCGCCATAGAGTAGGGCAGGGGAGAGCCCCGTTCGCCAACCCCACCGCCATTCCCAGTCTCACCAAAGCCCCCCAAAAGCCCTCTCCTCCCTAAGAACTTCCTCTCTCTCCCTAAATCCCTATCAAAACCTAAGCGCCCTAAAAGCCCCATCCCCCCAAGAACCAACCTCTCACCACCACCACACAAAAAGCATAGGAGAGAAACCCTTCGGTCTCTCTCCTATGCTCGTTTTATGTTCGATCAATTTTTGTTACCTCGTCAATCAATCTTTTTCTGTCGTTTCATTCATCCTCCTTCACCCGTCGATCAATCCTAATTCATTTTTCCAGCTGGTAGTCAATCTTCTTTCGATCATGTCGCCTTCACAGGCCAATCCTCATTTTTGTGATAATGTTTGAGTGTGCGTAGGATCTCAGTCTTCCTGATTTCCGTTGCAAAGATACTATGAAAAAAGCCACCCACAAGCAAAAAAGTGCGGATAATTCGTCCACGGAGAAATTTCTTCCCCTTTTTCCCCCATTCAGCCGCCACCATCCCCAAACCCACAAACGACCGCAAAACGGAAAAATCTTCCTAAAAAATCCTTCCCTTCCCGATGAAATGGGCAAAAATTGAGCCTCGCGTTCACCCCAAGCCACCCCCAAAATCAAACTTTTCCCCCGCAATCCCCAAAACCACCCACCACCAAAATTCCCCAAAAAAATCTCGGAAAAATCACTCTTCATCCCCCTTCCTCATAAGAAATCACCCCCATTTCCACCCCACATTCTCACCTTTCCTCCCCATCATTCTCACCGTAACAATCCCTCATCATCACCGTAATAATCCCTCATTCTCACCACAATAAATTTCTCCTTCAGCCTAAATCACCTCCTGCTTTAGCTTAAATCACACCCTGCTTCAGCCTAAATCACACTCACAAATTCCCCCTCCCTAAGACAACCTATCACCCCTAAAAAATCCTCTCGCCGCACCACAAAGAAAAAGGGTAGGGGAGACCCTACCCTTCAATCAGCCACTTCCACACTGGAACCACCTCGATGCTTACATCGTCTGAAAGCGGTATTGTTTCCTCCTCGTCGAAGGTGACAATCATCATTCTTTGGGGATGCTCCCGCTTGTAGAATTTCAGAAGCGCGTCCACCTCGCGCTCGCGAGTCAGACCGTCGGCTATCGAATAGGATACCTGCACTGCATACGATTCCTCCGGAACGTAGAAGTCCACCTCTACGTTCTTGTTCCAATAATAGAGCCGTTGCCCGAATTTCCGATAAAGATGGGTGGCGCAGAGGTTTTCAAGCAGCGTCGTCTCGTCGTTGTTCAAGAATATGCTAAGCAAGCCGTTATCTATGAAATAATGTTTCTTAACCGTCTCTTTTTCAACGAATTTCGATGCGTAGTTCTCTAAACCGAACACCATAAATGCTTCACGTGCGAAGTGAATATAGTCTATCACCGACGTTACGGTGGTCTTGGCGCCAGTGCTCGTGATGATGTTAGTGAGCCTTCTGTAAGACGTGGGCTGTTTCACGTTTTCGGCAAGGCGCTTCATCACCATGCGCAGCACCATCCCGTTTTTCACGTTGTTCCTTAGCAGTATGTCGCCAAGCAAGATTTTCTCGTAAAGGTCGTTAAGCCAGTGTCGCTTGTTCTTGAACAGCATCAGCTCTGGAAAGCCGCCCCACTTCATATATTCGGTCAGGTTCTGCTGCACCGCCGAGCGTGTCTTTCCGTGATGCCACTCCTTCCCAAGTCTTATTCCCTGCGATTCTAAGTATTCCCTAAACGAGTAGGGGAACACGCTTTGGCTGAGATAGCGTCCGCCAAGCGTGGTCTCTATGTCTTGGCTCAGCATTTTGGCGTTGCTACCAGTTATGTAAACATGATATTTCATGTTGGCAAGACGGCGTGCGAAGTGCTCCCATCCGCTGACGTTTTGTATCTCGTCAAAGAAGAGTATGGGCTTGTGGCTATACAGCGACCCGTATGTTTGCAGTATGCTGTCGAGGTCGTCCGCCTTCATTCCGAGCAGTCGTTCGTCGTCGAAGTTTATATATACCATCTCCTCAATGCTGTGCGTTTCAAGCAGTTGCTTGGCTCGCTCGAACAGCATGTACGATTTTCCTGCTTGGCGAATACCCACGAGGACATATCTTCCCTCCTCTTCAAAACTGAAGTGCCGCTCATAGAGTTCCACATCTTCTATGAGTTCTTGTCCTTCGCGGATTATCCGGCGCAAAGTCTCTGTCGATATTGCCATAGTCTTACCATTTTGGCTGCAAAGATAATCAATTTGTCTATTACCACCAAACAAAAGTGGGAAAATTTGTCTATTGCCAATAGACAAAATGGCCATCAGTGTGCCTCAAGCCAGTTGCTGCCCCAGCCACTGTCGGCCACCAGCGGAACACGCAGGCTGATAGCACCCTGCATCTCCTCAAGCACGATGCGTTCCACCTGCTCCTTCTCCTCTGGGAACACCGAGAAGTTGAGCTCGTCGTGCACTTGCAGTATCATCTTCGAGCGGATGCCCTCCGAGCGGAAACGCTTGAAAATGCGAGACATGGCCACTTTTATTATGTCGGCGGCGGTGCCCTGTATCGGTGCGTTGATGGCGTTACGCTCAGAGAAGTTTCTCACTGTTACGTTTCGAGAGTTGATGTCAGGCAGGTAGCGTCGGCGTCCGAAGAGCGTCTCCACGTAGCCCTGCTCGTGTGCCAATTTCTTCTGAGCCTCCATGTAGTCGTGAACTTTCGGGAAACTCCGGAAGTATCCCTCTATCAACTCTTTGGCTTCATCGCGACTGATCTCCAGACGTTCCGCCAGTCCGAACACCGTGATACCATAGATGATGCCGAAGTTGGCGCGCTTGGCTCTGGTACGCTGGTCGCGACTTACGCTCGCCACGTCCTCGTGGTAAATCTTGGCTGCCGTGGCCGCGTGGATGTCGTAGCCGCTTCGGAAGGCTTCAATCATATTCTCGTCGCCGCTAAGATGCGCCATGACTCGCAGCTCTATCTGGCTGTAGTCTGCCGAAAAAAAGAGACAGCCTGGCTCAGGCACGAAGGCTTTTCTTATCTCTTTACCGTCCTCGCCACGCACAGGAATGTTCTGAAGATTGGGGTCGCTGCTCGACAGTCGGCCCGTCGCAGTAGTGGCTTGGTTGAAAGAAGTGTGGATGCGTCCGGTTCGCGAGTTAACCAGCGACGGAAGCGCATCGACGTAGGTGTTCAGAAGTTTCCTGAGTCCTCTGTATTCCAATATCTTATCCACTATCTCGTGTTTATGCTTGAGCGACTGAAGCACCTCCTCGTTTGTCACGTATTGCCCCGTTTTTGTCTTCTTCGGCTTATCGAGCAACTTCAGTTTTCCGAACAACACTTCGCCCACCTGCCGCGGTGAGGAGATGTTGAAATCGCCGCCGGCAAGCTCATAAATCCGCCGTTCGGTGGTTATCAATCGTTCGCTCAAAACTTTTGACGTCTCCCGTAGAGAGTCGGTGTCAAGGCGGACGCCTGTCAGCTCCATCTCGGCAAGCACGGGCACCAGCGGCATCTCCACTTCGCTGAAGAGGCGGTAGGCTCCCATCTCCGTCAGCTTCGGCGCGAGCACCTCCTTCAGTTGGAGTGTGATGTCGGCATCCTCGCAAGCATATTCGTACACCTTTTCTGGCTCAAGGTCTCGCATGTTCTTCTGCTGCTTACCGCGGGGGCCAATCAGTTCGTCTATATGAATGGTCTTATAATTAAGCAGGACTTCGGCCATATAGTCCATACTGTGATGCAGCTCCGGTTGCAGTATGTAGTGTGCAAGCATGGTGTCGAACATCTCTCCCTTCAACTCTACGTCATATTTCCGAAGCACCTCGTAATCATATTTTATGTTCTGTCCTATCTTCAGGATCCGTGGGTCTTCATAGACGGATTTAAAGATATTAACAATTCTTGCGGCCTCTTCACGATTTGACGACACTGGAACGTAAAACGCCTCATGAGCCTGGCAAGAGAAGCTCAGTCCCACCAGTTCGGCGTCGATTGCGCTTGTTGAAGTGGTCTCAGTATCTAAACTGAGAAAATCTTTTGTCCTAAAAAAATCACAAAGTCGCCGCATTTCTTCCTCGTTATCAACGAGTTTATATTTGTGCACGGTGGATTTTAGGTCTTCAAAACTTGCGTTTTTTTCGGTTCCCGCCTCCTCGGTTGGAAAAAAGCCAAAGAGATCGAGTTGTTTTTGAGCGCCGTCGTTCTTTTTTTCGTAGGTCTTCATTATGCGCTCCGTGATGCCTTTGAATTCCAGTTCGTCGAGCTTCCTCTTAAGAGCGTCGAGGTCGGGACGAGTTACCTTCAGCGATCCCAGATCGAGATCAATGGGGACATCGGTTCTTATTGTCGCGAGATATTTCGAGAAGAGTATCTGTTGCTTGTTCTCTTCCACGTTCTGTTTCAGTTTTCCTTTCAGCTCTCCGGTGTGGGCAATAAGGTTCTCGATGGAATCGTAAGTTTTGATGAGAGTGGCTGCCGTCTTCGGTCCTACGCCGGGACAACCAGGAATGTTGTCTGACGTGTCGCCCATCAGTCCGAGCAAGTCTATCACTTGTTCTGGTCGCTGAACGCCGAATTTCTCTTGTATCTGTTTCGGTCCCCACACTTCGTATCCACTGGAGTTGCTCGGACGATACATGAAGACGTTCTGCCGCACCAGTTGTCCGTAGTCCTTGTCGGGCGTGAGCATATAGGTCTCGATGTCCATTTTTGCCGATTTCATCGATAGAGTTCCTATCACGTCGTCGGCCTCGAAGCCCTTCACTTCGAGCACAGGAATGCCGTAGCACCCTAATATTTCCTTTATCACTGGCACCGACAGCTTGATGTCTTCGGGCGCTGCCTCGCGCTGAGCCTTATATTCGGGATACTCAATGTGGCGGAACGTTGGTCCTTCGGGGTCGAATGCCACTCCGAGATATTCGGGGTTTTCCTTCGTCAGAATCTCGTTCAGTGTGTTTAGGAATCCCATTATCGCCGACGTGTTCTGACCCTTCGAGTTTATGCGCGGGTTGCGAAGAAAAACGTAGTACGACCGATAGATCAGCGAATAAGCATCGAAAAGAAACAGTTTTTTCATATATTCTAAGTTTTTCTGCTCAAAATTACAAATTTTCTTGCAATTATCCCAACTTTTCACTACTTTTGTAACAAAATTCAATAACTATGGATCTTCTGACAGCAATCAAGCAACCGATAAACGCTGAATTGGACGATTTCATCGGTCTTTTCAACGCTCAACTAACTCACTCAGACGCATTGCTCGGACAGTCGCTCGAACATCTTCGACAGCGCGGGGGCAAGCGGATGAGGCCAATGTTGGTGTTGCTGATGGCTAAGACCTTCGGAGAAGTGACCGATGTTACCCTTCGCTCGGCTGTCGGACTGGAACTGCTGCACACCGCCTCGCTCGTGCACGACGACGTGGTAGATGAAAGTGCCGAGCGAAGAGGGCAGGCGTCGCTGAATGCCACCTATAATAATAAGGTGGCCGTCCTCGTTGGCGACTATCTGCTGTCAACGGCGCTATACAATGTCTCGCTGACACGTGATAATTACATCGTGGAAAACCTCGCCGAACTGGGGCGAACGCTCGCACGCGGAGAGATACTCCAACTCTCGAACATCAGTAATCACGAAATCTCCGAACAGGTGTATTACGACGTGATAAACATGAAGACGGCGGCGCTTTTCGAGGCTTGCGCATCCATAGGAGCACGGTCGGCAAAGGCCGATGAAACCGCGCGAAAAAAGGCCGCCCGCTTTGGCCAGCTGCTCGGACTTATGTTCCAAATCAGAGACGACATATTCGACTATTACGACTCCGATGAAATCGGCAAACCCACAGGCAACGACATGGCCGAAGGGAAGCTCACGTTGCCAGTCATCTACGCCCTTCAGACCACCCAGAACAGCGAGATGAAAGCACTGGCCCGCAAGGTGAAGCAGGGCACGATAACGCCCGATGAAATCGCAACTTTGGTGTTCTTCACGAAGACCGCCGGTGGTATTGAATATGCAAAAAGGCGGATGCTCGACTTTCGCGCCGACGCTAACAATTTCATCGATGAATGCGTGGAAAACGAAGAAATCAGGAAATCGCTCACAGCCTATCTCGACTATATCATAGAACGCACTAAATAGAAAATCTCTTTTTCACCGATTCTACCGCATAAAAACCCTTATAAAGGGACTTGATAAGCTCGATTCCATCGAGCTTTTTCTTTGCTCGCGTTTCCCAACGACGCTCGCAAAAAACTCTTCCCACCGTGTAAATTTTTATTCAACGATGGTAAAGGAAAGAAATAGCCCCGATAGCAGCCTTTTTCTATCTCAACGGCAGTAAATCGCTCCGTCTATCACGTTGAAAATCAATCACCTCCGTAGTGCCGACTTTCCACCACCGTAAGAGCCAACTCCCACGGTGGTAGAAGTTGGCTCTTACGGTGGTGCGAGTTGACTTCTACCACCGTGGAAGTTTACTCGCACCGTACTGGTTGCGATAGGGTAGGGGCGTTTGTAAAAATCATTTCCCTACTGACCACCCTTTTCCCCGCTCGCAGTCGTGTTTTCTTTAGAAGAACTTAATCTCTTCGCCGAGGCATTCGCTCAGCAAGAGATTAGCCAAACGGCTCGTTCCGAGGCGGAACCACTTGTTTGTCAACCACTTTTCGCCAAGCACTTCTTTCACGATGGTGTAGTATATCAATGCGTCCATCACCGTGTTGATACCGCCGGCGGGCTTGAAACCTATCTGGATGCCTGTCTCGTCGTAGTACTCTTTTATTGCCTGACACATCACGTAGGCTGCCTCTGGAGTGGCCGAAACCTTTTCCTTTCCAGTGCTCGTCTTGATATAGTCGGCGCCCGAATACATCGATAAAATCGACGCTTTTTTCACGTTCGACAGACTGCCGAGGTCGCCTGTTTCCAGGATAACCTTCATCGACTTCTCCCCACAGACGGCCTTAAGTTCCTGAATGTCGTCGCAAACGCTCTCGATGTCGCCACTGAGGAACTTGCCTACGGGCATCACTATGTCTATCTCGGTTGCACCGTCCTTCAGTGCAAGGGCCGTCTCGGCAACCTTGACCTCTATCAGAGCTTGCGAACTGGGAAAACTGCCCGACACGCATGCCACTTCAACTCCCTCGACCTCAAGACTTTCGCTCACTATCTTGGCAAAGCAAGGATACACGCATATCGTGGCGACGTGAGGCATGTCGGGATAGGTCTCCTCGAACTTGTTTACGCGCTCGGTGAACGCAAGTATGCTCTCGTCGCTATCGGTCGTGTGGAGAGATGTCAGCTCAACACTGCCGAACAAGAACCGTTTCACGTCCATCGTGTCGTTCTCGTGTACCTTTTCGGCGATGATTTTCTTAACTGCCTCGCGCACTTCTTCCTCGTTCACGTCGCAGTTGTACTTGCTCAGAGCCTCCTCTTGTTTGCTCTTTTGCGGTGCATGATTGTGCTCATGCTCGTGGTCATGATGATGTTCTGCCATAATCGTTATCTTTTTAATGTTCTGTATTACTGTTTTTTCTCGATGAAATCGCAATTTTTCGTTCCTCCTCTTACCTTCGTTCTGCCGTGAGTCCCTATGCCCGCAGCTTCGGATTTTCTATGTGGCGAAGCAGGTCGCGCCGAGTCTTCTTCCGTATTGTTTTCTCGAATTCATCTGTCAAATCAACCCCTGTTTGGTTGGCAAGACAGATGAGCACCCATAGCACGTCGGCCATCTCTTCACCTATGTTCTCCTTCTCGCCAGCCTTGAAGCTCTGGTCGCCATACTTGCGGGCCATCACGCGAGCCAACTCGCCTACCTCTTCCGTCAGGCAAGCCATGTTTGTCAACTCCGAGAAGTAGCGCACGCCGTACTCCTTAATCCATTGGTCCACCGTCTGTTGTGCCTCTTTTATCGTCATATTCCTACTAATACTATTACTGTCAAAGCGATTACGAGCAGCCCGCCGTTTTCTTTCCAATAACCGTGGTCTATTCTTTGTTCTTCGTATCCATGCAAATCGTAACGGGGCCGTCGTTCACGAGTTCCACCTTCATGTCGGCTCCAAACTCCCCCGTTCCGACGGGTTTACCGAGGGCAAAACTCAATTTTTCCACGAATTCATCGTATAGCGGCACGCTTATTTCGTGTTTCGCAGCGCGAAGCCACGACGGACGATTGCCCTTCTTGTACGACGCAAACAGCGTGAACTGGCTGATGACAAGGATGTCGCCGCCAACGTCTATTATCGACCGATTCATCACTCCATCGTCGTCGCCAAACACGCGCAGGCCGATAATCTTTCTTACCAACCACTCCACGTCGTCCGTCCCGTCGCTCTCCTCGATGCCAACAAGCACCAAAAATCCCGATTTTATCGACGATTTTACCGCCCCGCCAATCTCGACGGAAGCCCGTGATACCCTCTGAATTACAACTCTCATAGTGCAAAGTTACGAAAAATCTCCGACATTGTTCTCTTTTCCTACGAAATAATCTCTTATTAACTTCGCCTTTGCGGGTCCGACGATGTCGCTAAGCGTCTCTATGTCAGCCGCTTTTATCTGGCGGACGCTACGTAGTCGTTTCAGCAGAAGTTCCTTGCTCTTAGGGCCAATGCCCGCGATGTCGTCCAGCTCGCTGTGCAGTGCGTGTTTCGAGCGCTTATCGCGGTGAAACGTGATTGCGAAGCGGTGAACTTCGTCCTGCATCCGTGTTAGCAGATGGAAAAGGTCGCTGTCTGTCTTCATTCCCACCACAACAGGAGGATTCCCGTATAGCAACTCGTTGGTTCTGTGGTGGTTATCCTTTGCAAGACCCGCTATCGGAATGTTTAGCTTCAGCTCATCTTCCACCACTTCTCTTATCACTTCCATCTGGCCTTTCCCTCCGTCGGCTATGATAAGGTCGGGCAGGGGAGACCCTTCCTCCACGAGGCGTGTGTAGCGCCGCCGTACCACCTCGCGCATCGAAGCGTAGTCGTCAGGTCCAACCACGGTCTTGATGTTATACTTCCGATAGTCTTTCTTGCTGGGTTTCAGCTGCTTAAAGACGACACACGCCGCTACTGCGTCAGTCCCGCTAATATTGGAGTTGTCGAAAAGCTCTATCTGATAAGGCATCTTTGGCAGTCGTAGCTGCTTCTGAATATCCTTCATCATCCTGACTTGTTTCTGCTCAGGATTCAGCTTCTCCGCCTGTTTCAGTCTGTCGAACTGGTACTGCTTACCATTCATCTCCGATAGTTCGAGCAGCTTCTTCTTATCGCCGCGTTGCGGAACTGTTATGGTAACGCCATCTAACGACAGCTCTATTTCCATCGGAAGTATCACCTCGCGAGCATTGCTCTTGTAGCGTTCCCTCAGCTCAACAATGCCGAGCTGAAGCAGTTCTTCCGCGGTTTCATCGAGCTTTTTCTTAAATTCTATGGTGAAAGACTGGTTGACGGAACCGTTGGCCACGTGCATATAGTTGATATAAGCCACTCGTTCGTCGTTGGTGATACTAAAGACGTCAACGTTGTTTATCGTATGGCTCACCACTTCGCTCTTCGAGCAGTAATTCTCGATTAGCAGGTAGCGACGTTTCATTTCCTCGGCCTCCTCGAATTCCAATGCCTCTGCTTTTTTCTGCATTTCATCGTAGATTTGCCGAAGTATCTCGCGAGTGTTTCCTTTCAATATCTCTTTTGCCTGCGAGATATTATCGAGATATTCTTCTCGCGTCTGCTTTCCTATGCATGGCGCCCCGCAGTTCTTTATGTGATATTCGAGGCACGACTTATATCTCTTCGCCTTGATTCCCTCTTCCGTTATCGGAAACCTGCACGTGCGAGGGTGGTAGAGCTTCTTTATCAGTTCGAGAACTGCATACATGCTCCCTATGTGGGAGTAGGGACCATAGTAAGTGCCCCACTTTTTGTTTATGGTGCGAGTCTTGAATATCCGAGGAAACGGTTCGTTCGTAACGCAGATGCTCGGATAAGTTTTCCCGTCTTTTAGTAGTACATTATAGCGGGGATTATACTTTTTTATCAGGGAGTTTTCCAAGAGCAACGCGTCTTCCTCGGTGTTAACAACGGTGTAGGAGATGTCGAATATCTTACTGACGAGCACCTTCGTCTTGTATCGGTCCACCTCTTTATGGAAGTAGCTCGACACTCTGCTCTTGAGTCTTTTCGCCTTCCCCACGTATATTATTACGTGGTTAGCATCGTAGAACTGATAACTGCCGGGCTTCTCTGGCAGGCTCGACACTATTTGCTTCAGACGACTAAGGCGCTGCTCGTTTCCTTCCCTCGTCATTGTATGAATTTATTATAGTCGTGCTTGTTTCTGTTTCACGTGGAACAAGCACTCTCTATTGACTGTTAGTAAGTTATGCTACGGCGGTGGCTCTTAGGTTCCACGATGAAGAAGGGGCGCTCCGAGCGCCCCTTCGTTGGTTACACTTGTATGAGCGTTGTGATTTCCGTCCCTGGTTTGAAGGTGTCTCTGCCGTGGAGACCCTCTTCGGTCAGTTCGATGATGAAGTTCATGTACACCTTTTTGGGGTGGAACTTTTCCACGAGGTCGTATGCAGCTTTCATCGTGCCTCCGGTTGCCAACAGGTCGTCGTGCAGCAGAACAACGTCGTCGGAAGATATTGCATCCTCGTGAATCTCGATTGTGTCCGTCCCATATTCTTTGGTATAACTCTCTTGGATAGTCTTACACGGGAGCTTGCCTGGCTTTCTGCACAGTACTATTCCCGCACCAAGTTTTACGGCGAGAGCGGAAGCCATCACGAATCCTCTACTCTCAATTCCTACGATCTTCGTTATTCCCTTGTCCTTGTAAAGGTCGAAGAGTTCCCCTACCATGATTTGAAGACACTCAGGGTTCTTGAAGAGTGTCGTAACGTCTCGGAAGTTAATCCCCTTTTGAGGAAAGTCCGGAATGCACCGGAGGTTTTCCATTAGCACTTTGTTGTTCATTGTCTATCGTTGTTTTATTGTTTGTTTCACGTGGAACTTAAACTCTTTCATCGCCGCATCATGACGAGCATAACGTCGATGTCAGATGGAGAGACGCCTGGAATCCTACTTGCCTGCGCAAGTGTTTCTGGGTCGATGCGCTTGAGTTTCTGTCGAGCTTCGGTGGAAAGCTGGGTCATCTGTTCGTAGTCGAAGTGTCCTTTTATCTTGATGTTCTCCAGACGGTGCATCTTTTCGGCCACGTTTCTCTCGCGCTCGATATATCCTTTATATTTGATTTCTATCTCTGCCGCCTCTGCTATTTCTTCCTTGCGGTCGGCGGGACTGTCGAGCATCTCGGCGAGGGCAGGGATTACGGGCGATAGTTTTTTGAAGTTAAGTTCGGGGCGGCCAATCAGGTCTATCAGCTTGCAACCGGCGTGGAGCGGCGTGGATGACAGGCTTTCAAGGGCGGAGTTGATGTCTCGCGGTTTGACGGGAAACTCTTTGCAGAACGATGTGAGTCGCTCTATGGCGCGGCGTTTCTCCGTAAACAGGTCGAATCTTTCGCGTGTCGCCAGTCCTATTTCGTAGCCTCGCTCGGTGAGGCGTGCGTCAGCATTGTCCTGTCGAAGCAAGATGCGATACTCTGCTCTCGACGTGAACATTCGGTAGGGCTCATCGACGCCTTTGGTGGTAAGGTCGTCTATCAGCACTCCTATGTAGGCTTCGTCGCGGTGGAGCGTGAACGTCTTGCTGCTTCCTCCGGCACGCAACGCTGCATTTATGCCTGCTATGATGCCCTGTCCTCCAGCTTCCTCGTAGCCTGTCGTTCCGTTCACCTGCCCGGCGAAGAAGAGTCCTTCTATGACTTTCGACTCCAGCGAGTGCCGCAGTTGAGTCGGGTCGAAGTAGTCGTATTCTATAGCGTAGCCTGGTCGGTAAATATTAACGTTGCGGAGCGCAGGTATTGTTTTCAGCGCGTCTATCTGTGCCTCTATGGGCATCGACGACGAGAATCCGTTGAGATACATCTCGTTTGTGTCGGTGCCTTCGGGCTCCAGGAATAGTGGGTGATGGTCGCGGTCGGGGAAAGTCTGCAGCTTTGTCTCGATGCTTGGGCAGTAGCGTGGCCCAATGCTCTGAATCTGACCGTTGTAGAGTGGCGATTCGTCCATGCGAGCCTTCAGCACGGCGTGCGTTTCCTCGTTGGTGTTAAGCGTCCAGCATGGCAGTTGTTTCAGCGTGCGCTTCTGTCCCAAGAACGAGAATCCGCGGTTTCCACCGTCGCCCTCTTGTGGTTCGAGCATCGAGAAATCTACGCTTCTTCGGTCTATTCTCACCGGCGTTCCCGTCTTCATTCGTCCTGACTGTATGCCGTGGCGGGTGATGCTCTCGGTGAAGTGTTCCACGGCTGGTTCGGCAATTCGTCCGCCGCGCACCATTCGTCGCCCGATGTGCATTAGACCGTTAAGGAATGTTCCCGCCGTGACCACTACGCTTTTCGCCCGCAGCTCGACGCCCCAAACGGTCTTAACTCCCACTGCCACAGTCTGTTGCGTGATGAGTTCCGATGCTTGGTCTTGCCAAATGTCGAGGTGTTCTTGGTTTTCGAGGGTGAGTCTCCACTGCCAGATGAACTTTTCTCTGTCGCACTGAGCGCGGGGGCTCCACATGGCTGCGCCCTTCGATAGGTTTAGCATTCGGAACTGTATGGACGTGGCATCGGTGACTCGGCCCATTTCTCCACCGAGAGCATCGATTTCGCGCACTATCTGTCCTTTTGCAATCCCACCGACGGCAGGGTTGCAACTCATCTGCGCTATCTTGTTCATGTCCATTGTCACCAGACAGGTACGCGCGCCAAGACGTGCCGCAGCCATGGCCGCTTCACATCCGGCGTGCCCTCCGCCGATGACGACGACATCGTAGTTGAGTATCATCGTGCTTGTCCGAATTTTGCAGCAAAGTTACAACTTTTTTCTCTTACGCGCGTAAAAAAATGGTAAAATCACCGTTTTAAGCTCATCTTTTCCTCAATCCCGACATTTTTCGCCATGGTTTTGTGGTTGTGGTTTAGGCTGAAGCAGGGTCTGGTTTAGCTTAAATCACGTTCTGCTTTAAGCTGAATCACACTCTTCGTCTTCCGACATAAGGACAAGTTCTTATTGACATAAGGACATATTTTCTCCGACATAAGAACATATTTTTATTGACATAAGAACATATTTCTTCCGACAGAAGGACAGATTTCTATTGACATAAGAACATATTTCTATTGACAGAAGGACATATTTCTTCTGACATAAGAACATATTTCTTCCGACATAGGGACAGATTCTTATGGAAATGATTGGTTATCGTTATGGAAATAGTGGATTGTTGTTACTGTGGTGTTGGGTTATCGTTATGGAAATGATGGCGTGGCGCTGTTGATGAAAAAGGGTGGATTCATCGGGGGAAAAGGGGATGTCCACGGGCGGCGTGTGGCGTCGGCGTGGACATTCGTGGTGGGTGGGGCGATGGCTGAATCTGTGTCAGGTGGTGGGGTGGGGGCGTTTGGATGGTGTAAAGAAAATTTTGCGGTGGTGGGAAAGATAAGGGCTGACGGTGGTTTCCTGTCCGTCAGCCCGTGATGCGTTGTTGTTTTCGGCGAAATTAAGTCCGATGAAAGCGTTAGTTTTCCAGTTTTATGGATAGAAATCTCACTTCGTCGTCGGCGATGGAGTAATCGGTTGTCGCGCAGTAAGCGGTGCTTATCAGTGTTATGTTTTTTGCCGTACTGCTGACGTTCTTTATGAAGAAGCCGCCATCTACGGAACCGCCCCCTGGTATTGTGATGGTGTGCATATAGCCGTAAACATTTTCCCTCGTGTAAACGTAAACTGTGTACCGCGTTCCTTCGTCGTCGTAACACTCGCAATACGACCCTCCCGACAGCCTGAGAGATATCTCGTATTTCGATGTGTTTTTCACATTAAACATGAGATTGGCGTTTCCTTCCTCGGTTCTTTTACAGCTTGTTACGCTGAATACGAGGGCGGTGTCGCAGGTTTGTACACCGTTTTCCTTCGGTCGTGGGTCGTCAACACCGATGTTGTTTGCCGTGAGTGTGGCCTTGGCGAGGGTGTAGCCTTTCACTCCGAATTTCATTGCGTAGTTGATGGTCTCTACGACGTTGGTTCTTCCGAATTCTGTCACCCGAAATGATGCGTGTATGGTTTCCTTAGAGCCGATGGTGGTTGTGGCGCTGTAGATGTTGTACGACTTCTTTAGTCTTAATTTATTGTAGTAACCGCCAGCGTATTCTTTGCCGTTGCTGTCGGTTACGTCTGGGCTATATGCGGTTATTTCAAGGTCTTCGCTCAGTTTGTTTGTGAGGTTGAATTCCACTTGGAGCGTCTGTCCCACTCTGACGCATTTAGTGACTTT
>Ga0181612_158335_pt1 | contig 34008 bp, 35 predicted proteins | sample HoacroProtozoa21_FD_119630 | JGI IMG/M metagenome (GOLD analysis project Ga0181612, IMG submission 119630) | Hoatzin crop microbial communities from Cojedes, Venezuel. Combined Assembly of Gp0051906, Gp0051904, Gp0051908 | reverse complement strand
CGCTGCAAGGCTTTTGCAAACTAATAGGTGGTAGCCTCAAAGGGCGTACCGTATACAGAGTAATCAATGTTTTCGGCTGCCTTCCACTCGTTACACTTATCGTTTAAGCGCTGCATTACGGCGATTGCCAAGGGTTTTCCCTTGGGATCCGTATGGCTGTGACCAGTCATTCGCATACAAGTTTCGTACAAACCTGCGTACCCCAATGAGATGGTAGAATACCCGTCATACAGCAAGGAATCAATCACTTCGCCCTTATCAAGTCGTGCCAGTGCACCATGCTGCCAAAGAATCGGCGCTACATCACTGGGAGTGCCTAAAAGTCGCTCATGTCTGGCACGAAGGGCTTTGTGACACAGTTCTAACCGCTCATCTAAGAGTCTCCAAAACTCGTCTTCATCTCCGTTTGCCTCACACGCAACGTAAGGCAAGTTTACGGTTACAACACCCTGATTAAAGCGACCATAATAGCGATGTTCGCCTTCATGATAATTTAAGCGCTTTTCCTTGTTTCCAAACCCGTTATCCGTAAAACGGTCAGGGGTAAGGAAAGATCTACAGCCCATGCAGGTGTACGTATCGCCACCTTTAAGTTCCCGCATCACTTTAAGGGAAATATAATCAGGCACCATACGTTTTGCCGTGCATTTTGCAGCAAGTTCCGTTAAATCGGCGTACTTTGTGAAGGATTCGTCGTCCAAAGCGTAGATTAACTTCGGAAACGCAGGCGTAATCCATACGCCCTGTTCGTTTTTTACGCCCTGAATCCGTTGCTTTAATACTTCTTTCACACAAAGAATCAAATCATCGCGCTCACGTCCTTCAGGAACCTCAAATACGTTTAAGTACATGGTTACAAAAGGCGCCTGACCGTTAGTGGTCATAAGCGTAATAAGCTGATACTGAATAGTCTGGATGCCACGAGTAATTTCGCGGGCCAATCGTTCTTCTGTGATGCGATCGATTTCTTCGTCACTTACGCAAACGCCTTTAAGCTCCTTAATCGCATTCTTTCGAATCCTCTGACGTGAAATGTCCACAAAGGGAGACAAATGTGAAAGCGTAAAAGACTGACCGCCGTACTGATTGGAAGCCACCTGTGCCACGATCTGTGTCGTAACGTTACAAGCCGTATAAAAGCTGTGTGGCTTCTCAATCATGGTACCCGATATTACAGTACCATTTAAAAGCATGTCCTCTAAGTTAATAAGGTTACAGTTGTGCTCTCTCTGGGCAAAGTAATCCGAATCGTGGAAATGGATTTTGCCACTTTTGTGCGCCTCTACCACGTCTTGTGGTAAAAGTAAGCGATTGGTTAAGTCCTTTGAGACTTCGCCTGCCATGTAATCCCGTTGCGTGGAATTGATGGTAGGATTTTTGTTGGCGTTTTCCTGCTTTGCCTCTTCGTTTGTAAGGTCAAGCAGTGATAAAATCGCTTCATCTGTTGCGTTCGCTTTTCTGGCTAACTCACGCTTATACCGATATTCGATATAGTTTTGCGCCAGTTTAAAGTGGCCGCTCTTTTGGATTTCGTTAATAACGCGGTCTTGAATGTCCTCTACAAAAATTGTGCGATTAAAAGAAGAGGCGTATTCTTCCACAACATTTGAAATCTCTTGAATCTGGGCCTCAGTTAAGCGCTCCTCTGCGCCTACAGATGCGTTTGCCTTAGATACGGCAACCTTAATCTTTTCCTTGTTAAAAGGAACCTCTACACCGTTTCGTTTCATAATTTCCATCTTATTTTTTCTCCTTTCTTGATGGTTCATTTATTAGTTCTTTTTAAATATGGAGACAAAAATAGGAGCCCCAAGATGGGACTCCCTAAAGCGCTCGTCCATATTACTCTTCAAACAAGGAACCACCAGTGCCCTCTTCCATTTCACGCATTACGTCTGCCGTAATTTCGGCGCGGGTTTCTTCATCCACATCAAGTTTCATAAACTCTAAGTTCTCTTCATAAAACTGCAAAAGAAACGATGCGTTTGTTCCGTTATCGTCTAAGACCCGAAAATAAGAAACGGGAAACGATGCAAAAAGGGCGCCTTTTCCATTTAATTCATTCGGCATCAAAGTTAAGGAAAGCATTGCAACGGTTCCTTCTTCGCCGTTTTCTGCAATCTGCTCCTGCATAGCGCGGTAACGATTTAACAGTTCGTTTAATTCCTTCATATACGCGTCCCGCTCAGAATCAAAATGAAGCACCATATTAAACAACTTTCCATCCATGGTATACATATCAAAGGTTGCGCCTTCAATGCTCATCTGATCCACGTATTCGTGATCTTCTTCAGGAATGTTTTCTAAGGTGGTCTCGGGAGTTACGTTATGAAGTCTCGCTAAATCCGCCACCATTACGGCGTCGGAGTAGCCCTCTTCATCGGTACTCATAAGCGCATCTAAAATGGTTTCGGGGGTAATTAGCACTTCTTCATTAGTGTTTTTCGGAGCCTTAGTCTGAGGCGCCACAAAGTCAACTTCCGTAGCTTCGGGCTTAGCGGCCTTAGTTTCGGGCTCAGTCAGCTCAAACAAAGAATTAAGTTCTTCATTCGTTACATTCATCTCATCCATAGTGTTTTGTCCTTTCTGTTACTTAGCTCGTTTTAAATATGGGCAGACTACTCTGTTGCCAAGGTAGTCTCGCCCGTTTCGTAATCAATGTTTATGTACGGCTGTACGTTATGGCAATAGACGCAAAAACTAAGGGTTTCTCCATCATCGTCCAAAGAATACGCCTCCATTAACACGCCCCGACAAACGGATTCATTTCCTTCGTACACAGGCGTTACCCGATAAAGAATCTTAACTTCGGGGTGATCTTCTGCGGCGTATTTTACGGTCTCTTCCATCTGCCACATACCTTCGATGTTTAAGTATCTGGTACCCGTAATTAAATTACTGGCATCATCGATACCACCAAGGCAATGTGCAATTAAGTGGCAGCGATTGTAGATGTAACCGCCGTCTACTAAAGATGCGTCGTATTTTTCCTGGTTCCAACCTGGGGGATAGATGTCGGAAATATCGCCACGCTCTTCCGTGGTAAGTGTATTGCTTGAAACTACAAAGGTTGCCCCACTTGGTCGATTTAAACTATCTACTGCGTAGTTTGTTACAGATTCTGCGTCCGTCTTTGCTGTTTTAATTTCGGAATCTAAAAACTGGGGTACATTTCCGTTTACGTAGACAATCTCTGTACCGTCATAAGTAAGGCTAGTTAAATCGTTGAAATTGGTTTCCGAAGTTGCCTCTGTTACTGTCTCTACAGCGACTTCAGCGTTTTCCGTTTCTTCTTCGGTTTCTATCAAAGCCTCATCCGCTGGTTCACTTTTAAAGGCGTCTGCAGAGGAACTTAAAAACTGATACCCCATACCGATAACTACAGCCCAGGCAATGATGTATTTAAGTACCTTATTAAGTGGCAGTAAAATGCTCTTATTTTGTTTTGCCGCGCGTTTCTTTTGCCGCACCGTACGTTTACTTAATTTTGAACTCATGTAAAACTCCTTTCTTTTCGCTTATATAAATAATGCGTATCAAAGGGGGAGTTTTGTGACGGTTACTTCTTAAGTTCCTTATTGATTAACTCAATCGTTCTTGTAACTGCTTCTCGCACGTCTAAGTTCGGCATCAAAAAGCAAAGTACGTAAAATTCTTCTACGATCTCACGAACCGTATCCTGGTCTTTCTTTGTGCGCTTTGTAAAATGGGGGTCAATCAAAGGAATTAAAACCTTAGAAACGGTCTCATTAAACGTCTTTTCAAAGGTATCCTCTGATGCCTCCTTCTTTTGCATTCGATTTAATGCGTTTACCTGTTCCTTAAACGTCTTTTCAAAGAAACGCATATTAAGGTACAGATTTAAAAGCTCCTCCTTGGTTTCTACGTCAAGCTTTGCTGCCTTTAATCCGTACTCTTTTTCGATTTCGTGAAAAGCACGTGCTTCAATGTGTTGATTCATAATAAAATCCTCCTTTTATGGTGTTTTATTTATTTGCTTTAAATATGAGTACAAAAATTGGGGAACCATATTTAAAGGTGAATACAATGCAAACCATGCAACGAAAGGAGAAAAAGGTATGGATTTAGAAATAAGGCTTTCTGAGTTTCGAGAAATCACGGATTACAAGACGATTGCTTTAGCAAATGACGAAAATGGTGCGATTTTAGCAAAGGATTGTTATATTTACATTCCGTCTCGCAAAATTGCATTATTTGATATGTTGTCTCTTAAAAATCCAAAAGGAACTTTCGAGTTTAGCCCCATTCAAAAACGTCTGGTTGATCCGAAGGGAACAGCGCTTGCCTTTGATGGGCGGCTTATTGGCTACGAATTAGACAATATGAAAGTTACGTTTCGGGAAACCTTTGAGTGGCTTGGTATCCATCGTTTAAACTGTCACGATGCGTATATTATGCGTGCATCAGAGGGCGAGTATACGTCTAAGTTTTGTGATATGATCGAATACCCTAAATACAAAGATCCGTTAGGTTCTTTTGTTCCGCGCCACTAAACGCAAAAAAGGCCCTATTTTGGGGCCTTTCTTTTTTTTTGCTAATAATAGCGAATCTTATTTAAGAAGCGGTTTGCGCACCGTTTATAGGCCCGCATATTAGTGCCAGGATTACAGATTACGTAATCATAAATGTAATCATACACCCCTGCATCGGCGTGATTGGACGGAGATGTTTTATAGCCATCGCGCTTTATCAAAATGGTTTCTGCCTGAAACTCCTCTTCTAAGCGCTGGATGTCTTTGGGCTCTCTTGCGTGAATAAAAAGCACGGTTGCGTCAGGGTCGTTCCAAAACGCCTCAATGGTGCCCTCCGCTGACCGATAGGACATCTGGTTAAAAGCATCGCATAAGTCTTTTAAGTCGGATAAAAAGGCACGGCTTTTCGCATCCTTTTTTCCATCCCAACCACAGGCTTTTGCAATTTCCTTCACTTTGTCCACCATAGATACGTTCCAAATCGTATCAGGGTTTGGCACCGATTCTTTGCAAAGTTCTACAAAGGTATCCTTTCCAGAGCCTGCTTCGCCATTGATTACAAAGATTCTTTTCATGTTTTGTCTCCTTTCGTGTGCGTGTTAATGGGTACACCTTAAACATGGAGACGAAAAAAGGACTCCAGAGCAAAACCCTGAAGTCCCGCTTTATGCGGCGTAGCAATGAAAGGAGATAGAAAAAAAACCGCACAAAGCAAAGTAACCTGTTGTAAACACTAAAAGTGGAGGAACGTTTACGCCTTTAAATATGGTTGCAGTTTTTTGGGAAGGTTACTGACCTATAATCGCAAGTGCCGCATCAATTTTATCGTAGCAAGCGTTCATTTCATCTTCTGTTACCTCCGTATACGTATATTGCGGGTTATCAAAATCGGGTTCTAACTTTAAGTTTTCGCCTAATTGGTAAATAAAACCATAGCCAACAAGTTCGTCTGCATCATTAAACCAAAGGTACGCTGGTTCATCTTCATAGTGACACGGAAAACTTGTTACGCCTGCAAAAGCATCATAACTATATATGTCCATATTAACAACGACGTCGTAATAATCGGACAATTCCGTCCCATCAAATGTACCTGTTTCCACGTAATACATTACGTCACCTGCTGACATAGTATATATATTATCGGACTCTGTTACTACGTAAGGACAATAGCAGCAGTATTTTCCCGTGGCACCATCTGCATTAACATGAACGTATAAATCGATTGTTTGATCGCCTACACCAGTTATACCTTCTATCTTTGCGTAAAAATAACGCCCCGCAAGGTTGCTTAATGTCGAAGCCTCTTCTTCGGACTCTTCTTCCGCGATAACGTCTTCTACTATAGGCTCTATTTCTTCTTGCGTCACCTCTTCTGCCACTTCTTCAGTGGCATTTTGATACGCCGCCACGCCTCCGATTACGCCGCCTATTCCTACGGCGCCAATTAAAAGGCCCGTAATAACTTTGGCACTTACCTCTTTTCCTGCAATCAAAACGGTCTTTTGAAAAAAGCTTTCACTTGCGCGCTTTGCAGTCTTTGCGGCAAATTTAGAGGCGACAAACGCACTGCCAGAAGACGCAGCATAAGCAGCCTCAGCCTTCGCATTTGCTCTAAGCAGCAAGAAGAACAGAAGCATAGGAGACGCAGAACGAAGTTTGATGCCCTTCTTTTCTTCCATCTCGGTTACTTTCTTTTCGACCTTCTTTTTGCCCTGATTGATGCGGCTTTTTACGGTATCTACAGAAACGCCGTAAATCTCTGCGATTTCTTTTTGTTTTAACCCTTCAAGGTAAAACAAAGATAGGGTTTCTTGCTGATAGTCAGGAAGTTCGCTTAAGATTTCACGTACGATTTCCTGAAGTTCTTTTTGTTCCAACTTTTCTTCGGGCGTTAAAAGGAATTCGCTTTCCTTTAACAGCGCGTTTTGAATCTCGGATCGCTCCGCATCGAAAATGTTTCTGTCGCCATCATCATCGGAATCTAATTCCTGGAACGAATTAAAGGACTCCTTGGGTCGTTTTGCTGCGTTTTTAGCCTTAATCATATCAATGGCTTCGTTTTTAGCGGCCCGTTCAATATAGCGGCCAAAACCTTCAATGTCCTCTCCTGCTTGAATCTTGGAAAACACCTTTAAAAACGCCTCTTGTGTTGCGTCCTCTGCAGATGCACGGTCTCCAATAAACACCGACATGGCCGCCACAAACGCGTGCTGATAATACGAATCATAAAGATTCGCAAACGCACTTTGGTCACCATTTTGGGCGCGTTTAATCAGCTCCCTTGATTTTTCGTCACTCATTTTTCTCCTCCATTTTACGCTCGACACGGTTCCATACTTCATCTTTTTGTTTTTCATCCAGACTTAAGTATCTCGCATCTAAGTATAGTAACATAAAAAACTTACACAGTGCACTGTAATCTGATGCTAAAATACTATCTGGATTTAAGGATTCCATTGGTTTATCGCTCAAATACACCACCTCCTTATGTTTAAAGACGAATTTCAAGGGAAAAAGGTTTTAAAGGCACAAAAAAAGGCCACCAAGCGGTGACCCTTTTTCTTTAGCCAAAGATAAGTTCCTCTAAAAGTTCATCAATGGCCGTCTTAAAATCTTCGAACCATTCTCTCATGCTACGCCTGCCTTCCTTTTGGCGCACTCCCAGTCAATAAACTGAAACGCATCCAAAGTAACGCACCAGCCTGCCTCATCCTTTTTTACGGTGCTCGCCCCCGTAACGCTTAAGCATTCGTTTGCTAAAGCCTCCGCGGGGAAACGTACATCAAAAGATACATTGTAGTTGGAATTCATAAATTGCTCCTTTCATTAAATTGCTACAATTACTACTTGCCTTAAATATGGAATCAATTTTTGGGCACGCATAAAAAACAAGACACTCAATTCGAGTGCCTTGCTTTTTGGTTACAGATTTAACGCTTTTTTGGTTTCGGTTTCAAAGACGTCGTAAAAATGCGTTCGTTCTGCTTTTGTAATGGCAGAAATGTACTTACCATAAATGCCACTTTTTTCCTCTGCGATTTTATACGCACGGTTAAAAACGGTTTCATATTCGATAAGTGATACGCATTTTACGTTTTTCTTGCCACCGCAAAGAATCAAATCATCGATGCCCTTTCCTCTGGACGGATCCCACATCACAAACACGGGCTCCTTTTTGGCCTTTTCCTTAAGGTAGTATCCCAGCTTAATGCCTGCGCCGTAAACGGAGCCGTTTCGAAGCTGATCTCCGTCGTAAAAAACGAATACCTTCTTTAAGAACACGTTTAACTTCGCTTCAATAGCCTTAATGTCCTTTTCGATGCCTTTGAAGTTCTGTACCCCTTGCACCGATAAAGCGACAAAGCCTTCCTGAGCCAATATTTCGGCCTTAAAGTGGCCTTCTACAATAGCGACCTTTCCATTGGGTCTTTTAGGAAAGACCACATCAATAGGTGTTCCCACTGTGTTTCCGCCTCGCATGTACTTGTTTTTCTTCGGAACTTTGTGGCTTAAATACTTGTAGCGTATTTTCGCCTCTCCGTTTTTGTCCCGAAGTTGCACAGCAACCACCTGACCTTCCGCGTTTCGAAGCAAAATGGCAATGGCGTCATTTTCGAACATGGTAATCTGCCACTTATCGTCCCTTGCCTTTACTTCAAAGAAACCTGGAATGGTGGCGATTTCTTCTTTGTACTCAGGAAAAGTGGTCTTTAAATCAAAAACCAAGCGACTTACAATTCTTGGATCCGTAGTGGTCAAAGAAAAGTAGTTTTTCAAGTTCTCTTCGGGGATTTTTCGTACCGTTTTAAGGTACTCTTCGTCTTCATCTAAAAGACCAAACCAATCCCGAATAAACTCATACACCCGCGTCCACATGACAAGTGTCTCATTAGACGGGCGCTTTTTGGTGCGAGGCGTCTCTACTTCCCGTGCCTTTCCCTGACGCTCATATTCGGAGCCAATTAAGTCCGAATAGGTTTTTGCGTCAATTAGGTCAAAGTCGGCTGCAATCTGAAGCAGCGTTTCGGTATAAGACTTATTCCACACCTTTTTCATGGCACTAATGGCGTTTCCACCATTGTTGCAGGCATAGCACCAGCAAGTGTTCTTCTCCGTATCCATAGAGAAGGAACCAATGTGTTCGTCCATGTGAAACGGACAAAGGGACAAAATGCGGCTTCCTGTGTAGCGTACGGCTTCTACTCCGTAGTGGCCCAAGACTGCCTCAATAGGAAGCGCATTTACTTCCGAAATGATGGAATCAAAGTTATCGTCCGTAGACAGCGCCCAACCTTGTCCGTTAATGATGTTTCTATTCATTGTTTTTCTCCTTTCGTTACATAGAAATATCGTTACAGGTTAAATATGGGCACAAAAAAGGAGCCCATATCAACGGACTCCCTTTTGAAGTTAAGCAGCGACTTTAAGAAAACGCTCAATTAAAGCGGCCAAGGAAAAGGTAAGCGCAAACTCGTCCATGCGATTTGCCTCCACACAAAGTCCTCTTCGGCCCGATTTTCCAGAGCCGTTTACGTCGTTTAACCACTTTACTCCTAAGTTGTTGGGGTTCATTTCCCACTCATTTAAGTTTGGCGTGTGGTCATCGAATAAGATGTTTGTGCTGCCCTTAATCTGGTAGCGACTTAAGGCATTGGCTTTAGGCTCTCCACAGGCTACAAAACACACGGGAATGTTAATGCCTTGTTCCTCAAGCCATGCGAGTTTATCCTGTTCAAAGCGATTTACCTCACCCGCATCATCGTAACGGGCGGATAAGATATAAAAGGATACGTTTGCCTTTTCGAAACCGCAAATTAAGTTCTTTAAAGCGTTTACCGCATCAGGATCCGCTTTTACGTTCCGAAAATAGCCTTCCTTAAAGGTATCCTCTACCGTAGCCTTATCGTTCCACTTTGCCAGCACCCCATCCATGTCAAAAAATACGTTCACCATAACTCTTCTCCTTTCGTGATGTTACTAACTTTGACGTATTTAAATATGGATAAATAAAAAAGAGACCCATAATGAGCCTCTTTGTTTTGGCCAGGGCGCCGTACGCTTCCTAACCTAGTCTTATATATTTCGCACACGTCCGAAAACGTATGCCCCAATCGTGTGCGTCCGAAAACGCAGCACGCAGAGAGCCTTTAGCGGCTTAGCAGTTAATCTTTAACTGAAAGATGCGATTAAATTCGCCGTGAACCATGATGCTCGCCACACCGTTTTGCTTAAATGCCTCTGTGGTCATCTCTTCTAAGCGGCTAAGCGGCATCTTAATGGTTTTTCCAAAATCTTCGTAAGCTTCTTTAAATACTTCTCTTGGCACCTCGTAGAAGTTAATAAAATACTGAATCTCATTATCCATTTGCTATCCTTTCTCTGTCTCGTTTTAAACATGTACCTATTTTTGGGGGAACCTATTCCCTATAGGCCCACCTTAATAGTTCCACTTCGATTTCCACGAAAAGCCGCTTTCATCGATACGCTTTTTCCAGTAACTCATGCCACGCTCAAAAGTAGCCTTGTCGTAATAAAACGGTAACTTCGCTTCATCGTTTTTAAAGTCTCGAACTGTAAACTCATGGGCCTGGTATTTCCCGTACCGCTTTTCGTACATATAGCGCTTCTTGCAGTAGTTCTTCCGAATATAATCAAAGGTTTTGTCCTTATCAATAAACTTCGTAGGCCCAGCAGCCTTTGTTTTAAGGTTTGCATTTTCTTTGATTAACTCTTCTCGTTCTTCTTCTAAGGCCGCCTTCTCTTTGACTGCCCTTTTCGCCTTCTCTTTTGCGTCCTTTGTGTCTTGTTTTGCTTTAGAGACTAGTTCCTTCATGGAGCCTAGTTCCTTGGATACGCGGTTATAAATCTTAATGAGACGAATAAATAAGTCTTCCGTCGTAACTTCTACCATATCCACTGGCTCAGGGTCTAAGTCGTTAATCATGCGAATTACTTCGTTTGCCTGGTCGCGTTTTATCTTAAGCGCTTTCTTTTCGTCCTTTGTAATGCCGTTGTAACGCCACTTAATGCACGGATCCATAATCGGAAGCGCTGAATAGGGTTCCATAAATTCGGAAATTGAGTCACCATGATCTACGAACACCGCTTCTTCCTTCGACTCGTGAATCCGCAAGATGCGGCCGATCATCTGAAACCAAAGAGGACGGCTTTTAATGTGTCTGCAAGAAAAGGCGTAATACACTTCGGGACAATCAAAACCGTACGTTAAAAGTGCAGCATTTACCAGTCCATCAATTTGTCCCGTTTTTAATCGGTCAAGTAAAAGCTGGCGCGTAGATACGTCCATTTCACCACTAATTACGCGAAAATCATATCCCGCCTCATTAAAAACCTCGCAAACCTTTTCAGCCATCTCAATGGTTACTGTAAAACCAATGGCGGGTTTCTGGTCGGGGTTATATTGCTCATAGCAGTCCACCAAATCGCCCCAAATCTTCTTTTCGTTAAAAAGCGACATCATTTGCGCCCCAGAAAGTTCCTCAGCGACTGCGTTTTCTGTCTTTACGGAAGTGATACCTTCAATAGGACGCGTGTAATATCGAAGCGGAGTAAGGTAGCCTTTTTCGATGAGCGTAGGCACCGTTTCTGCCACTAGGACATCATCAAAGACACCAAACTTATGAAGCGCACCCGTACCCTTTGTAAGGGCCAATCCGTCCATTCTTTCAGGCGTTGCAGTAAGGCCCAAAGTACGGTCTGATTTTATTGCTTTTACCAGTTTATGCGTCTGTTCGATGCCGATGTGAGCCTCATCAAAGATTAAGGTAAGAGGCCTTGTTTCTGGAATCTTATCAATCTGCGTCCGAAGAGAATCTTTTGATGCAATGATTATGTCCTTTCCAGTAAGATTCGTTTTATCGGCCCAGATAACATCTACGTCGCCAAACTCATCGCTTGCCTGTTTGATTAGTTCAAGACGCGGCACGATAAAGATTTTAAGACCTGGCATCTTATTCATTAGTGCCGAAGCGATAACCGTTTTTCCCGCACCTGTAGGAAGCGTAATACACAGATCAAGGTCAGATTCTAATACGTCCTTTACGACACTCTTCTGATAGTCTCTTAATTCTTTTTCCATTTTTACGCCTCCTTTCTGTTACTTACCAGTAGATCCGAACCCATTTTCGCCGCGATTTGAGTCGCTAAATTCTGTTACATTTACAAGGCGTGGACACGCATGCGCCTGAAAAATGATCTGTACTACCTTATCCCCCTTATGAAACGTATAATCCGTATCTGTCATGTTATAAAGCTTTGCCAAGACGCTTCCCGTGTAGCCACTATCAATTACGCCACCCAAGGAGACGACTCCGTGCTTTACATTAAGCCCAGACTTTGATTCCAATTTCCCGTAATAACCCTTGGGAATCTCAAAGCGGGCTCCTGTATCAACCACTGCTGCTCCGTGAGCGGGGATCACGGTTTCTTCCTTTGCACGAAGGTCAAGGCCCGCATCTTCTTCGTGGCCTCTTTTCGGCATACAATGCGGGGCATCGATCATATAATTTAATGTTTGAATCATAAAACACACTCCTTTCTATGTCTTTGTTTCGCCTTTCAAACGCGTTAAGACTCATTTCATTCGCCTTAAATATGCGTCTATTCTTTGTGAACTTATATAATAATACGTATCAAGGATTTTAATTTGTGACGCCTTAAAATAAGCAATTAAAAAAAAGAGGCCCTCTCGGAGCCTCCTTCGCACTAATCAAACGCAGATTCCCTTCATCAACTTAAAATTCGATGCCATCATTTAGTTCAATTTCTGTTTCTTCGCATAAAACCGCATCAATATTATGGGTATACATAAAATCGCTTTGTGCGATTTCCTGGCTCATTTGTTTTGCCAAGGTAAGACACTCATCAATGTTACGGCCTTCTATTGCCTTTATAACGCACATGTGCCCTTGTGGATGCACAAAATCGGCATCCTTTACCATCTCTCTGGTAAGCTTTATTGCATTGTCTACTACGCGAATCTGTATTTCATCCTTCATCATATTAGGGCAAAGCAAAAGCCTTACATCAGAGCCCTTAAATACGCGTAAATCTGTGAGTTCATTATCGAAACTAAAAATCGGCACTCCAGGGCCAATGATACGAAGTTCTTCTTTTACGTAGTTATGAAGCATTCTGGTGTCGTTATCCTGGATCTCGTGATTTTGCGCAATCTGGGAGAGCAGTGCGTCGTTTTGTCTTGTAAATGCTGCAACTGCTGGATTTAAGCCTAAGGCATTGGGTTCTTGCTCTCGTAAGCCGCCAAGCGCCTTTACGTTTTCCATAAATACGTTAAATTGATTGGTTTTCCCTTTCATTGGCAACCAAACAGGATCGTTTGAACGGACAAAATCCGAAACCGTTGACTGTTGCTCCATATCGGGCCACTTACCACTTCTATCAGGTAGCAAAAACTCTTTCGGGACAGATGCGCGCCCAGCGGTTGTGTCCTTTACCTCAATCGGGCGCAAAACGTAGTCCCGAAACTGCTTTGAAACGTCTTTTATGGTTTCGTTTGGTTGCAAAATAAGTTTCCCTTGTTCTTGCCACAAATGAAGTATCGTATCGCCCCATTCTTTCCAAACGAGACCACATGCAGCCATTTGACTGATGTTCTTTTCGCCAGGGTAGTATTTTGCACCGCCTATGTCATGGTGATCAAATAAGCCGCAACCAACATCTGCAACGATAGAATACGGGTCTTTTAATCTCAATCGCAATTCTTCAGGATTTCTTGTCCTGTAGATTTCGATTGAAGGGTTAATTTGTCGCGCTAAATACGCAGCCATTACATCGTCGGCGTGACACATTCCGTCGTGCACTACGATCTTGGTTGGCGTCTGTTTATCATGCGGCTCTACGTTTCGCTCTAAAACGTTATACTTTTCATTGTATTTTTCCTTCATTTTATGCCCCTCTTTTCTTCGACACTCGTCTTAAACATGGACATAGAAAAGAGAACAAAAAAAAAGAGAAAGCCTTATGCTTCCTCTTTTGTGAAGTGAATTTCGATCCAGGCACCTTGAAACGTTTCTGGGCCGCTTAAGATTTGCTTACACTCAATGTATCCATCATCGTAGTTGTATCTTACAAACGTATCGGTTTCTTCATCAGGGTCTCCAAGGAGTTTCTTTAAAAGGACTAAGTGATTATTGTAGCGAACGTCTTGGATAACCTTTCGCGGGAACCAAAGGACGCCCTGACGTGCTTCGTCCCATAAATAATCAATCGACACCAATCGCCCGTTCTTTGAAAAATACATCTCTGCGTATCCTTCGTATCGTTCATCGCCATAATAGAAAAAACCGTTTAAAATGGAAAAAGAGTCGCGTGTCTTTTGCTTATTTAAAAGGTTCTTAAATACAGAACTCTCCTTTTGAAGCGCCTGTAGCGTCGTTTCGCTCGTATACGTTCTATTTGCAATAGTAACCTCTAGTTTGCCTCTGGTTTTTGTTTCCATCTTATCACCTCCTTTTTTATACCTACATACCTGTTTTTCACAATCTTCGCAATATAAATATGTTACGTTACTTTTAATAATTGGACAATACTTGCTCATTTTCTTATGCCTCGTATTTTGTAACTACTTTGACTTCGCTTTTGGGTGCACCATGGTATATAACTTCTGATACCCTTGGCAGGGCGAAGTGAGGGTGCCAAGCCCAAATCGCTGCAAATTGCACACCATTTCTTTCGGTGCCTTAAATCGATACAAATAGGTTGCCTTACCTGCTTCTTTTTCAACGGCTGCGTCCAAAAATGTATCCAGGTAAAACACGATATATGCTTTATTTCCGCGGATTGCCTTTACCATCGCTGACTGAAACGCGTTTTGCTTAAAAATTAGCGGCCGATTAGTTTTAATTAGGATTTCATCTTCCGTAATCTCACCTAAAAACGCGCTCCTTGTTTCCTTTACGGCGTCCCCTTCCCAAACTGTAAAAATCAATCGAATCTGAGCTTTTGTTGTTGCCATTTCGTTTCCTCCTTTTTTGTTTATATAAATGACACGTATCAAACGCAGCATTTTGTGACACCTTTTAACGCACTTTTTTAACGCACAAAAAATAGGAGAGACCAAATCGTCTCTCCTATTAAAGGTGCTATTTTTCGAACGGATAATCGTTAAAGCACTTAGGGCACCGAACAGTGTGCGGGCCTTTTTCTAAAAACGTAATATCCTCGTCCCATTCTGTGCCGCAGTTAAAGCAGCCTAAATGCTTTACCTGATGGGTTACAGACTTATGAAACTTCTGGGTTGCAATGTCTACGTCGTAAAGCGCTTTATAAAGTTCGGTGCTGGTATCATCGGAAATATCAAAGTACATCTTTGTAAAAGACTGCTTATAGATATTCTTATCTACTGCATCCTGCATCTTGTTTACAATGATTTTGTACTGCGAATTACAGGTTTCGTTTAAGTAGCGGATCGTGTTCTTGTAAAGGTCTCTTAGATCCGAAAGCAATACTTCGTTCTTTTGCTCCTCTTCTACGGTAAGCGTCTCTTTTGCGTTCTTTAATGGTTTCTTCTCCGCCTTTGTTTTAGGAACTGGAATATCGCTTACCTCTTCTTCATTTTCTTCTTTCGAAGCCTCACTTTGTTCCTTTTCTTCCATCTCTTTTTGCTTCGAAATTGCAGCATCAAGTAGTTTTTGCATGGAATCTGACTCTGTGGCGACTGACGGAACCGATTCACTTCCAACTAAGGCTTCGTTTGACTTCGTTTCCTTGTCGGTTTTTATTTCGCCTCGTCCTTTTCGTACAGAATCTTTCGGTGATGCTACATTACCCATTGGTTTTACGCTTTTCGGTACCTCTTTTGTCTTAGAATCTGTTACGAGTTTTAAAATCAGTTTTAAGTCATCATCTGTTACGTTATTATCGTCGCAGCATTCGTAGTGAGAATATAAAACCGTTGCTACAATCTTATCCTCTCGTTCCTTCAGGGCGTGTACCATTTCAGGCGTGTAGTCTTGAAACGCTTCTTTGGTAACGCCCACAAGGCCTAATCGGTTAATAAATTCGTTCCAATCGATACATGCGATTTTGTTTACGTCAATTAGTTCATGTGGGTTTTGAAACCAGGAATCTAACGGCTTCGTATCACACCACCGAACGAAGTTTACGGTACCTCGCTTCGGCTTATCGCCCTTAGGTTCGTTGTAGTACGTACCTAGAAACGACTGCTCATACCGTAGTACAAAGTCAACGTTTTCACTGCGACCACGTAGAATGACTACTGGCACTGGTACATCTCCGTTTCGTAAAATACACATTTTGTTAATTAGATCAAGTTTACGTTCTCCTAGACCGTTCATATTCGTTCCTCCTTCGCTGTAGTGGTTGGCTGTGTTCGGCACCGTGATCTGCGAGCCCGTGTGCGGGCGCACTTTCCCTATATAAATAGGGAGAACGCCGACCTTTGCATTCAAACATGTGTTCGTTTACCGCTCACTGTTCGCCTCGCATTTATCTCTGACTCAGGATCCAACTTCTTCCTGCACGCTTTCAACAGGTTTCCACTGCCTATCGACCTGACGGCTCTTTCGATGCCTATGCGCGTTCCCTTTGAGCTTAATACCATAACTCAAAACAGATTTCCGCCCGAAGCGCTACCTTCAGGGCCCCATCCCGCGGGATAGTTTTAACCGTATTGTTTTGCTATGCAATCCAACTTAGGCTTATTGAGGTCTCTCTTCCGCATCCAACCCCTGTCGTTACGTTGTGTGGAGATTACGGTCACACAACGGCCGAGTACATTCTCTGAATGGGCTGTACTAAACCACCGCTTTTTATACTGGCTCGTCCCCCAGATAGCAAATAGCCCAGGATAGTATGTCCCATGCTATAAGCCCTCCACATTTCGTGGCAATTTAAATGTTTTGTTACCCGTTTTTCGCTACACTTAATTTGTTTGCCTTAAATATGATTCCGCTTTTTTGGGAACCCATTTTTACTACTCTTTTAAGTTCGCATTAAACATGGTTCCGCTTTTTTGGGAACCTACGGGTGCTCTTTTTAAACACATAAAAAAGACGTATCAAAAAGCACTCCTTGTGACACAGATACAAAAAAAGAGAGGCTAAATGCCTCTCTCCTTTAAAGATGTGTTAATTTCTGTACATAAAAGCACGAACTCATTTCGGCCCCGATCTTTTGGCACATCCGCCGCCAAAGACTGATTAAAGTAATCCAGGGGTGAATCGAAAAACTTCACCGCCGCTCCTAACTTGTGCTTTGCAAGATACAAATTCGCCTTTTTCGATGAAAAGAACTCGTACATTTCCCAGATATTCTTTGCAGGTACATCATGCTCGCAAATTAGTACGTGATTAAGCAGGTATCTTGCTTTATCTCGACACGCATTTAAGTTCGCTTCGTCAAATGCTAGATAGTGGTTTTTCCCTTTTTCGATGCACTTGTTATATTCCATCACCCAGAGATCTTCTCTACGGTAGTATTTCTGTAACGAAGGGTAGCAAAGAATACCTACGTAAAACACGGCACAGCGCCTATCCTTGTATTCACTTGGAAAATTAAGGGCATAAAAAGCCTTTATTAAGCCAAGTTCTTTTATCATATCCAAGGTAAGGTAATTTACGATCTCTCTCGGGCTCTTCTCTAAAACCCTCTCAAAGACGTAACGAAATAACGCTATGGCAATCTCGTTTCGTTCGTCCTTAGGGCCCTTAAAAAAGATATTTAGGGCTTTTTTCGCCTTCTCGTCTCTTAACTGCTTTTCCCAGCAGCGGATTGCTTCGTCAATATCAACTTGAGATGCGTGCATTTTAGTCCTCCTTTTCGTCATAAAGCTCAACCATTTCATAAAGTAACTCGTCAATCAGTTCCGACGCTTCCGCTGCGGAAAGTGCGTCCTCGTTATAAAACTCACGCTCCATATGGCTTTCCACGCGATACCAAGGTCGCGTAGCAAGTACCATTAAAATGGTGACAAACTCTTCGTTTCCGCGCATAAACTCAATATCGTCTCTTGTAAGACCGTATCCATCGGAAAGCTTCGGATTTGGCACCTTAGACAGTTCCTCTAATTTAGCGTCAAACTCATCAAACGTCATCTTCATGTTTAAAACCTCCGTTTCAAAAACACGTCGGCCGAAAATGACGCCTGAAAATGGAACTCGCAGAATAAGTGCATAACAAAAGAATCGGGTCTTCTCGAACCGACATACTACAAGTTCCAAGGTTCACCCTGAACAAAGGGTTTCCCCTTATAAGCGAACCAAGCAGCTCCTGACTGCGCTTCAATAGGCTCCCTTATCAAACAAAGGGTATTGGGCGCAGCAAGCATGTTGCTACAATATAAAGTTTTTATTTAAGGGGCATAGTTTTGCCGCTTACATAAATAAAACGTAGCATGTCACTTTAAATGTGACAGAAAAATGCAAAAAAAAAGAAAGAGCCTATAAAGCCCTTTCTTAAGGAACACTCCAAAGGTAAAACCTACACCACGTAGAATCGTACATTTTTGGTGTTTTAAGTGCCGTCACTTTATTTTGTTTTTTTATATAGTCCCAAAACTTAAGGGCCGATGCGTTATACTGCAAAATAAACAGCCCGCATTTTCCAGGGTTGTTTTGAAACAAAGTTTGTACCGCTTTTTGCATGATGCCTTTTCCCCTGTGATTTGGATGCGTATAGGCTTCCATGATTAGATAATCCGCTTCTTTTGGACAGTGCTTTCCCGTTGCAATGAGCAAAAACCCAACGACTTCTATGCCGTCGTAAAGGTCAATCCAGGTTAAATCCGAAAACTGGGACACCTCATTAAAATCCGCCAAAACATCGGACTCCGTTTTGCCCCGAAGCATGGGATTAAAAAACATAAGTTCTTCAATATATGCTTTATAAAGTCGCTCTCTTGTGATGCTTTCACCCCCTAACCCCAAAGTTCCGCAGGATCAATGTAGCCTTCAGGGTCTGGTAAATCCAGCATTTCGGAAGGTACTGCACTTTCCGCATCTATTTTAAGCCCCGTGTGCTTTATACCATCACGAGTTTTGTATTCGTATGTGGAACTAATCTCTCCCGTAACATCAATATAGTCACCAATTTTAGGAACACTATTCCCCAATCCTTTGGCGGGTACCACAACTTCCACACGAGGCAGCAAATGATTGTACGCTAAAATATGATACTTATTTCCAATCTTTTCAATAGCCATCTGCTCATCGATTCCGATGTTATCCGACACCCGAAAGGTCATGGTGAATTCGTTTTTAATGATGGGCTCTTTCATATACACCCTCCTTTCTTAAAACTTATCGTTTACAGTATCAATTACACTGGTATCGCTTGTAACGGACTGCGTGTTATTAGGGTCAACAATAAATCCAAACATGTCGCCTATGTTTACGTAAACTTCTGTGATATTAGATATATCCAGACCGTTTGTTTTTAAAGACTCTGTGAAGGCGACTGCATAAGCCATCGCATCTTCCTCTGATCGACTTTCCGAAGCAAGGGATACGTATAAGGCGTCACCGCTTTTTAAGATGCCAAAGTCGTCGCTTAAGTATTCGTTTTCTACGTAGTCGTATAAAGATATAGATTCTTTTGATACCGCTTCAGGTACTTCTTCATAGGTTACCTGGGTGCCAGAAACCGTAATATATCCATAAGTTTCTGTAATGAGACCCTCTTCATTAACTATTCCATATTTGGCCGACTTTGTAATATCAGAAAAGGGAAAATAAACTCCCGTCCCGTCATCAAATACGAAGGTCGTATAAATCTTTCCCTCTGATAAAGACTCACTTAATGCCGAACTTACTGACTCGATAAAAGCGTGCCCGTCAAAGTCTTCGCTTTCAAAATGAAAGTTGTCTTTTGAGACGGAAATTAAGGCATACTCTCTCGAGTCGTTTTCATCGGCCGCGATAACGGTGGCCTCTTCTTCGTTTTTGGTATTTTGAAACAACGTTAAACCGCCGCAAAGTACAAAGACACCAACAGAAGCGGTTACAACCGCCCCGATTACCTTTTGTTTATTCAATGAGCCGCCTCCTTCTTTTCTTCACTCTCGGATTCTTCGTCAACGAAGCCTAAAAGGCCCAAGAACCAATCAGAACCGATAATAAAATACATGGTTACACCAATGGCTACCCAAAGAACGAAACCAACCAGATTTGCCATGTTGTATCCAAAGGATCCAACCTCGGTTACGTGGGTCATCTGATAATACAGGTTTCCCAACGCTGCTACTCCGTTTTGTGCTGCCTCTGCTACATTCATCAATACGTTCATCATAATTTGACTCCTTTCTAGGCGTTTAAGCCTTAAAACATGAATAAGTTTCTGCGTCTTTATCACCGCTTATACCTAAAAGACGAAAAAGTTTGGAAAAAGGTTTTAAAAGTTTTAAACTTTTTTCACTTTTTTTGCGTTTTTCTTTTTCGCTCTTTTTTTTTGTATATAAATAACACGTATCAATGTTCGCATCTTGTGACAAAGATTTTTAATTATTTAGGGCATAAAGTATGTCGCGCAAATAATCATACGTTTTAGGGCAGCTTTCTTTAAGGGTCTCTTCGCTTAATATGTACTGTTGAAATGCCTCTGCAAAGTATTCAGACGCATCTGCTGCATTTAATTCGTTCGTCTCAGGGTACGCCTTTAAAAAGGCTTTTACTTCGGCACGATAAATCGATTCCGCCTCCTTTTGCTCTGATAGGTCTCCTAAAATAGAATCCACTGCGTGCCAAACCTCATGGAGCACACTATCGATGCGCTTATTGGAAACGTAAATTAAACGTTCGCTATATACACTTAATCCAATTAAGCGATCCGTGTAGCCGTACCGTTTGGAGATTTCATTCATTTCATCTTCTGACACCAAACAAAAACCCCATTCGTGATCCTGAAGGAGCAATACTATATTGCTTGGTATTAAATTTAAGTAGTTCCCTAAGGTTTCTTCATCTGAGTTTCCGATTCTCGCACTGGTCTTTGTCCTTTCTGTTTCAATTCGGTCGTATACCTGTTTTGTTTTTTCATAATATGCGCATAAAAAAAGCACCAAGGTAGCCATACATACCAAAAGTGCCTGCGCCACTTTCTTTTTCACTGCTTTATCCTCTTTTCATTTTATTTTGCACGCTTTTTTAAATATGTACCGCATCTTTAGCACAAAAAAAAAGGACACCTAAAAAGGTGCCCCCCATTTTGTACTATTCAATATACGCGCTATCACTTACATGGCTTTCGGCATCGGATACCCAACTAGAAAGGGTGCTTACTCCAAGGTCTTTGTACTGAGAAAGCAAATCTCCGTACGTATTATTGTCGTAGCGCTTGTCAGCATACGCACAGTCGCCTCTTAGAGAAGCATCTTCTGTAGTGCCACCATCTGTGCCCGTACAGTATACGGTATAGGAGTCCCAAACGCGTACTGCCTCAAAGCTCTTTTCGGCTACTTGTTTATGGCCGTTTGATAAAACTACTTCGCCGCTTGCATCAGTTACGAAGTATGGCACGCGATGTTTGTACGCAGTCTCGCTATCCCGCTCATAATAGGCGTTACCATCACTATCTAAATGCCACTTTCCATAGCCAGAAACCATAATGTACTTTCCGTTTTCATCTTTGGCCCAAAAGCCGCAGTTTTTATAAGTACCCTTTGCTTCATTTTTATAAATGCTATCATAATGACAGTGCCCTAAAGAGGTATCATAATCGCTATCGCCGTAAGACTTCGTATGCCCCTCACAGGTTTGGGCGTGTGCGATCTTTGCACTCTTAAGGCGGGCGTCGGCGGCTTCAAGTTGCTTTATTGCATCCGTAAGGTTTGAAAACTCCGTTTCAGTTACATACTGATACGTTGCGTCGAACTCTTTTACTGCCTCGATTGCATCGCGAAGGGCCTCTGCGGTTTCGTACATCTTTTGGTATTCTTCTTCAGTGCCTTTATAATTGGCGGGCTCATCGGTGTTCAGGTAAGGACTTCCCTTATAGTAACTTTTCCAATTTGCCGTAGCCTTTTTAAGATCTGTAAGAAGTTCCATCCGCTCTTTTGCCACACGATCGGCCTCTTGCAAGGCTTCTTTGTTGGCGTTATAGTAGGCGCTTGTAATATCCGCGTACGTAACCCCGTATCCACCATCGACTTCAATGCTTCCACTCTTAATCAGCCCCGCTGCTTTTAAAAGCTTATATTGGGCTGAAAAGGCAGTGCCTGAATCGATGGCAGAAAAGTATCGAGACGGATTGGTAATGGAACTATCGCTTCCATTTAGCCAGTATTTAGCGCACTCATAATAATTCTTAAATTTCTTATACTCTACAGAGTCCACTGTTACAGAACCTTCATCATCGTATGTATATTTATCAATATCGACATCTTCTTTTTCGATTTCGAAGATATTGTTATACACAAGCGACTCCTCTGTGGATCGGCCATTGGTTACCGCATATACATACGAAGTTCCAACGGACGGCAAAATGCCAAGGCGGTCATAATTTCTAATAAAGAAGTTTTCCAGGTCGCCGTACACACGTGTCGTATAACCTTCGCCTAGATTATTGTTTCCGTTTATATCGTTCCAAAATACCAGACCGCCTGTAAAGATGTCCTCTGAATACCAGGAATAATCAATCGATTCAATGTCGGTTCGACCAGAAGACGAGTTTGCACCCGTAACGTTTATGGTTCCGCCGCTTAAATCGCTCATTTCAATAACCTTCTCGCCAGTATCCCAACAATCATCATTGATAAGTTCCACAAACTCTGCAATGTGATAGTCTGTCCAACCTTCGAAATACGTAGTGGCGCCATAAACTGTATCCACTGTATACCCCACAGGTCGAATCACGTTTAAAACTCTTGCATACTCAAGGTCTGAGGTTTGATATGTACGAATTGCGCCTGAATTGTCGCTTCCATCCACAGCTCTTCCATAGTAAACCCACTTTTCGCCGTCGTAAATCATAGGAACGACATTTTCGGAAATAACGGTACCGTAAGTTACCTCTTCTCCATCAATAGTTACGGTTCGTGCCGACATGGTTTCATCAAAACGTCTGTAGGACTCGTTAATCAGTGCCTTTTTAAGCGTATTGGAGTCGCTGTTATTTGGCATGTAAAAAATTACGTCTCCTACCTGGAAATCACATCGTGCGCCATCAACTCCGCCTGCGTAGTCGGGAAGCAACGCAATGCTTTCTCCACCATAGATCATATCAATGTCGTTAAATGCAAGACCCACTCCATGCTGCGTTAAAATATAGCGAATAAAATCCGAAGAGGACGTAGCGTGCGTTACGCCCGAGCCTACTGCGTGGTCTGTGTTTTTGCTTGCGTAGGTTGAACTCGTAAATAAGTTACTACTCATAGCCTCCTTAATGGTCGCTTTTAGTGCGTAACTAGAGCCCACCTCGCTTTCAGTCTCTTCGTCCCATTGAACTCCCTCAGTATTAGACATTCCCGTTGCAACGGAAGAAGGATCCCATTCAAGCGTTCCAACGTAGGCTTTGGTCACTTCTTCCTCACTTTCGCTGCTACTTCCAGAGCCCGCAGAGTTGGGCCGATACACCCAACCGTAAGAACTTCGGCCCGAAACCGTAGGGCCAGCAGAAGAAACTGATGCGTTGGATCCGCAGTTCCATACATAATTTGCGCCGCCACCACTATAAGCAAAGATTTCTGTGTGGCCTTTTCCTTCGGTTACAATAATATCGCCTGGAGAAAGAGTGCTCCAACCTGACCATTTAAAGGTCTGGAACCCATCAATATCGACTCCCTGCATACTTGCCGTACTGTATAACGGGTTTGCGATGCCATTTACGATACTGCTTGAAGTGCAACCTGAATAAAGTGCCAAACAAGTGCTTACAAAACCAGAACAATCAGGGCGCATTGTAAAGGTTTCGCCATTTACGGTAACTGTAATATAATTTGTCTGGCTATAAGGTGTTCCAGAAGATGCAACGGCTTGTTTTACAGCCTTAATTACAGAAAGCCAATCATCGGGAGCCGCTTCAACTGCAATGGAACAATACACACCGCCCGCATCGCTTGTGCTACTGATTACGTCTACGTCTTGAAATGCTTCGTAGCAGACCGTATCGTTTCGCAAAATGTTTACAAAAATATGTGTCGCCGTGCCTTCGGTTCCATCGGCATTGTAATAGGTATAATCACAAACCTTAATCTTATGAGTCCGTTCATAAATATCCTCTGCAACGCTTTCAATCTCTTCGTATGTAAACGTCGTAGGCTCATATTGCGTTTCAATCATTACCGCAGCAATGATTTCCTTATAGTTCTCCTGCGCACCAGAGGGATACTGAATATCTGCTGTGGGATAATTTGCTGCAGTGCTTTCAATTTTTGCCACGTAGGATTCGTGCTTGTCCTGAAGCATCTTCATAAGATTCGAAGTATAGGTTTCCCACTGGTCGATGTCTGTGGTTGAGTACCTGGAACTTACCGTATCTACATCTTTTAGCTGAAAGTAAATCATTGAGAGAATACCCAATAAAAGGAACAAAATAAGCGCTGCCAGCAAGATACCACCTAGAAACGATGCTGCAGTCCCAAGTGCGGAAGCTAAGGCTTCCATAGCGCCTTTTATGATCTTTCCAAAGCGGCCAAGGCCTTGAAGGGCCTTTCCAAAATGAGTGGAGCCAATCTTTTTTGCAATTTTCGCGTTTGCCTTTTTAAAGAACGTCTTCCGCTTCAACTGTTTTGCGGCCCTATGATCTACTGCCTTATTGATTGCATCTCCTACGGGCCGACCTTTTCGAAGGGCATAACGTACCTCTCGTTGCGCCACTTTTAAGCCGTCTCTTGAAAGGGTGCCTTCATGGAATGCAGCCTTTGCAGCAAGACTATTCGCCCTTGCCATTGCCTTCGGGGCAAGGATACTTCCTTTTCCGTATGTAGCCATAAGCTCCATTGCTTTTTCGGAAGCAACCCTTGACATTGCGCCATAGTATTTACTCTTTATGTGGTTTTTAAGCGCCGTCATTACAGGGTTCTTTTTAAAGAGTCCCCTGGCACCAACAGTTCGAATATCCTTTGCATTAAGGCCCAAACTTTTTGCAACATTTGTTTCCGCCGTCTTTAAGGTTCGAACCGTACGTTTTGCGACGTTTCTTGAAATATCAGGCTTTTGTTTCATTAACGAACGGATTGCCTTTTCGCGCTCAAATATGATGCGTGCGTCCATAGCAATGTTTGCAGGCGCATAAGAAAGGGTCTTCATAATCGCCGCCACGGGCATCGCAATTTGCTCACCCATAATAAACGCTTGCCCGCCTTCAGAACTTTTGATGGGCGTAAATAAAAGTCTCATGGGACGCGCAAGGCGCTTTGGCTTCGAAGCCTGCAGGTGTTCGTATTTTTGAAGTAAATCATTTACGTTTTTGTAACGCTTTTTTATATCCTCTGCAACACCAACAAACTCTGTTTTACCGCACTGTTTGCCAACACGAATAAAGGCATCGTATGCTTGAATGTGTTCTTGTGCACTAGTTACTACGATTGCTTCATTTAAGCCGCCAGAGTTTACAGACACCACTGGCATCTCTGGAATGTTCCAAGCCTTTGCCAGGTTTTGAATCTGTCCAATGGTGCCGTCGTTTTGAAGGTCGGAAAGTCGAACATCAAGACTCATTCTGGCGCTTTCGTATTTCCTTAAAACACTTCCCGCATTAAGAGCCTCTGCTGCACCATAAAGAGACGCAACAGAGCGCACGGCAAGTGTCGTTACCTTACTGGTATCCCGATCCTGCGCAGACGAAAGAGACGACTTCTCCGCCTGTCTTGTTTCGCTTTTAATGGTCTGTTTTACGTTCGCCTTAAACATATCCATTTGTTGCGCTTTATTTTGGCGTTGTTTAATTTTTTCGTAGTTTATAATGCTTTGTACCGCTTCCATAACGCACTCCTTTTTAACTTTCAACCATTACTAGTGAAGCCTCGTTACGCCGTTAAACGCGTTAAAGGCGTAGCAAAGCTACACCTTTAAATATGCGTGCATTTCTTGGGCATAAAAAAAAGAGAGCCCACGTTAGGACTCTCTCTTATGCTTTACTCTTCCACCTCATCCGTTTCCTCGGTAAGTGATACGATTTTATAGCCGTCAAATTCGTTGCTTTCCGTGTATTTTAATTCGTATACACCGTCCTTCACCACCGCGTTTTCTTCTTTTGATTCGTAACTAAAATTAAGCACTTCCACGGTTTCGATGTTGGATGCGGAAAACATGTACGTAATATTTGCTCCGTCAGTCTGATACTGCTTTACTTCGTCTGCAGTAAAGGTTCCAGAATAGACACCTTCTTCTTCCTCGGCGGCCTCTTCGGCTTCAGAAGCCGTATCCATATTTTCCGTTTCCTCATCTTCTGTTTCCAAAGACTCCATGTATTCTTCGTACGTCAATTTAGTCTTTTCTGCGTTAGAATCCGTGTTTTCATCGCTTACGGGAACGATAAAGCCGTTTTCATCAAATACGTATCCAAAAGTAGTTCCATCTACAGCACCATTTTCGTCATACGTATAAATGGTTTCGTTATAATCAGCAGAAGTTAGATTCGAATAATCCGTTACGCCCTCTTCTACGATATAACGGAAAAACCCCGCTTCGCCAATGGAATAGTAACCAGTGGTAACATAAGAGGGAACGTTAATCTGGGCCACGGTTGGCGTAATAAAAGTAAAGGAGCCAAAAATGTAGGTCTCTGCACTTGAAAAGTAATGAATGTTTGCAGTTAAAGTCGCTGCAATCTTTTCAGTGCCTTGCCTGATGTCACATTCATAAGTTTTCCCTTCTTCTAGTCCCGTTACGGTTCCAGATTGAGATACGTTTTGGCTTGTAACGCGATTTTCGCCCACCTGAACCAAATAGATAGACTCTACGCCTTCTAAGGAGTCAAACCCTGTGGCGTCAGACGTTGACATAGTATAACTCGTCTTTTCATTTCCGTCGTTTCCGCTATAGTAGCGATAGTTGCCTGATAAGTCGCGACTTAAACCCATAACGCCTATTGTGTATCCATTATCAAAGAACTTTTCTAGGGAATACTTTTCGGGGATCATGGTAGAGGACTTATAAATCATTTTGTCTCCCGCATACATGGTCGGAATCTGCAACTCATCAATGTCTGCGTTTACCCAGGTAACCCGTGTTGGATCGTATCCTGTAGGCTCCTCTAAACTGGTTTCCACCGTATTTTCCGCCTGAAGGAGCGGGTAATAACGGGTTTCATCATCTACCTCGCGTACAATGTAGTACGCATCCTCTGGCAGTTCCTCTTCTGACGTATAATATGGGGCTTCTACGGTTTTGGAACTTGCGCTTTCTGTTCCGCAACCAGAGAGTGTGCCAAGTATCATGCAGCCCAAAAGCAGGGCACTTATAAGTTTTTTCTTCATAAACACCTCCTGTATTCACTTCTTTCTTAAATATGAGTCTTTTTTATGCGAACGCTAAAAGTTGCTCTTTTAGTTTCGTGTTTCGCTTTACGGCATACTCGTTTTTGATACAACTTTCCAGCGCATCTTCAGAGTAAACAATGATTACCTTCTTTTTTGCACGTGTAATGGCCGTATATAAAAGGTTTCGATTCATCATGCGCTTTACATTTTCTGTTCCCGATAAATAGATGATTACCACATCATTTTCAGAGCCCTGTGATTTGTGAATCGTATAAGAATAACAAAGTCTCGCATCGCTTAGAGCGCTACGGTTTAAGGTACGCTCCCCTTCGCCATCAAAAATAACCACTTCGCTATCCGTTAAGGCTACGATTTGCACCACCTCTCCGTTCGTATACAAAGGCTCCGTTTCTCCATTTATGTACTCGTTTCGGATAAACATGATTTTGTCGCCTACCATAAGTTCCTCTGAAACGTTTTTCCCTAAAGAAGCGTGCACTGCCTTATGAACCTCTGCGTTCATAGCCAAGCATCCCGCAGCACCCTTTTTCGAAGCCTCAATCATTTGACAATAAAATGGGTCGTCAGGCTTGTAATACAACTCCATAAGCTCCGAAAGCACCTTGTGGCCCTCTTTTTCGGAAGAAACACGTTTAATCTCAAAATCGCTTTCTTCTTTTGGCATCAATCCTCGCATTACCTGATTTGCGTTTTCTACGATAGAGCCCTCGCTTCGGAAATTCTCTGTTAAGCGATAAACATTAAATAACTCCGATGCAATCATATCGTGCAAACAGTTTCCAGCGCCTACAGAAGGAAGTTGATCTTCATCGCCAATAAAAAGCACCCGACAGTCTTCTGGGATCGCATCTAACAAAAGACTTAAAATATGCACGTCGCACATAGAAACCTCATCGATTAACACAAAGTCCACTGGAAGCGGATTGTTTACGCTGTATTTGGATTCCCTTTGCATAAACGGATTGTATTCTAGGGTTTTATGAATCGTTTTTGCGTCCATGCCTGTAGATTCGGAAAGTCGTTTTGCTGCACGACCTGTAGGGGCGCATAAAAGGACTTCTCCGCCAGGGTTTTTCATCTTAAAGTATTCGATGATGCCTCTTGCGATTGTGGTCTTTCCTGTGCCTGGGCCACCCGTTAAGATGTTTACACCGCCAGATTCTAATGCCTTAAACGCTTCCTTTTGATGGTCGGAAAAATGGAAGTTAAGCATCGTTTCAACTTGTTTTATGTCTGTATCCGAAACTGTAATATAACTTTTAAAGCCGTTTTTGATCTGACGCAATCTTAAGGCGCAATTTATTTCGTCATTATGCGTTCTCAAAAGAGAGACACACCCTGTTTTTCGGTCTAAATAAAAGGCTCGGTTTGTGGTTACTTCGTTTGCAAGTAAAACAGCAGGAACCTTTGTCCGAAACGGCGGGTAGACGGCCACTTTGTTTACGCGCTCTAAAAGTTCTGGTGCTGATATAAAGGTATGCCCCTCACTTTCGGCGGAAAGAAGCGCGTATTCAATCAGGCCAAAAATGCGCCGCTTATCTAAGGGTAAAATTCCTGTGTCCTTTGCAATGCGCTCTGCTACGGGGCGCTTTATGTCGAACTTAATGCACTCCTCGTACGGGTTTTCTTTGATTTTAGAGACTGCCTCTTTTCCGTATTCTTCGTCTACTTTTTCGATTGCGGAAAGTTTAACTTCATACGATGCGAAAAACTCCTCAATCTCTGAAATTGTTGGCGCATAAAACCAGGCGTATAAAAAGTCGCTAATTTCTTTTGCGGAAATTCGGCCCTCGTAATCGTTTTCTAAGACCTCCTTAAACCGAGGCGCGTCCATTGACAGAACTTTGCCGCCAAACTGCGCACAAATCGCCTCGATTCGTTTTAACCCAAGACCGCAACCCTTTACTTTGTGGGCCATAAACTTTGAGACATCTGAAGTGTCTGTGTATGAAAGGCTCATACCAGTTACGTCAAAATAGCCGTTTTTCATTTCGCCTTCCAAAGAAACAGGTGCATATAAGTTTAGTTTTGAGCCAAAATAAACGCATTCTAATGATGCCTTGTTAAACGCTTTTGCTGACGCTTCATCAAGAGCCAGCGAAAAAACGACCTTAATTCCTACCGTCTTTTTGGTAATTTTCGTAACAATTCCCTGCAGCTTCACCTGGTGCCTCCTTTCGTATATGAATAACACGCATCAATGTACCCTTTTTGTGACAAAGGAAAAGCGGCCACTAAAAAATGACCGCCATCCTTGAAAGGAGTACCAATTATCGTTAATCTGCGTTTGCAGAATCTTTTTGTATTTCTCCGATGATAAACACGTTTTTGGCTACCAGTTGCTGTTCGGTAATGTGCTTTCCGTTTTTAAGTTCTTTTCTTTTCGTGTTAATCCAACCCGAAACGTCAAGCCAGGTGCCTTTTGTAAGTTCCCTTGCAACTAAAATTGCATCGTGTTCCCCTTCGCCACGTCTTAAAATCGCGATAGGAGTCTCGGAAATATAATCGTCCTCAAAGAATTCCTTGTCGGATTCTTTGTTTGGGTTCTTATAGGTCTTATGTACGTTCGTATACAAGTACACCAATAAAAGCTCGTTTGAAATCACCACTGTTTTTGCAATTCGGCCACGAATGTTTACGATCCGCTGATCTTTTACGAAGTAATTTTCCCCTGTTTTTGGAGTCATGGTGAGGCCGTAAATCTTTACTTCATCACGGGCCAGGGTTTGGTTTCTAAACTTTTGACAAAGGCCAGAAACAGCTACCATGTCTCCTACTTCATAAAGTGTATCATAGGTTTTTCCAAGAGCGCCCTCAAAATACACCGCAATGTTTGTAAACATAGGTTCTTTTCCCCTATACGTCTTTACGGAGATTGTAAATACGTTAGCGTCTTTTAAAGTGCCCTTATAAACCAATTTTCCTGCAACGGTTGCGGTATTATAAAACTTAAATTCGTTTCCAGTGCTTTTGATTAACTCTGACATATTTTAGGTTCCTTTCTGTTTGAATTTACCTTAAACATGCCACCTATTTTTGTGAACCTAAACCATAATACCCGCCTTATTGTCGTCCCAGACAGAATCTAAGGCTTCCGCAGCAGCTTCATGGGCGCGGAGCACTTCGTCTGCTTCTTTACGCCGCTTTCTTCTGGCGTTTAGTTGCTTTACTTCTTCGTCGCTCATATCCGTCCAGGTATACTGAACGTCGTCTTTGTCTACGATTTTCATAGAAAGCGTCTGGTCGCCGTCTTTGTGAAGCAGTGCTTCTGCATACCCTTGAAGGGCGAACTCTTTTAACGTGGATTTAATCAACCTACAGCCGTATTTTGAATTAGCACTCTCCTTTAAGGTCTGAATCATGGGCTTATCCACAATCAAGGAGTCAAAATTAAATTCCTGCTGTGTTTCACCAATCGTCTTTTGAATTACTCGTAAAATTGCTTCGTCTGCAAGTTTTTCGTAGTTTACAATATAGGGAAAACGTCCGATAAGTTCGTTCGATGCCCCCGCATCAATCATGTCGTCCCTGGTTAAAGGCTTATAATGAATATCCGTTTCTTCTTCAAATTCGGTACCAATTCCAATAGGACGCTTTACTTCGCCTTTTTTGTTCCGAAATTGCTCAAAGGATCCAAGGCCCACAAACATAAGGCCGTGAGTGTCTACGGGAAAATGCCTGCAGTATACTTCGCCACCCTCAATCAGCGTCAGCAAGTTAGCCTGCACTTCAGCGTTAATATTTTCACCCGTATTAGCGTGAACAGGCATAATTTTCTTATCAAATTCGTCTAAAAACACGATGCCATAAGGATTTTCAATCTCGCGTTCTGCAAAGGGGCGTACAATCATGGACGGATCCTGGCCTTTAAATCCCGTGGCTGTAATATTAGAAACGTCGTAAATATACACGTCTAAATCGGGGATTTCGTAGTGAAAATAGTCCTTTAACGCCCGATACGTCTCCGTCTTTCCGCAGCCAGAAGGTGCAGATAAAAGCATATTATTACAAATCGGAGTACCATTTACAATGCTATTTAAGTAACTATAGACATTTGCCAGCACAATAGTTAATGCTTTTTGACCAATGACTTGCTTTTCAATTTCCTTGCAAAATGCTTCAAATGTAGTGCGGTCTAACCACTCATCGATTCTGCCCCGCATCATGCGCTCATAGGCAACACTTGGCATATCCCACCCTGGTGCCCTTTCTCCAAAAATTCTCTCATACATCTCCATTGCGTCAAGTTTACTCATATTATTTTTCCTCCTTTCAGTTGCTTTATACGTGTTTCATACTGTAAAGACGAAAGAAAGCACAAAAGGGTTTTAAAAGAGGGGCACTTTTTTACCCCTCTTTTTTTTTCGCCTTTAATAAATGTCGATAATATCCTTTAAAAACTCGTCCTCATCTTTTAAGTCCTCTTCAAAGACTAACGCACGGCCCGAGAGCAGGTTATCATCTTTTAGCCGCCTATTTCCCTGTAACTTCATCTGGGCGCCGTTAATAATCTGGGCCACGTCTTTGCTTTGCATGTTAAACTCCGTCGCAATTTCATAGGACTTTAAAGGAGCCTCCAAAGACAAAACCGAGTTATCTTTTATTTCAAGGCCCTGACTTAAAAGAAAAAACTTGCGCTCTGTATCAGAAAGCACGTCCAGTTTTGAAATCGCTTCATTTATAGCTTCTACTTTAAGCGCGCTCTCCTCTGGGGACTTAAAAATGGACTGGCTCATATGGCCACCCGCACCATTGGGATCAAGAATTTCATAGGAGCAGGTGTTTTTTTCGCCTTCAATTCGTGCCATAGAATCTTGCACGGCACTATAGCTTTCCCCTGTTATCATGGCCACGAATGCTGGCGTTACTTCAATGTCGCGGGTTTCGCACTCGTCTATCGCCTTTGCTACGTTTGAATCGCTGCGAAGTTTTTGCTTCGAACTTCTTCCCGTCCGTTTTGCTTCGAAGTCACTAAATGTACCTCTTAATACGCGTTCACTAAAAAACGTGGAAATAGCCCCCTTGTTTGGATCGTAGTGATCAATGTCTCGAAATACCGTAACCCAGCATTCATTCAAAGATTCCCTTATGCGCTCTTCTCGTTCGACCTCTGGAATTTGCGGATTGGAAAAAGCTTTTTTTGCAATAATTCGAAAGTAATTTCGAAACCAAAGGTACATAGACGTGCCTGCGGCCTCTTTTATAATATCTTCAAATTCTCCGCGTCTGCTCTTTTGAAGAACAATCACCACAAATTCTTTTGCCTCTTCGCGCCCTTTTTTTGCAAAATACGTAGCATACCGAAGGGCTTCCATTTGGGAATCTACATCAAAGCAGCCATCCTCAAACGTAGCATAAAGAAGTTCGTTTGCTTTGTCCTCATCAAATTTCTTATCTGAGTACGTTTTATCGAACCCAAACAGTTGCCAGTCGTTTTCAATCTCTTTGTCGAAACTCATTTTGTTTCCTCCTTTTTAAATAACTTAATTGTGCTTCCATTTTGAAACTGCTTTTCCGCCGCATGTAGCATCAAAGCAATATCTTCCATTTCAATGAAGTCGTTTGCTGATACTAAGACACAATTTACAGCTTCCGATGCAGATTTAAAGCGGCCACTTATTAGTGCATCATCTAATAAGTCCCATGTTTCGCTGCGCATTTTAGGCTCCTTTCACATACTCAGAAAGCCACAAAGAAAGCGGCTTCTTAAAATCATACGCGCCTTCTATTCGCACAACGGCATCATTTTTATAAACAACAACCTTACCGTGCCGCAATATTGCATCGTATCCGTTTAAAGATGCCACCTGGAATTCGCCTTTTTGTTTTGGGCAATTTTGATACATAAATTTGCTCCTTTCCGTCTCGTTTTTGTTTATATGAATAATACGCATCACGACGCTTTAAATGTGACAGACGAATTTAAAATAATGTCGTAACTTTTTAAAGGCAGGTTCCCCAAAAGCGACTTCATGTTTAAGTAGAAATAAATAAGGTGGCTGTAACTGCTGCGGCCCAATCTTAATAGAAAGGATTGTTGATCTATGGCAAAAGAGAATTACGTGTTTTTACGTGGCCAGCTTCGGCAGGACGTAAAATATGTAGCAAATGAAGAGGGCGACGTGAAAAAGGTCATCTTTCGCCTGACCGTATTACGGCGCGACACAAGGGATCGGGCTAACAACTTCTCTCCGAAGTTTGACCGCCCCATCGTTGCAAGCGAAGATCCTGAGATTATTCGCGCCACACAAGGGTTTAAAAAGGGTGACATTATTGAAGTGAAAGGGTTTTATAAGACAAAACACATTACAAAGCATTGTAAGTGCCCAAATTGTGAGTCTGTAAACGGCTTTAATGCAACGTTTCCAACCGTGTGTCCCATTTATGTCGGAAGGTGTGCCGAACTTGAGACCAGCGTGGAAGGCACCGACTATCTAAAGAACTGTGCAGAAGTATCAAATGTAGCAAAAGTAATCGGTCGCGTATGTATTAACGACGATGATTTTGTCTACGCAGAAACTGACCGCGGAGATCGGTATGCAAAGTATCAGATTGCCGTGAATCGCAAGTTTTACGATTCTACTGCGGTAGATGCTGAAGACCACGCCGATTATCCGATTGTATACTCTTATAACGATGTGGCAGACCAGGATAAGGCCATGTTAAAACAGGGTGCATTGATTTATTTGGACGGCTATCTTCACACCATGAAATACGATGCGGAAGTTGAATGCTTTGAGTGCGGCCAGACCTTTAATGTCCCCATGCAGCGTATGAATTTAACGCCCTATTCAAACGAATACTTGCGGGACTATAAAACTGACGGCTTAGCTTCCACGCATAAAGAGGCGGTCGAAGATCCAGGCCCCATGCACGACGGCGATTTAGGTTAGGAGGTAGATTATGGACAACATTGAACCGCGCTGGATAAGGCGCATCATTATTGCGATTTTGATTGGATTTGTTTCAGGAGAAATTGCATCGAAGTTATTGGGCCTTGTTCTTACAAGCGAAAACTTTGAATTGTTGCTTAGTCTTTTTGTTCCGCTTTTTATTTGCAGCGGCCTTGTGGTGGTG